>Ga0182007_10000496_pt1 | contig 23415 bp, 21 predicted proteins | sample Sormic07211113_1_FD_123023 | JGI IMG/M metagenome (GOLD analysis project Ga0182007, IMG submission 123023) | Rhizosphere microbial communities from Sorghum bicolor, Mead, Nebraska, USA - 072115-113_1 MetaG | ecosystem: Host-associated > Plants > Roots > Rhizosphere | place: USA: Nebraska...
CGATCTCGAACTCGCGGCGATGATTCTCCGGCAGATCGGCGTCACCCGGATCGAGTATTGCGCGACGACGTTCGGCGAATTGCTGCCCGGCGTTGCGTCAGGTCACTGGGACATGAATGTGCCACTCTTCGTGACGCCGCAGCGAGCCCATGCCGTCGCGTTCAGCGTGCCGGTGTGGGCGATCGAGGACGGTTTCCTGGTCCGACCCGGCAACCCGAAGGCGCTCAGGAGTTATGCGTCGATCGCCCAACGTCCCGATGCGCGCCTCGGCATCATTGCCGGACAGGTCCAGCATGATTCCGCGATGGCGTCAGGCGTGAGCCGGCGGCAAATCGTCGTCTTCGAACAGCAGGCCGACGCGATCGCGGCCGTTCTCTCCGGCGTGATCGACGCGTATGCGAGCACCGCGCTGGGGAATCGAATCGTGGCGGGCCGGATAGGCAGCGCGCTGATCGAGGCCGTCGCGCACGAGCCGGATGTCGACGGCAGACAGCGGACGCCTCCGCTGGGCGCGTTCTCGTTCAACCGGGAAAACCGGGGTCTTCTCGACGCGTTTGATCGGCGACTTCGTGCCTATCTCGGCTCGCCCGACCATCGCGCCCGCATGGCGAGATTCGGGCTGACGGCGCGCGAGATCGATCCAGCCGTCTTGCAGGCAGGATAGGCCGGTGCCCGGCCGCGCCGGGCAACCGACCATTCGTCTCGTCTCGTCCCGGCGGAATGCCCGGACATCGAGCTTGATCAGTCAAACCTGATCAAGTCCTTGAAGATCAGGCGTCCCCAGCTTTTTCCGCGCGCGTGCACCAGCCATCCGCCTTCCGACAGCCCGCCGAGCTGGATCGGCGCGAAGCCGAGTTTTTCCGCAAGCGCGCTCACGTCCGCCGCGGCCTCGTCGTCGTCGCTCGCCAGAAACACGACTCTCCTGCCGCCCTGGACGGCCGGGTCCTGGCCAAGGACGGCCGCGACCAGATGGTTGAAGCCTTTCACCAGCCGGGCTCCGGTGAACGCTTTCGCGACGAAGGCCGAGGACGGGAGACCGTCCAGTTCGTCCAGCGGGGCCTGCGTGTTCATCGCGTCGATGACGGTCTTCCCGTTCCAGTCGGCCAGCGCTTTGGCGACCGCGGGGTGCGACTCGAAACGAACCGCCAGAAAGATGACGTCTGCCTTGACGGCTTCCGCCAGGCTCGTGGGCGTGATCGTCGGTCCGATCGCGGCCGCATCGGCCGCAAAGCTTGCCGGGTCGCGCGTGGTTGCAACGGCCACGTCGATACCGTTGCGGGCGAACGCGCCGGCAAGCGCGTGGCCGATCTTGCCGAAGCCGATGATGGCGTAACGCATGGGTTTCTCCTTCGTTTTCCGGTGGGCTCAGAGCTTGTAACCGCCGCTCGCCTCGATCGTCTGGCCCGTCACCCAGTGGCCGTCGTCGGACGCGAGAAACGCGACGACGGCCGCGATTTCCGAAGGCTCGCCAAAGCGGCCCAGCGCGATTTGCGCCTCGACCGCCTCGACGAGTTCGGGATTCTCGCGAAAGGCGGCGTTCGCATCCGTTCGCGTGAAGCCGGGCGCGACGGCGTTCGCGGTGATGCCGCGCGGCCCGAGCTCGATGGCGAGCGTCCGGGTCAGCGTGTTGATCGCCGCTTTCGCCATCGAGTAGACGGGCGCCGCCGTGACGGGCTTCGTGGCGGCAGCGGATGAAATGTTGACGATGCGCGCGCCATCGGCGAGGCGATCCAGCGCGGCCTGGACGATGAAGAAGGGCGCGCGGGCGTAGACCGCCATCAGCGTGTCCCAGCTTTTCGGCGTCGCGTCCTTGAAGCCGACCCAGCCGGAATTGCCGGCGTTGTTGACCAGAATGTCGAGGGTCTTGCTGCCGTTGCGCCGGGTGAGTTCGTCGTCGAGTCTTTCGAACAAGGCCGGCACGCTCGCCGGGTCGACGAGATCCGCATGGATCGCAAACGCGGTGCCGCCCGCTTTTTCGATCGCAGCGATCGCCTCGTCCGCGCCGGATTGGCTGGCGTTGTAGGTCAGTGCGACTGTCGCGCCGTCCCGGGCGAGACGTTCGGCGATCGCACGGCCAATGCCGCGTGACGCGCCGGTCACGAGCGCCGTTTTGCCTTTTAGCGATTGGGTCATGTGGTGCCTCTCCTCAGAGTTGCGCCAGGCCGCCGTCGACGGCGACCTCGCTGGCGGTCATGAAGCTGCTGTCCGACGACGCAAGAAAGGCGGCCACCGCGCCGATCTCTGCCGGATCGGCCATGCGCTGGAGCGGCGTCATCGCGCCGTAGGCTTTCTGGCCTTCTTCGCCGAGCGCCTCCTTGGCCAGTTCCGTCGCCGTCGCACCGGGCGACAGCACGTTGACCCGGATGCCGGTGCCTTTCAGCTCTTCCGCCCAGGTCCGGGCGAGGTTGCGCACCGCGGCCTTGCTCGCGCTGTAGGCCGTGAACCCCGGGGCTCCCGTGGTGCCGGCGCTCGAGCCGGTCAGGATGATCGACCCGCCCGCGCGCATCAGCGGCAGTGCCTTCTGGACCGTGAAGATCGTCCCCTTCACATTGGTATCGAACGTGTCGTCGATGTGCTCGGTGGTGATCTGGCCGAGCGGAAGCGGGCTGCCCGTCCCCGCATTGGCGAAGACGATGTCGAGGGTCCCGCGCTCCGCCTTTACCGCCGTGTAGAGCCGGTCGAGGTCGGCCGGTTCGGCGACCGAGCCCTTCATCGCGCGGGCATGGGGCCCCAGGTCGGCCACTGCCGCGTCGAGCGCCGCCTGCCGGCGACCGAAGAGGAAGACGAACGCGCCTTCCTCGATGAAGCGCTTTGCCGCCGCCCGGCCGATGCCGGTTGCGCCGCCGGTGATCACGGCGGTCTTTCCATTCAGTCTGTTCATGTCATGCGTCCTTCGAAACGAAATCGACAAGCCCGATTCTGGCGCGCTTGATTCATGAAGAAAACTGACTGAATATCTATAAGTGCCATCTACTTTTTAGATAGATATATGCTGGACAACGTCACCATCAATCAGCTTCGCGCGTTCGTCGCCGTGTGCGACCAGGGAAGCTTTTCCGGCGCCGCGCGGGAACTGAGGCGTGCGCAATCGGCGATCAGTCATGCGGTCAGCGCGCTCGAGAGCGCATTCGACGTGGTGCTGTTCGAGCGCAACACGCGCAAGGCGACGCTCACGGCCGCTGGCCGCAGTCTGCTGCCCGATGCGCGCGGGGTGATCTCACGCACCGAGGAAATGAAGATGCGTGCGGTTGCGATCGCCGAAACCGGCGTCCCGCAGGTGTCGATCTCCATCGACACCTATTTCCCGCGTGCGCATCTGATCGAATGCCTGCGCACGCTGCAGGCGGAATTTCCAACGATTGCAATCAATCTGCGCATGACGACCATGCAGGGCGGCGAGCGCCTGGTTCTCGAGGGCACGTGCGCCTTGGCGGTGACGATCACGGACGTGCCCGAGCTGAGCCCGGGCACCATCGAACGGCATCATTTGCTCGATGCGCAAATGGTGACCGTATGTGGGCCAGCGCATCCGCTGGCCGCATGGGCAAAGCCGATTCCGCGGGAGGAATTCGGCCGGCACATCCAGCTCGTCGTCACCGACAATCAGCCCGATGCGGAAAAGACCCAGCAAGGCGTCGCCAGTGAACGCCAGTGGTGGGTGAACGATCTCGGCGCGAAGCACGACCTGCTCAGAGGGAACCTGTGCTGGGGGCACATGCCGCGCCATATGGTCGAGGCAGACCTCGCGAACGGAACACTGGTCGAACTTCAGCGGCGTGCGTGGCACATGCGTCCGCTGACGTTCATGATTTCGCAGCGGCGCGGGTACGCGTTCTCCGGATGCGAGACACGGCTGGTCGAGCTCCTTGGCAGTTGTCCTTCGCAAAAGGCGGGAAGCGCGAGGTCGACGTGACGTGCGGCCGCTTTCGGGCGGCAGCGGTCTTGATGGAGCGGGGCAAGGGCATCAGGTGGCAGCGCGGTCATGGGGCAGGGTGCTCGACTCCGCCACCTGCCGGACCATCACTTCGGCCATCGCCAGACAGGATTGCCCAGATGTTCGGCGAAGTAGTCGGACAACGCCGTCACCTTCGCGGGTCGCGCTCGCGCCGACGGCGTAACGAAATAAAGACCGCCCTTCGTCAGCGACCAGTCGGTGAGAATGGCTTCGAGGCGGCCATCGGCCAGGTATTCATGGGCGATGAACTCCGGCAACTCGGCGATCGCCAGCCCGTCGAGCAGCGTCGGCAACAGCGCATCGGCGTTGGTGACGCGCAGCGGGCCCGTCGGCATCACCGGCTCCTCGTCACCCGCGTCGTTCGTGAAGCGCCATACGGCACTCCGCGCGCGATACGCGTACGAGAGGCACGGGCGATCCGCCAACTCGCTCGGATGCGTGGGTCGCCCTTCGCGCCGCAAATATTCCGGCGATGCCACCACGAGTTGCGTGACCGCGCACAGCCGACGCGCGACCAGCGACGAATCCGGCAGCGCGGCGATCCGCAACGCGGCGTCGAATCCATCGGCGATCAGATCGACCGACGCATCCGATAAATGCAGGTCGATCGACACTTCCGGATACGCGCGAAAGAAGCCCGGCAGCAGTGGTGCGACCCAGCGCAGCCCGAACGACATCGGCACGGCCAGACGCACCAGCCCGCGCGGCTGCACCGACATCTCGCGCGCCGAGCTTTCCGCCTCCTCGGCCTGGCGATAGATCTCGCCGGCTTTCTCGCTGATCGTCCGGCCAAACTCGGTCAGCGACAGCTGGCGCGACGTGCGGTTGAACAGCCGCGCGCCGAGCCGCTCCTCCAGACGCGCCACCCCGCGCGAGACGGTGGCGACCGACACCCCGGTCGCGCGCGCCGCGGCGGCAAACGACCCGTGCTCGGCCACTTTCGCGAACATCGCGAGCCCTTCGAAATCAGGTAGGTGCGCCATTTCTCTTCATCTTTTCATTTCTGCAACGTTTGTTTGCGATTGATTCTATTTCGAAAAGATCAGCCCGTCGATATTCTCCTCACATCGCAGCACGTAACACCGAACCCAAACACTGCTGACCCACTGAAAGGAGCAATACCATGGCACGCAAACTCGACAACAAGATCGCACTTGTCACCGGTGCAACCAGCGGCATCGGCCTGGCCACCGCTCAACGCTTCGCGGCGGAAGGCGCTCACGTCTATCTCACGGGCCGCCGCCAGGCCGAACTCGATGCCGCCGTGAAGCGCATCCGCGAAGCCGGCGGCAACGCGACCGGCGTGCGTTCCGATTCCACGAAGCTCGATGAACTCGACGCGCTGTATGCGCAAATCAACGAAGAACAGGGGCGCCTGGACGTGCTGTTCGTGAACGCCGGCGGCGGCTCGATGCTGCCGCTGGGCAGCATCACCGAAGCGCACTACGACGAAACCTTCGACCGAAACGTGAAGGGTGTGCTGTTCACCGTGCAGAAGGCGCTGCCGCTGCTCGCCGATAGCGCATCGGTGATTCTGACCGGCTCGACGGCGGGTAGCGCGGGCACCGCTGCGTTCAGCGTGTATTCGGCTTCGAAGGCGGCGGTGCGTGCCTTCGCACGCAGCTGGATTCTCGACCTCAAGGAGCGCGGCATCCGCGTGAACACGATCAGCCCGGGCGCGACCCGCACGCCCGGCCTGCTCGATCTCGCCGGTGACGATGCGGCTCAGCGGCAGGGGCTGGCCGATTATCTGGCGGCGCAGATCCCGATGGGGCGGCTCGGCGAGCCGGAAGAGATCGCGAGCGCGGCGCTGTTCCTGGCGTCGGACGACGCGAGCTTCGTGAACGGCATCGAATTGTTCGTCGACGGCGGCCAGCAACAGATTTGAGGGGGGATCGACGCGACGTGGGACACGCGTTCGCGTCGATCGTCGTCAGTGCGCGCAGGAACGCGTTGGCGTGTGTTGTCGCCGTGGCGCCGGCCGGCGTTGTTTCTGCCGCGGACGTATCTTCAAGCCGCCGCGGACCGCCCTTGTGGCTGGGCGAGGTGCGCCAGCCCGAGGCTTTCCAGCGTCTGGGCCTGGATCGATGCTGCCTGGGCGTTGAGGGCGTCGGCGCCGAACGACTGGCCCACGACCACACGGGCGGGCCGCGTGCCGTTTGCCTGTTCGACGAGCTGCACGATTGCGTCGGCGACGTCGTGCGGGTCCGGCGCGTGGTCGCTTGCGAACAACGCCATCAACGTCTCCACCATCTTGTCCGGAATCGCACCGGCTTCACCGTAGCCGGCGGCGCGCGCGGCGTCGGCGGGCCGCTGCGCGCTGGCGAAGATATTCGTTGGATAGTTGCTGGGTTGAACGAGAACGACGTCGATGCCCAACGTCGACAATTCATAGCGGTAGCTGTCAGTCAACGCTTCGATCGCAAACTTCGATGCGCCGTAGAGACCGAAGAACGGAAACGTCACGCGGCCGAGTATCGAGCCGATGTTCACGATCAGGCCTTCACCCTGTTTCCTGAAGGTCGGCAATACCGCTCTCGACGTTCGCTGGATACCGAATACGTTCACGTCGAAGAGTGCCTGTACCTGCTTGGTCGTGAACGCCTCGGAAACGCCGGCCGACCCGATACCTGCGTTGTTGACGAGCACGTCGAGACGCCCGGTATTGTCCAGCACGGAAGCGACGCCGCGCTCGACGGACGCATCGTCCGTCACGTCGAGTTCGACGACATGCGCGCCGCTCGCCCGGAGGGCATCGGCATGAGGCCGGTTGCGACCGGCGACGTCACGCATCGAGGCGAATACCCGGTGCCCGGCACGCGCGAGCGTTTCCGCGGTGTCGCGGCCGAAGCCGCTGCTGGCGCCGGTGATCAGAATGGTTCTGGACATGTCGAGTGTTTCCCAGCAAGAAGGTTGGAGGACCGCAACCGCATCCGTACGTGCAGGTCCGATGCGGTCGAGATGAAACGTGCGATGTCGTTGAAACCCCGGGCGGCCGGTGTCTTCATCGCGTTGCCACGCAGTCTAGGCTTTGCCCGGAAACCGGGCTATAGTCGTAAATGACATTAATGGTGGTATTTACGACATGAGATTGACGATCCTGGCCCTCGAGGGCCTGTTCGATACCGGGCTGACGGTACTGCTGGATACCTTCGCAATGGCCAACGAACTGGCTGCCGCCCAAGGCTTCGCCGCACCGCCCTTCGAGGTGACAGTGGCTGGTGTGCGCAAACGCATTCGTACCGCGCATGGATTGTCGATGCTGGTGGAGCCGGCAAGCAGCGTACGCCACGCGGACTGGGTGGCCGTGCCCGCGCCCGGTATCAGAGAGCCGCAGCGCCTGATCGAGACGCTGCAGCGTCGGGACGTGTGCGATGCGATGGCGCACCTTCGTGCGTGGCATGCCGATGGCGTCGGCGTCGCCGCCGCTTGTATCGGTACGTTTTTGCTGGCCGAAGCCGGGCTGCTGGATCATCGCGAGGCGACAACGACCTGGTCGCTGTCGCCTTTTTTCCGTCAACGTTATCCGGCCGTCGATCTGAACGATTCGCGGATGGTCGTCGCCGCGGATCGCGTGGTCACCGCAGGATCGGCCATGGGCCATCTCGACCTTGCGCTGTGGTTGCTGCGTCAGGCCAGTCCCGAACTGGCGACACTCGTGGCTCGCTTCATGCTGATCGACAAGCGTTCGTCACAGGCCGAATACATCATTCCGGATTACCTTGCGCACGCCGATCCGTTGATCGCGCGATTCGAGCGCTGGGCCCGCGAGAATCTTTCCCTCGGTTTCTCGCTGCAGACGGCGGCCGCCGCACTCGCCGTCGGACCGCGCACGTTGCAGCGCCGTACCGAGGCGGTACTCGGGAAGTCGCCTTTGGCGTTCTTCCAGGATCTGCGAATCGAACGGGCGCAGACACTCGTGTCGATGGGTTACGACCTGGAGACGATCGCAAGCGAGGTGGGCTACGCGGATTCGGCGACGTTGCGGGCCTTGTTGCGTCGCAGGCTCGGCCGTGGGGTGCGGGAATTGCGTGCCGACAATCGGTAGCGAATCGGTAGCGCCCCCGGTACGGATCGGCATGGCTTCGTCAATGGCGAGCGCTTCGGCTTCGAGGACCGTCGCTGCGAATGCCGAAGCGAGGCTCCGTGGGTTCCGCCGGAACAGCACTAGCGCGCGCCGACGCCCCCGTGAATGCCCGTCAGTTCGACCACGAAATCCAGGAACGCGCGCGTCTTGGCCGGCACGTGATGCCGGGACGGGTAGTACGCGTATAACGGATACCGCTCGTCGGCCCATTCGGGAAAGAGATTGATCAACCGGCCGTCGGCGATCAGCGGCTCGGCGCCGAGCCGCAGCATCTGCGCAATGCCGGAACCGGCGAGGCACGCATTGAGCAGCGCGCCCGGATCGTTGAGCGTCAGGCGTCCGCGGGTGTCGACCACGATGCGTTTGCGCCGGCGATGGAATTCCCACGTGAACGGCTTGCCTGTCTCCGGATTGCGAAACTCCAGGCAGCGGTGGCTGCGGTTTTCGAGGTCCTGGGGTTTGGCCGGCCGCCCCCGGCGTGCGATGTAAGAGGGCGCCGCGACCGTCACGACGCCGGTATCGAGCAGCTTTCTCGCGATCAGGCTGGATGCGCGCGGTTCGCCGAATCGCACGGCGAGGTCGAAGCCGTCCGTGACGAGGTCGCCCAGGCTGTCTCGCGCGATGAGCTCGATTTCGAGGTCGGGATGCGCGTCCATGAACGCATCGAGCCGTGGCCCGAGAATGGCCCGGTAGACGACCGGATCCAGATTGATCCTCAGCCTGCCGCGCACGGCAGAGACGCCGCCCGCCGCCGCCGCCGCGGCTTCCTCCAGCCCGGCGAGATGGGGCATCACCTGCTCGTAAAAGCGACGGCCTTCTTCCGTCAGCGAGACGGACCGCGTCGTTCGGTTGAAAAGCCGGATGTTGAGCCTTTTTTCCAGCCGCGCAATCGCGCGACTGACGCCCGGCGGCGTCATGCCGATGACGTCGGCGGCAGCCGAGAACGTCCCGGCATCGACCACGGCGGCGAATACGCTGATGCTGCCGGACAGTTTCTCGCTATTGGATCTCATGGTTGTTCGAGTGAATACGGATGGCGAATCGCGCGCGACCCACTGAAGGCCGGCACGCCAACGCCGCACAGCGCAGCCATTCGGGCGTCGGTGTCGATCATGCCGAATTGATGACGCGTTGTCACTTATCTGATGCCGTCCATGTCGTTTTGTTTTGGTCGGCATTTGTCGACAATGCGACCCGCGTATTCACACACGGAGAACGAGCAATGTATGCAATCACGGGAATCACCGGTCAGGTCGGCGGCGCGCTGGCGCGCGAGCTACTGGCCTCGGGTCGGTCGGTGCGCGCAGTGGTGCGCGACACGACGCGGGCAGCGGTGTGGGCGGAGCGCGGGTGTGAGATGGCGACCGCCTTCATGGAAGATCCTTCGTCGCTCGCCGCCGCGTTCGCCGGCGCGACGGGCGTTTTCATCCTGCTGCCGCCGGTGTTCGATCCGGCGCCCGGGTTTCCCGAAGCGCGGAAAGTGATCGAGGCCGTATCCGCCGCGCTTCTGAAAGCGCGCCCCGAAAAGGTCGTGTGCCTGTCGACGATCGGCGCGCAGGCCGACGAGACCAATCTGCTCACGCAACTCATGCTGATGGAGCAGACGCTGCGCGAGATGCCGATGCCGGTGACGTTCCTGCGGCCCGGCTGGTTCATGGAGAACGCCGCGTGGGATGTCGCGTCCGCGCGCGACGAGGGCGTCGTCGCCAGTTACCTGCAGCCGCTCGACAAGCCCGTGCCGATGGTCGCGACCGCGGACGTGGGCCGCGTTGCGGCGGAACTGCTGCAGCAGACGTGGAGCGGGGTGCGCGTCGTCGAGCTCGAGGGGCCGCACCGGGTGAGCCCCAACGATCTCGCGCAGGCCTTCGCTCGCGTGTTGGGCCGTGACGTGCGCGCGGAGGCCGTCGACAGGCGAACGTGGGAAGCGCTGTTCCGCTCGCAGGGCATGAAGCATCCGCTCCCGCGCATGCGCATGCTGGACGGCTTCAACGAAGGCTGGATCGATTTCGAAAGTAATCCTGACGGCATCTTGCGCGGCCGTGTCGAGCTGGACACGGTTCTGGGCGAGCTGGTGTCGCGTACGGTCTGATTGAATGCGGCGGGCGACGCGTGCCGCGCTTGCGCTACGCCCGCCCATGCAGCGGATTTCCCGTCGGACGGATAGTGGCTTCCGTGTCGAAGGGATGTCGCAAATGGCGCCATTAATGTCATTTGTGACTATGGCGAACGACCTCGTCCCGCGTCTAGACTGCGAAGCATTTCCGGCATCCGCAGGCCCCTCCTGCGGCTCGGTCCGACAGAGGCCAATCCGATGACATTTTCGCCAGAACTTCACCTGCTGACGCTGACCGCGATCGCGACGCTGCTGATGTGGATCCCCTACATGCTGGCGAGAATCGTCACGCGTGGCCTGATGGCGGCCTTGAGCAATCCCGATCCGTCCTTCCCGCCTGATCCGCCGTGGGCGGAGCGCGCACGGCGCGCGCATGCGAACGCGATCGAGAATCTCGCCGTGTTCGCTCCGCTCGTATTGATGTGCGCAATGACGGGAGCGAGCAGCCCGGCGACGGTGTTCTCGGCCAGGCTCTATCTGGGGGCGCGGCTGGTTCACTACGTCGTCTACGCCGCAGGCATTCCGGTGGTTCGCACGATCGCTTTCCTGACCGGTTTCGCGGCAACGCTCACGTTCGCTGTCGCGCTGCTCGGCCATGCGACCTGACCGTTCCCCGCCTGGTCTTGCCCGTTCGCTTACTTAAGAGGTCAATATGAAATCGACTCCCGGCAGCATCCTCGACACGATCGGCAACACGTCGCTCGTCCCGTTACGACAGGTTGTCCCGAAGAACGGTGCGCGTCTGTTCGTCAAGCTCGAAAGTCAGAATCCGACCGGCAGCATGAAAGACCGGATCGCGCTCGCGATGATCGAAGCGCCTGAGCGCGATGGGCGTCTGAAGCCCGGCGGCGCGGTGGTCGAGTACACCGGCGGCAGCACGGGCGTGTCGCTCGCGCTGGTGTGCGCCGTCAAGCGGCATCCGCTGCATCTGGTCTCATCGGATGCGTTCTCGAAGGAGAAGCTGGATCACATGCGCCTGCTTGGCGCGAAGCTGACGCTCGTCCCGAGCGACAACGGCAAGCAAACCGAAAAGCTGACGAAGGACATGATTCGCGAGGCGCATCGGATTGCCGGCGAGACGGGCGCATACATCACCGCGCAGATGGAAAACACCGATCAGCTCGACGCTTATACGAAGATGGCCGACGAGATCTGGGAGCAGACCGGCGGCCGTCTCGACGGTTTCGTCCAGAGCGTCGGCACGGCTGCGTCGCTGCGCGGGATTTCGCGGCGCTTGCGCGAGCATGACGCACGCATCCGGATCGCCGGTGTCGAGCCGGCCGAATCGGCGGTGCTGTCGGGTGGGCCGACCGGCGCGCACAAGATCGACGGAATCGGCGCGGGCTATGTCGTGCCGCTTTGGCGCGACGGCATCGCGGACGAGCTCGAGCGCGTCACGACGGAGGACGCGAGAGCCATGGCGTTCCGACTGGCCGCCGAGGAGGGGCTGTTCTGCGGTACGTCGACCGGCGCCAACGTAACCGCCGCCTTGCGACTCGCCGAGCGGCTCGGCCCGGACGCCACGATCGTGACGATCATGTGCGACACGGGCATGAAGTATTTGAAGTCGTTTGCGCAAACGATGGGCTGATGGCTTGGGGGGATCGTAGGCCCCGGCTTTTTACGCGTGAACCTGCCCGTTCTTCGCGAGGCGCGTGGCGAGTATGGACAACGTGTCATACGCGTCGCGCGCGGCAGGATCCCACGCGCCGATCGCGCGCAATGGCGCCAGTGGTCACGATGGTCAGTCGAGACATGGCGATTCTCCGGCGGCGGCCCCGCACGACCGTCGCACCGTTGCGACGCTCAGTCGTGCCTGATCGCGATGGTCTTCAGCGCGGTAAAGCCGAGCAATGCCTCGAAGCCTTTCTCGCGGCCATATCCGCTTGCCTTCACGCCGCCGAACGGCAGTTCCACGCCACCCCCGGCGCCGTAGTTGTTGATGAAGACCTGTCCGGCCTGCAGCTTGCGCGCGAGCCGCAGCGCGCGGGCGCCGTCGCGCGTCCACACGCCCGCGACGAGGCCGTACTGCGTGCCGTTCGCGAGTGCGACCGCCGCGTCTTCGTCGTCGAACGGCATGGCTGCGAGCACGGGGCCGAATACCTCTTCCTGAGCGAGTTCGCTGTCGGGCGGCACGTCGCGGAACAGGACCGCTTCCTGGTAGTAGCCGGCACCCGATGCGCCGGCCGCGATGGTGCCGCGCGCCGCCACGCGAATGCCGTCGCCCTGCGCGCGCTCGACGATGGCCCGGACCCGGGCATGCTGCTTCGCGTTGACGAGCGGCCCCATCTCCAGATTCATCGACGGCGGCCCCGAACGCAGCCGCGCAAATTGCTGAGCGAGACGATCGAGCACGCGCTCGTAGATGGCGCGCTGGACGAGCAGGCGGCTGCCGGCCGAGCAGGTCTGCCCCGCGTTCTGCACGATCGCGTTGACGATGACGGGCAGCGCCTGGTCGAGATCGGCATCGTCGAACAGTAATTGCGGTGACTTGCCGCCCAGCTCGAGCACCGCCGGGCAGTGACGCTCGGCGGCCGCGCGGCCGACCAGCGCGCCCGTTCCGGTCGATCCGGTAAACGAGATGTGGCGAATGCCGGGATGGGCCGACAGGGCCGCGCCGGCTTCGCCGCCCAACCCCGTGACCACGTTGACCGTGCCGGCCGGAAAGCCGACCTCGGCCGCGATTTCGGCCAGCCGCAGAATGGACAGGCTCGCATCCTCCGCCGGCTTGACCACGCACGCATTGCCGGCGGCGAGCGACGCACCGACCGAGCGACCGTAGATCTGCATCGGGTAATTCCACGGAATGATGTGGCCGGTCACGCCGATCGGTTCGCGCACCGTCAATACCGTGAACCCGGCGGTGTAGGGCAGCGTGTCGCCGTGCAGCTTGTCGACGCATCCGGCGTAGTACTGGAGGTAGCGCGCGAGCACCGCTGCGTCGGTACGTGCGGTGTTCAGCGCCTTGCCCGTGTCGCGCGCTTCGAGCTGCGCGAGCTCGTCGGCATGCCGCGAGACGGCCGCGGCGTACGCGAACAGCAAGTTGCCGCGCTCGACCGGCGACAGCTTCGCCCACGGGCCGTCGAGCGTGTCGCCCATCGCGCGCTGTGCGGCGGACACGGCGTGCTGCACGTCCGTCGCGTCGCCGCGCCCGATCGTCGCGAACGGTTCGCCGGTGCTCGGGTCGACGACGTCGATCCGAGCACCGGTATGCGGCGCGACGCGGGCGTTGTCGATGTAGTGATCAAATTGCATGGGTCATTCCTCGATCGATGCGGGATTCGCGACGGTGTGCGCAATCGCGGCGCCCAGTTCTTCGGTGCTGGCCGTGCCGCCCATGTCGCGGGTGCGCGGGCCGGCGACGAGGACGGATTCGATGGCCGCCACGATTTTGGCGGCCGCGGCTTCGTAGCGCGATTCGCCGCGACCGAGGTGTTGAAGCAGCAACGCGGCCGACCAGATCTGGCCGATCGGATTCGCGATGCCGCGGCCCGCGATATCGGGTGCCGAGCCGTGCACCGGCTCGAACAGCGACGGGAAGCGCCGCTCCGGGTTCAGGTTCGCCGACGGCGCGATGCCGATCGTGCCGGTACAGGCGGGGCCGAGGTCGGACAGGATGTCGCCGAACAGGTTCGAGGCGACGACGACGTCGAAGCGATCCGGATTCTGGACGAAGTGCGCGCACAGTATGTCGATGTGATATTTGCGCGTTTCGATGTCCGGGAACGATCGGGCGATCTCCGCGACGCGCTCGTCCCAGAACGGCATGGTGATCGAGATGCCGTTGGATTTCGTCGCCGCCGTCAGTTGCTTGCGCGGGCGCGAGCGGGCGAGTTCGAATGCGAACCGGAGCACGCGATCGACACCGACGCGCGAGAAAACCGATTGCTGCACGGCGATCTCGCGGTCTGTCCCGGTAAACATCCGGCCGCCCACCGATGAATACTCGCCTTCCGTATTCTCGCGCACGACGATGAAGTCGATGTCGCCCGGCTGACGCCCGGCGAGCGGCGCGGGCACGCCCGGCATCAGGCGGACCGGCCGCAGGTTCACGTATTGATCGAACTCGCGCCGGATCTTGATCAGCGATTCCCATACGGCGACGTGGTCCGGCACGATATCGGGCGCGCCGACGGCCCCGAAGAAAATGGCGTCGTGCGCACCGATCTGCCGTGCCCAGTCCGCCGGCATCATCGTGCCGTGGCGAACGTAGTGATCGGTACACCAGTCGCCGAATTCGTCGAACGCGAGCGGAATGTCGAAGCGGTCCGCGGCAGCGCGCAGCACGCGCAAGCCTTCGGGCATCACTTCCTTGCCGATGCCGTCGCCGGCGATGACCGCGATGCGGTGCGGGTTCTTCATGTTGCGGGAAGCCTCCATGCCGAGGCCGGCGCCCCGCACGGGGGGACAGACACGGGGACGGTGCGCGAGCCGGACCGCATCGAACTGCTGCGCGGCGGCCTTCGATACGCGACGCTGCATCCGGTCATCCCGGATCGCGTCGGCATGTCTCCCGTGTCTCTTCCGTTGCGGTAACCGGCGGACTGTTGAATCTGTCCGTCGAATCTACTGCGTCGCAGGCGCCGGAAGGAAGTGCGGATCCGTGAACGGGACCTTCGAAAATCTGCAACACGCCGGCGCGCGCGGACGTGGGGCGGCGCGGTCAGTCGTTCGACTGCCCGGCTTCACCGGAGACGAGCGAAGGCGGCGCGAACGATGCGAGGAACTCGAACAGCTTGCGCGTCGGCAGCGGCACGGCGCCGGCGCGAATGCCGACCGACATGACGCGGTTGGCCCATGGATCGTTGAGCCGAATGAAACGCAGGCGCATCGGTTCGCGAAACAGCGCGACCGCGCGCTCGGGCAGGATGCCGATGCCTTGCCCTGCGGCGATCAGCCGGCACATGGCTTCGAAGCTCTGCACCTGCACGCGGAAGCGGACCGACTTGCCGAGCAGCGCCGCTTCCCTGACGAGCGAACGCGTGAGTTCCGAGCGGTCGTCGAGCGCGACCAGATCGTGGTCGAGCAACGCGCTGAAGTCGATCGAATCGCCGGCGAGCGGGTAGTCGTCGGGGACGACCACGCTGGCGCGGTCCATGCAGTAAGGAGCGAGGTGGATGCCCTCGGGCGCGGTGCGCGACGTGACGATGCCGACGTCCGCGCGGCCTTCGCGCAGCGCCTGCAGGATGTCTGAACTTCTCAGCTCGCTGATCTGCAGCTTGATGTCGCGATAGCGTTGCGAGAAGGTGCGCAACTGATCGGGCAGATCCTGGCTGATCGCCGAGATGTTCGCGAACACGCGGACGCGGCCGACCGCGCCTTTCGTATAGTCGGATAGTTCGCTGTAGATCGCATCGGTGCGCAGCAGCAGGTCGGTCGCGTGGCGCAACAGCGCTTCGCCGGCGGGCGTGAGCTCGACGCCGGCCACCGTGCGGTTCAGCAGCACCACGCGAAAGTGATGCTCGAGCAGCGCGATCCGGCGGCTCGCGGTGGACAGCGACATGTGGGACTGCTGCGCGGCGCGCGACAGGCTGCCCAGCTCGGAGGCACGGACGAACAGGGCAAGGGACGTGAGATCGAACAAGCGCAGGCTCCGATTGAAACTGCGGCAAGTATGTCATCCATCGCCGCGCGCGACGGTATCGGGCGAAGTGGTGCTAACCCTGACTGGCTCTGACCGCCCGCGAATGGTGCGCCGCACACCGCGACGCCGCCGTCATGCCGCGAAGGCCCGTGTCGTGCGGGCGGTCAACGGGTGGAATCCGTTTCCGATGGCTTGTGCGTTGCACGGTACGATGGCTGCCCGCGCGTGCGTTCGAGATATTCGAAGTGCCGCTTGAAGGATTTCGCATATCGGGTGGGCGGGGCAGCCGGGTAGATTCGAACCGTCCCCTGTCGCACACACCTATATCGACAGCGACTGCACGCGTGACGACGCAAGCATGCACGCGGGGCCATCCATGAACTTTCGGAGACAAACGTGGAAATCGACGCGACCTGCAACCCGGGCGAGCTCGCCGCCCCGGCATCGGCGCACGACCTCGGCCAGGAGGACCGGATCTTTCGTCGGCTCGCCGTGCAAATCCTTCCGATCCTGATGTTCGCGTACGTCACGTCGTACATCGATCGCGTGAACGTCAGCTTCGCCAAACTGCAGATGAGCCAGCATCTGGGCTTTTCCGACGCGGTGTTCGGCTTCGGTGCGGGGATATTCTTTCTCGGTTACGTGATCTTCGAGGTGCCGAGCAACATGCTGCTGGTGCGCGTCGGGCCGCGCCGCTGGATCACGCGGATCGTCGTGTCGTGGGGCGTCGTGTCGGGATTGACGGCGTTCGTGTCCACGCCGATGCAGTTCTACGTGATGCGCTTTCTGCTCGGCGTCGCCGAGGCCGGCTTCATTCCGGCCATCGTGCTCTACATGGCCCGTTCGTTCCCGGGGCGGCGGCGCGCGCGGATCCTGTCGATGTTTTATGCGGCGCTCGCGCTGGCCGGATTGATCGGATCGCCGTTGACCGGCTTCATTCTTCAGTATTTCGACGGGGCGATGCAGATACCGGGCTGGAAATGGATCTTCATCCTCGAGGCGCTGCCGGCATTCCTGGCCGCTTTCTACGTATGGAAGGGGCTCGACGACGACGTTACGCGCAGCGAGCGCTTCTCGCCCGCGGATCGCGCCGTCCTCGCGCGCGTGCTGGCGGAAGATCGTGCGACGACCGAGTCGGTCGAGCACCGCGGTCTGTTCTCGAGCTGGCTCGTGTGGGCGTTCTGCGTGATCTACTTTCTCGACGTGTTCGCGATTTACGGCTATACATTCTGGGCGCCGACGATGATCAAGCAGATGGGCATCGGCAGCGATTTCGTCATCGGCTTGCTCGCCGCGCTGCCGAACGCGGTGGCCGTGGTCGTGATGGTCCTGTTCGGACGCAGCGCGGACCGGCGCGGCGCGCGGCGGCTGCACGTCGCCGCGCTTTTGCTGATGGGCGCGACCGGGCTCGGGCTGTCGGTCGTCTGGCACGATCAGCTGTGGCTCGGCATGTTCGCCCTCTGCATCGCGAACGCGGGGCTCATCTCGTTTCCGCCGCTGTTCTGGAGCATGCCGACCGCGGCGCTCGGCACTGCGTCGGTATCGATGGGCATCGCTGTGATCAGCTCGTTCGGGAACCTCGGCGGCTTCTTCGGGCCCTATGCGGTCGGCTACCTGAAGCAGATGTCGGGCGGTCTTGCCGCGCCGCTGTTCGTGATGGTCGGGTGCCTGTTGCTGGGCATCGTCCTCACGATGCTGCTGCCGGCGCGGCTAGTCGAGCGGTAACGGCAATCCATTTCGCCGCGGCGCTGCGCCGCGTCGCCATCTTTTGACAGGAATGACATGAAACAGCAGATTGGCCTGATCGGCGTGGGTTTGATGGGGCATGGTATTGCACGCAACGTGCTGAAGCACGGTTATCCGCTCACGGTCGTCGAGCATCCGGGCAACCAGCCGCTCGACGAACTGCTGCGCGGCGGCGTGCGGACCGTGCGGACCGCGCGCGAACTGGCCGCGCAAGCGGACGTCATCATCCTCTGCGTGACGGGTTCGCCCGAAGTGGAAGCGGTGCTCACCGGTGAAGACGGCGTGTTGGCCGGGCTGAAGGACAACGCGATCGTCGTCGATTGTTCGACCGCCGTTCCGGAGTCGACGGTCAGAATGGCGCGGCTCGTCGAAGCGGCAGGCGGGCGCTTCGTCGATGCGCCGATGACGCGCGGCGCCAGGGAAGCGCACGAGGGCCGGCTGAACCTGCTGGTCGGCGCGACGCCGGGGTTGTTCGCGGAGATCAGGCCGGTGCTCGCGTGCTTCGCGGAAAACATCACGCATGTCGGCGATGTCGGGGCCGGCCACAGCATGAAGCTGCTGCACAACTATGTTTCGCTCGGGACCATCGCGCTGCTGTCGGAAGCCGTTGCGTGCGCGAAGCGCTCGGGCGTGGACGTCGCGGTGCTCGCCGACGTGCTCGCAAACGGCGGTGGCGGCGGCGCCGCGCTGAACCGGCTGCGTCCGTTCCTGGAGACCGGCGACACGTCCGCGCTGCCGTTCCATATGGCGAACGCGCTCAAGGACCTGTCGTACTACTCGGCGATGGCGGAAGGCGTCGACGCGGCTCGTGCGATCGCGGCGGCTGTTACGGAGACGTACCGCGATGCCGTTGCGGGCGCGGGGGCGCATTGTCCGGTGTTGAAGTTGTCGGATGTGTTGGTGGCGGGGGGCTAGGCGGGACGAGGGTACGCCGCTTTGAGGAGACGGGCGGCGGTGCGTGCGGGGCAAGATCGATGCTGCGTGGGGCAGCGCGGCGGCGCCCTCAGCGCACGATGAGCCCCGCCGTCCGCCGAAATCGACTGTTCCGTCACATAGCTGGACGCCGCGCTGCATAGCCGCGGTTGGAAGTTGTCGGCTGAGTGGCGCGGATCGGTCGATAGCGGCTTCCGCCGCGACTGTGGGATCGCGAAGGCATTGAGTGTCCGTTGGATGTGCGACAATTGTCATAAAATAACCTCCGAACTCCATGGACGACGAAATCCGTAGCCTTATCCAAAACGGCGAGATTGGCGCGCTTGCGCTAGATACTTCCATGTTACGGGCGGCAGGTTATGCGTTTGAGCGAGGTCTACTAGAGCAGGTGGCTCATCTCCGGGCGCACGGAATATCAGTGCTGCTCCCGGACATCGTTGTGCACGAGACGCGTGCACATCTTCTCAAAGAGGCAGCCCTCGCCGTGGGTAAGCTGCGGGGTGCTGTTGAAGATTTGGACCGGAAAACCCTGACCTACCCGGCGGCACTGGCTACGCTGATATCGGCCTCGCACGCAGCATGTGTCGAAGCACAAGAACGTCCGGCCCAGCGGTTAAAGGAATGGATCACCAAGGCAGGGATCTCGGTAGTTGACGCAGGCGATTTTGTTCAGGTTGAAGATCTGATTGCACTCTACGTTGCTGGCGATCCGCCGTTTACCGTAGAGGGGAAGAAGAAGTCCGAGTTTCCAGACGCACTCGCGCTATTGGCACTTAAAGGTTGGGCCGAAAGCAACGACACTCGTGTACTTGCTGTGTCTAGCGACGATGACTGGAAACGGTTTGGCGAGTCTTCCAGTGAGGTCTATGTCGTACAAGACCTTGGGGGTGCGCTTTCTGCGTTTCAGACACCCAATGCCGCAAATGTTTGCCGTGCGCTGTTTATGTCTGTTGACGATGGCGATCCATACGGGCTTGAATCGGAGCTACTGAAAGCACTTAATAAAGGTCGCGATCGAATTCGGCTTCGCCTCGAGTTAGATGAAACACCATATGCTGAGACAATTGAGACGTTCTCGATCGAATTCAGCGGAGTGGAACTTCCTGAGTTTGACCATGGCTCAGATGAATTTAAGCCGGTTAGCCACGATAGCGCTGCCGGTAAGACCGTGGTTGAAATTGCTGCTTGGGCATCAGCGGTCATTTCGTGGCAACTAAGCCTGTCAACGTGGGAAAAATCTAAGCGCCAGAGCGTCACGGTGGGCGGTGGCACATATCGCGATGAGCAACAGTTCGAATTCAAAGCACTGGCTACGGTCGCTAAGGGTTCCGAGGGTTTGAAAATCATGCGAGTAGAAATTGAACCGACGACCGTGGACTCTTTTCTAGACGAGGTTGCTCCTCAGTGGTACGGAGATACATCGGTTTAGATATTGCTCAGGTGGTCGGCGTCTCAATCTGAAAAAATGTAGAATGCACGGTGCTTCGCCAGCACCTATCTCGTTCTACGCTTTAAATGAGGGGGCAAATGCGCTGCATTTTCTGTAAGGCGGATTCCTTTGATTCAAGAAGCGTAGAGCACATCATTCCAGAAAGCCTGTGGAATACGAAGCAGATTCTTCAAAAAGGTGTTGTTTGCGATAAGTGTAACAACTACTTTGCGCGTAACGTTGGAAAACCTTTTCTGGATTCGCAGGCACTTAGGCATTTACGCTTCCATGAAGCGATACCCAATAAGCGCGGCCGTATTCCGGAAATCGACGGTCTAATTCTCCCTGGGAACGTGGTTCGCGTGCAGCGCCATACTGAAGGGCCGTATGTGGCATCTGTTGCTGTTCCTCCCGTTGCGTTTGACGAAATCATAAGCGGAAAAAGTAGTACGTTGATTTTGCCGATCGGGGCAGAACCTCCCGCGACCCAAATCGTGTCTCGATTCCTGGCAAAAGTCGCTATAGAGGCACTAGCACAGCGGCTCCTGAATTCTCCAGGTGGCCTTGACTATGTGGTCGATGAGGTTCAGTTCGATCCCATCCGGAACTTTGCACGGGTTGGGCACCCAAAGGAGTGGCCGCATCATTCACGAAGAATCTACGATATCAATCATCGCTGGAACGATGCGCGTGGTGACGACGTCCAAGTGGTGCATGAATACGATTTTCTTTACACGGAGCAAGGCGAACTGTATCTGGTACTGGCGTTGTACGGGCAGGAACTCGCAATCAACATCGGAGGCCCAGAAGTAGATGGATATCTCGCATGGCTGGAGAAAAACGATGGTGCGAGCCCCTTGTATTCGGGAAAAAATGCGCCACCGCTCGCCGAATGAGGTACCGGTGCATTAGCGAGCCAGCTACGAGGTCATTTGGTACGGTTGTCGTTTCGAAGCGCCGGTCATTTAACCGGCTGCTGATGGCCCTCGACTCTGAGCGTTCGCTTTGGGATTCCCTGAAAGGGGGTTCCGGGTCGACATCCGTCGATCGGGAGAAGCGCGAGCGCAGGTGTGTGCGCTACGCCTGTCGGATACGGAGCAGGTACTGCTGCATCACCGGATAGGTACTCGCATGATCGCAGCGCTCTTGCTGAATATCACGTCCGTCCAGTCCATTTCACGGCCACAAGAGAAGCACCACCCGCCGACTCCCCGCCACAACTCACCGCCCATCCACCGCCCGCACCGGAACCGCTGCCACCCCCAAATTCGCATCGCCGATTCTCGGCAACCCCGCAAACGCGATCGTAACCAGCGTGACGCCGACGCCAAGCATCGGCACCACCATCGGCCACGCGCCCGACAGATAGCGCGGATCGGTGAAAACCGCCGCCGTCTGTCCCACGCTGAAAGCGAAGAACATCATGATGAAGCCGGACCACGATACCGCGCGGCCGGCAAGATGAGGCAAGCCGCTGACCGCGCCAGCCTGCCCGCACGGCTGATGAATCCCGTGGCCGAGGCAATACACGCCATGCCCGACAAGTAGCGGCCAGATGCTGCCGGGAAGCAGCGCACACCCCAAAGCCTGGATCACCGCACCGGAGAGGCTCAACGTCGCCCCTTGGCGCACCGTTCGCAGCATGCTTTGACGTCGCAGCAACTGCCGGCAGCCAAAGGTACTCAGCACATAGACGAGCGTCCCGCTCGCCGGAATCCAGCCGTATCGCTGCGGCGAGATGCCGAACTGCCGGATGTAGATCGTCGGAGAAAGCAGCAGAAAACAGAACATGCCGGTGTACGTCGACGCGGCCAGCAGCGTCCATACCCTGAACGGGGCATTGCCGAATATCTCGCGCACGTCCCCGGTCGAATTCCGGCGCGGCGCGATTCTGGCGGCGCTTTCCTCGAAGCCGTACCAGCACATGACGAGCAAGCCGAACGCGTAGAGGCTCATCCCCGCGAGTACCCATCGCCAGCCGGCATGCTGCGTGACATACGCACCGACGATCGGGGCGAGGAACGCCATCATCCCCATTCCCATGAAACCGCGCGCCATCACGTACGGGCCGTCGCCCGCCGAATACCGGTCGCGCACGGTCGCACGGGCGCATACCAGTATCGCGGCCATGGCAAAGCCCTGCATCGCCCGCGCGGCCACCAGCATCGCGGCGGTCGACGCGAGCGCCGCCGCCAATGCGGTCAGCGCATAGAGCGCCAGGCCGGTCAGCAAGACGGGACGACGGCCGAACCGGTCGGACAGACTGCCCATCGGCAACTGTCCGACACCGAATATCAATGCGAAAACGGTGAGGCTGACGCTGGCGGAGCCCAGCGTCGCGGCGATTTCAGGCAGTGCCGGCAGATAACTGTCGGTCGCCACCGGCTGGGCCGCCAGCAGCAGCGGCAACATGAGCGCGAAGTTCAGGCGAGCGGGGCGCGTGGTGTCCGGCATGACGGTGTTCGGCACGGTCTCGGGCGTGGGAAGAGGGCGGCGGCAAGGCACGGTTGCTCGGCGCGGCGCGTTCGTATGGACGCGCCGAGTCTACCCGATCGCGCCTGCCGCCCCCGTCGCGCTCGATGCCGTCGTGCATCGGGATCGCCTGCATGCCGATCCCCATCGTGTGTTCAGTCGAACGGCACGGCCAGCCGGTCGATCACCGAACTGGTCGCGGGGCGCACACCGCGCCACCATGCGAACGCCTCGGCCGCCTGCTCGACCAGCATGCCGACGCCGTCGGCGATCCCGTGCACGCCGGCGTTTTTCGCGAGCCGGAGAAACGGCGTGAGCCGCTTGCCGTAGGCGAGTTCGTAAGCGGTTCCCGTCGGGCTGAACACGCTTGGCGGGACCGGCGGCAGGTCGCCGGTCAAACTGGCCGACGTCGCATTGACGACCAGGTCGAAACGTCCCATCCGCGCGAGGTCCGCGTAGCTGCCTGCCACGAGCGGGCCGCGCCCGGCGACCTGCGCGGCCAGTGCGCGCGCCTTGTCGACGTCGCGATTCGCGATCACGAGTTCCGCCGGGCCGGCTTCGAGGAACGGCAACAGCGCGCCGCGCGCCGCGCCGCCCGCACCGAGCACCAGCACGCGCTTGCCGGCCATCGGCAGATGGAGATTCGCTTCGATATCGCGAACCAGTCCGATGCCGTCGAAGTTGTCCGCCAGGATGCGGTCGCCGTCGAACTTGAGCGCGTTGGCCGCGCCCGCGAGCTGCGCACGCTCGCTGCGTTCATCCGACATCGCGAACGCGTCGAGCTTGAACGGCGCGGTGACGTTGATGCCCTTGCCGCCGCCCTCGAAAAACGCACGCACCGCGGCAGCAAAAGCGCCTGCCGGCTCGAGCGGGCCCTCGATCGCCGTATAGCGGAGGTCCTGCTTCGTCTCTTGCGCGAAGAGGCCGTGAATCAGCGGGGATTTCGTATGTCCGATCGGATTGCCGATCACCGCGTATTGATCAGTCATCGTTGGCTCGCTTTCGAATAGAGGACGCCGTCGGCCTGCATCGCGTCGATTTCGGCCGCATCGAACCCGAGAGAACGTGCGACTTCCGCGTTGTGCTGCCCGAGATC
>Ga0182007_10000497_pt1 | contig 23406 bp, 20 predicted proteins | sample Sormic07211113_1_FD_123023 | JGI IMG/M metagenome (GOLD analysis project Ga0182007, IMG submission 123023) | Rhizosphere microbial communities from Sorghum bicolor, Mead, Nebraska, USA - 072115-113_1 MetaG | ecosystem: Host-associated > Plants > Roots > Rhizosphere | place: USA: Nebraska...
CTATTCATTTGCTCGCCACACTCTTGTGAAGTTGTGAAAACCCGTTTTTTTCACGCTCTTTTGAAGACGTGAACCTCAAAAAAGGGCTGTCCCAGCCTGGCACCGTGCCCGGATGGATTGCCGCCATGGGGTGCATGGGCAGCAAAAACGGGCAAACAGCTCAGTGACCGAGCGTAATGACAGCTCTGCAGATTCGCGAAAAGTGGGGGTTTTGCTTGAGAAACAGCAAGCGCGCCAGCTTCACTCGATCTGTGTGGGCGGCTCTCTGTGGGCGGTGCGGGGTGTCAATACCGAGGCATTTAACGATGCTGCGAGGCCCGATCAGGAGACGTCCTTATAATCGGGGGGAGATTGTATCTAAGAAACGCAGGGAAATGGTCGTGTTTAATGACTTTTATTAGGCGTCGGGTCAGGTGGTCAGCAGTTGCTGCGCGCGTGCACGTGGCTGGTGCTGGCTGACACGGGCACTGGCGGGCAGAGGCTGGTGCAGCCAGTTGAGGCGAATTTCTTCGATTTCGACCCAACCATCGCCCATGGGCTGGAGGCTGCACTGCTTGAAGGCCTGGCAGTGGCCATTGTGGTCGAGCAGGGCGAAACTGCGGTGCAGCGGGCGTGGCGCGAACAGGGAGACGAGAAAACGCATGGCAACGTACCTTTTGGGGGTGACTGCCATAAAGGTTGCCAGCGGGCGGTGACAAAGGTGTGACAGGAACCGCGCTGCGCCGGGTTTGTCAGAGATTTCAGTAATCGTTGCGCGAAGCTAGTTCGCCGCAGTGGCGCACCGCTATACTGCGGGCATCGTTAGTTGCCTGATTCTGGAGAGAAGAGCATGTTGCAACGCCTGTTGTTCGGTTTGATCACTGTGACCAGTTTGACCCTCGTCGGCTGCGCCCACAGCCCGCAACAACTGAGCCCGGAACCCAAGCTGACGGCTCAGCTGGCGCCGGTCGGCCATGGTCAGCCGGTGGTGGTGCGTGTGGTGGACGGTCGTCCATCGCCAACCCTGGGGACCCGTGGCGGTTTGTACCCGGAGACCAGTGCGATCACGGTGCAGGGCGCGCAGATTCTGCCGAAGCTGCAGGCTCAGGCTGAGGCGGCCGTGCGGTTGCTGGGCTTCACGCCGACGGCCAATGCGCTGAATGCGCCGCAATTGACGGTGACCCTGGCCGAGCTGAAGTATCAGTCGCCCAAAGAAGGTTTGTATGTGACTGAAGCTACAATTGGCGCGACGTTCCGTTCCGATGTGCAGAATGCCAACCGTCGTTACAGCGGTCGCTACGGCGCGTCGCTGGATCAGCGTTTTGGCATGGCGCCGAATCAGGAAACCAATACCAAGCTGGTCAGTGATGTGCTGAGTGATGCGTTGACCCGCTTGTTCAAGGACCCGACGATTGGTCAGGTGCTTGGCGAGTAACGGTTTGCAGTTTGTTTAAAGAACCCGGTGCCAGCGATGGCGCCGGGTTTTTTTGTGCCTGCCGCTCCAGCAAGGGAAATCAAGCCGCTTGCGAATAGAAGTCCAGAACACTCACCCCGGTCAGCAAATCCGTCTCCGGCAAATCCGCATGTTGATGCCCGCCCAACGCGCAATACACCAGCCAATGCCGGTCCTGTACATTGAAGGCGAGGCTGCCGACTAAGGTTTGTTGTTCGTCGCTTTGGGCAATGAGGTAAAGACGATCCTGGTTTTCGGCGTGGAGCATGACGCGGTCCGTGTCGGTTTCGAAGGGCGACAGACTGGCGGATTCAGATGACGGCGCCGTGACACAGGACAATAATCGGCTAAATGGTTTCGTTATTTGTCGGAAAGGGGGGGCAGGCCGGAGCGCTTTCGGTAGAATCCGCGCCGTGGTCGTCGGTCCCGGCGTCTGTTACACCGGTTTGCCTGAGGTTTGTGATGTCGCTGCAATTGATTTCGCTCTTTACCGCTCATCCCGCCAAACTGATCAACCTGCTGGCCTTGCTGTTCGCCTGCCCGGGCGGCTGGTTGCTGCACGCCACCCGTCGTCGTGAACAGCGCGCGATGGCCAGTATCGAAGCCCAGCGCCAGAGCAGGCCCAGCGAAGAGCCAACCCTCGATTGGGCGACCTTGCGCATGAACCGGTTTTTCTATCGCTTCGGTTTTGCCTGCCTTGGGATGGCGTTGCTGGTGTCGTGGGTCAGTACTCGCGTCTGAAGTTCTGACACAGTTACAGTGTCTGACTGACCTACTGCACCAAGACAAACAAAAACGGCGCCCGAAGGCGCCGTTGTCGTATCCAGCCATTACCCTACAACGGTAGCCCGGCCTTGACCCGATACTGATTACGCACCGGCATCGCATATTGCAGCACCAGGAACGGACGATGTTCCTCGGGGCAAGCTTCCAGTCGACGCTGCCATTCTTCCTGAGCCTTGGCCAGTTCATCTGCCGCAAACAGCTCGGCCGCTTTCGGCACCTGCAATTGCGGGTCGGCGTCTTTCCACTGCGCATACGCCAGGTAATGCACCGGGAATAACCGGTAACCGCCCAGAATCTGCTTGTCCATTTCGATCGCCAATTGCTTGGTGTCTTCGAACAGTTCGGTGATCGGCGCGGCGAAGTTCACGTGGACCCGGCCTTTGTAACCGGTGATGCCCTTGGCGATGCTCGCGTCATCCTCGCCCGGTGCCTTGGTGTAGGTGCCGGTGGTGGCGCGGATGTACAGCTCGCGGGCCTTGGCCTGGTCGCAGGGGTCGTATTCGTAGCTTATCGACACCGGGGTGAGGTTCAGCGAACGGATGACTTCGCCGAACGGCTCGTCCTTGCGGCTCATGTGGAACATCTTGAGGATCGCCGACTCGGTGCGGTCGTCGCCGTCCTTGGCCCGGCCTTCAGCCTGAGCGATCCAGATCGAGGCGCAATCGTTGCGGATCGAGTGGTTGATGTAGGCCGACAGCAATTGATACGCCGCCATTTTCTCGCGACGACCGGTGATCGAACGGTGCACGATGAAGCTCTTGTTCAGGCGCATCAGGTCGCTGACAAAAGGCTTCTGCAGCAGGTTATCGCCAATGGCGATGCGTGGGGTCGGCAGGCCGGCGTGGTACACGGCGTAGTTGACGAAGGCAGGGTCCATCACGATGTCGCGGTGGTTGGCGATGAACAGGTAGGCACTGCCGGACTTGAATTGCTCCACGCCGGTGTAGGTCACCCCGTCCGTGGCGCGCTCGATGGTGTGGTCGACGTAAAACTCGACTTTGTCCTGCAACGTGGCCACTGACGTGACGTCGGCGAACTCACGGCGCAGCCGATGCGCTATAAGAGGTTTGAGCATCCAGCCGAAGGCACCGGCAAAACGCGGGAAGCGGAAGTGGGTGAGGATATCTAGAAACGCCTTGTCGCCGAGCAGCCGTGCCAGCACCGCTGGGACTTCGCTGTCGTCGTAAGGTCGGATGGCATCGAATTCGCCCATCATGCTCTCTTGTTAGAAACGGCTAGGGTAAGTAAAGGTATTGATCGAAAACCAACGGGGCACGGTCTGAAAGGTAGTCAGACAAAAATAGCCCTGCAAATAGACCGGCGATTATACGCACAAGTCACCTGGGAGACCGCGATGCTGGAAACTGCGCAGTATGAATGTCCGTATTGCGGTGAAGAAGTCGAGGCTGTTCTGGATTTGTCTGGCGGTGATCAGACCTATATCGAGGATTGTCCGGTGTGTTGTCGTCCCATTACCTTTGTCTTGCAGGTTCACGGCGAGGAGTGGCACCTCGACGTCTACAGCGAAAACGAATGAAGGGGTTCACCCATGCAGCGTATCTACGAGCCGGAAAACCTGATGGAAGGCGAATTGCTGCTAAGCATGCTGGCCAGTGAAGGCATCGAGGCGCATCTGGTGGGCCGGGATTTGATCGGCGGTACGGGGGAATTGCCGATATTCGGCCTGCTGGGTGTATCGGTCGATAACGACCAGGCGCAATACGCGCGGGAACTGATCGCCGCGTACAATGCCGCGCTGCCGCTGTCCGGCGATGAACCGGACAGCTTTCCCGGCACGCTGGTCTGTTAGTCTGACGTTCGTTTGATCAAGAGTCGTATTGCCCCATGTGTGGACGTTATGCCCTGTTTCGCTGGAACCCCGCCTTCGCAGCCCTGCCCGGATTTCCCGCCGATCAGCAGGCCCAGTGGAATATTTCTCCCAACGATTCGGTGTTGATGCTGCGTGCCGGTGCAGACGGGCAGCGTGAGTTGGCCCGCGCCCGCTGGGGCCTGACGCCGCCGTGGCTGACCGACCTGTCCCGCACGCCGGCCCATGCCCGTGCCGAAACCGTTGCCGAACAACCGATGTTTCGCGAAGCCTTGCGCCTGCGCCGTTGTCTGCTGCCGGCCAATGGTTTTTACGAGTGGCGCGGCACTACGCGCAAACGCCCATACTGGCTGACGCCGGGGGAGGGCTCGACGCTGTACTTCGCGGCGATCTGGGAGGCATATCCGGTGCAGGAGCAGGTATGGCTGAGTACGGCGGTAATCACCCAACCTGCTTCGAGTCAGCGTCGGCCGTTGATTCTCGATGCGGCGGGGCAGGAAGCCTGGCTCAATCCTGAAACCCCGCTACATGCCTTGCAGGCGCTGCTGGCCAGCGAGCCCGCGGCGCTGCGCGAGCGGGTGCTGGCGAACATGGTGAATGATCCGAAGCTCAATGGGCCGGAGTGTTTGACCCCGGGCTGAGCGCGTAATGATCGTTCCCACGCTCCGCGTGGGAATGCAGCCATGGACGCTCCGCGTCATTGAACCCTAAACCTTGAACTGATTGATCAACCGGCGCTGCTGTTCCGCCAACTTGGTCAAATCCGCACTCGCTGCGCTCGATTCATCCGCACCACCAGCCACTTCATTGGCTACTTGCCCGATGTTGATCACGTTGCGGTTGATGTCGTCGGCCACCGCGCTCTGTTCCTCGGCGGCGCTGGCGATCTGGGTGTTCATGTCGTTGATCACCGACACCGCTTGCGTAATGGTTTCCAGCGCTTGGGCCGCTTTCGCCGCGTGCTGCACGCTTTCGTCGGTGCGGTTCTGACTGTCTTCCATGACCCGCACCACATCGCGGGTGCCTTGTTGCAGTTGCTGGATCATGGTCTGGATTTCTTCCGTGGCCTTCTGGGTTTTCTGCGCCAGGTTGCGTACTTCATCGGCCACCACCGCAAAACCCCGACCCTGTTCACCGGCCCGCGCGGCTTCGATGGCCGCGTTCAAGGCGAGCAGGTTGGTCTGCTCGGCGATGCCGCGAATGGCCGTCAGGATCGCGTTGATGTTTTCGCTGTCCTTGGCCAGGGTCTGCACCACGCCGACGGCTTTGCCGATTTCGATGGCCAAAACACCAATCGAATTCGACGTATCCCGGACGATTTGCATGCCTTGTGCCGCCGCCTGATCTGCATGACTGGCAGCTTGCGCGGCCTGGGTGGCGTTGCGCGCCACGTCCTGGGCGGTGGCGGTCATTTCGTGTACGGCGGTGGCGACCTGATCGATCTCGGCCATTTGTTTGTGCACACCGATGTTGGTGCGAATGGCGATGTCCGCGGTGTGTTCCGACGAGTCGCTGACGCTCTGCACCGAAGTCACCACTTGAGTGTTCATCGCCTGCAACTTGGCCAGGAAGGTGTTGAAGCCCTTCGCGATCGAGCCCAGTTCGTCGCTGCGGTCGCTGGTCAGGCGGCGGGTCAGGTCGCCTTCGCCCTGGGCGATGTCATCGAGCATGGTCACCATCTGCTTCAGTGGCCGGGCAATGCCGTGGCCCACCAGCCAGATCACCAACAAACCAATGCCGGCGATCAGCAGGCCGACCATGGCCATGCCAAAGGTGTCGGACTTGCGCTGTGCGTCCAGGTCACTCTGAAGTTTTTGCAGGTCGGCCATCACTGCGTTCAGCGGCAGTTGCAGCATCAAGGTCCAGCGGGCGTCGGTCTGGCCGATGCCGAAGGGCAGGTACAACTCGATCCGGCCTTGGGCCTTGTCGACGGTGTAAGTCACTTCGCCACGCTTGAGATTGGCCATATTGGCAATCTGCTTGCTGTCGAGGATGTCGCTGACCTTTTCGCCGAATTTGCTCGGGTCTTTGGTGTAAGCGACGATCCGGCCGTTACCGCCGATCAAGGCCATTTCTCCGGCGCCGCTGTACAGTTTCTGATTCGCCCCCAGGAGCATTTCCTGGATGAAGTTCACCGACAGGTCGGCGCCGACGATGCCCTGGAACGCGCCGTTGAGCATGATCGGTTCAATGAAGGAGGCGAGCATGACGATCTTGTCGCCAACCTTGTAGGGCGCCGGATCGATCACGCAGGATTTTTTGGTTTCCTTGGAGCACAGGTAGTACTCGCTGGCGCGCACACCGGTGGACAAGGTTTTCTGGTCGTCGACGTCCACCAGTTTGTCCAGGCCCAGGCTGCCGTCTTCGTTACGGAACCACCATGGCAGGAAGCGCCCGTTACTGGCGTCGATGCCGACTACTTTGGTGTCGACGTAGGCCGCATCGTTGTGGTCGAGGGCGTTTTTTTCCCACCCAATGTAGGTGCCGAGAATTTTCGGGTTCCGGGCGACGTTTTCCTTGATCAGGCTGATCAGTTGCTCGCGGCTAAGGCTCAGTTGCGGCTGGCCGTCGGCGCCCGGTGTGCCGATCAATGCGTTGACCCGCACCAGACCGCCGGCAATCAGCAGCGGTGCTTCGAGTTCGCGCTGGATCTGGCTGACCTGGGTTTGTGCCAGCGACGTCAGGCGCTGTTCGATGACTTGCTCAAACTGCGCCTGAGTCCGTTGCTGGACCATGTCTTGGGTCCGGGCGCCGGAAAACAGCGCGTACAGCACCAGGGCTGCGACAACGCTGAGCACAATGGCGCCGGCCAGGGCGGCAACGGAAAACTGGATCGACTTGAATTTCATGGGTGCTCCGCACGCAAGAGGACGTCTGCAGAGCTGTATCGGCACTGGGGCGGTGGGGCATGAGCCAGGTGTAACGAATTGGCTGTTTTAGAGTGCTGGATGTCGTAAATGAATCATTGCTGGCCGTGATCAGCCGCGGTGGACGCTGTTGTGTGAATTTTTTCCTACGGTAATCGGGGCTTTGTCTGAAATGTACGTGCTACACGTCCGTTGTATCTGGCGCCGATACAAATCCCCACCTAGGATACGCGGCATGTTTCCAGGGAGCTTCTTGATGAGTAAGACATTGGTTTTGTGTGCACTGAGTGCAAGTCTGCTGCTTGCCGGTTGTCAGTCGGTCAACACCACCAGCGGTGGCGCCGTGGGCGTTGAGCGCACGCAATACATGTTCAGTATGTTGTCGACCTCTGAGGTCAACCAGATGTACGCCCAGTCTTATCAACAGACCATCGGGGAGGCGAGCACCAAAGGCGTGCTGGATAAATCCAGTAACAATGCGAAGCGCGTCCAGGCCATCTCCAATCGCCTGATTGCCCAGGCACCGGTGTTTCGTCCGGATTCGGCCCAGTGGCAATGGGAAGTGAACCTGATCAAGAGCGATGAGCTGAATGCCTCCTGCGGGCCTGGCGGCAAGATCATTTTCTACAGCGGGCTGATCGACACCCTGCAACTCACTGACGACGAAATAGCCGCCATCATTGGCCATGAAATCGCTCACGCCTTGCGCGAGCACAGTCGTGAAGCGATGTCCAGGGCTTATGGTCTCGAAATGGCCAAGCAGGGCGCCGGTGCGTTGCTCGGTCTGGGGCAGGACAGCCTGGCCCTGGCGGACACCGTGGCCAAATACGGCATGACCTTGCCCAACAGTCGCGAGAACGAAAACGAAGCCGACTTGATCGGCCTCGAACTGGCCGCCCGCGCTGGATACAACCCGAACTCTGCGATCACCCTGTGGAACAAAATGAGCAAAGCCTCGGAAGGCGCACCGCCAGAGTTCTTGAGCACTCACCCGGCGTCGGCCAGTCGGATTGCGTCGTTGCAGGCGGCGATTCCGAAAGTCATGCCGTTGTACGAGAAAGCCAGGAAATCCTGATCATCAAGTGCTGAGGCTTGTGGCGAGGAGGCTTGTCGGAGCGCCCCCTCGCCACAATCTGTTACTCACCAGATCCAGGGTCAAACCCAGCCACTGCTCTGCATCGCCTTGTACACCGCGACAATCGCCAGGATGAAGAACGCCGACGCCGCCAGGCGACGGATCAAAGTCAGAGGCAGTTTTTCCGCTGCAAAATTACCCGCCAGTACCACCGGCACGTTGGCAATCAACATCCCGGCGGTGGTGCCGAGGATCACCAGCCACAGATCCGGGTATTGCGCGGCGAGCATCACGGTCGCAACCTGAGTCTTGTCGCCCATCTCCGCGAGGAAGAACGCAATCAGCGTGGTCAGGAACGGTCCGAACTTGCGGGCGGTGCTGGCTTCGTCTTCGTCCATCTTGTCCGGCACCAGTGTCCACAGCGCCGTGGCGGCGAAGCTGGCGGCGAGGATCCAGTGAAGCGTCGCATTCGAGAAGAAACTGCCGAACCAGGCGCCTACCGCACCGGCCGCCGCGTGGTTGGCCAGGGTCGCGGCGACGATGCCGGCGATGATCGGCCAGGGTTTGCGAAAGCGGGCAGCGAGAATGAGTGCGAGCAGTTGCGTCTTGTCGCCGATTTCGGCCAAGGCAACGATTGCGGTGGGAACGAGTAGAGAGTCCAGCATCATCAGGGTTTTCCTAAGGGGCGGGTCGACACGGCTATGACACGTACAGCCTTCCCGCCCCGGGTAAGGTGTTCGTGTCATAGGTCTTGTCAAACCCTGCGATCCGTCTGATGCGGACGCGTGGGTCGCATACGCCATGGTCTGAGGACCAAGTATGTTGACGTATGCCGGACGAGCATGGCGCTCGTGGGAGACTACTCCCCTAGGACGGAGCGGATTCTGCCTAGGCAAATCCGAATGGGCAAGCCTTCTTTTACAAAAGCGTTTTCAGCCACGCTTGGCCCGGTAGATTCTAAAACCCTGTCCTTCAGCCTTGATCGCACACGCGCCCAAGTGCTCTTCGATCAGCGGCTGATACTTCAGGAAACTGTTGGCAACCAACCGCAGTTCGCCGCCATTTTTCAGATGTTTAGCTGCTTTTCGCAGCAAGTTCTCTGTGGCGAAGTAGTCGGTGTGTACGCCGACATGGAACGGTGGATTACTCAGAATCGCGCTCAAGCCCATGGGCGCTGCGTCGATGCCGTCACCGGTCAGCACTTCCGCTTCCAGACCGTTGGCGGCCAGGGTCAGGCGACTGCTGGCGGCGGCAAATGCGTCGACATCGAGCAAGGTGACCTGGTTGTGCGGGTAACGCCGCTTGACCGCTGCCCCCAGCACGCCTGCACCGCAACCGAAGTCCAGCAGGTGGCCGCTGGGCAGTTTGTCCAGATGTTCCAGCAGCAGGGCGCTGCCGCGATCCAGTCGACCGTGGCTGAACACGCCCGGCAGGCTGATGACTTTCAACGGCCCTTCGGCCAATGGCAGTTCATAGGTCTGGGCCAGGCTTTCCAGCGATTTGGCTTCTGGAGCATTGGCCACGGTGACCTGCCAGAGCTGGCAATGCCGTGCGCTGTCGAGCTTGCGTGGTTTTCCGAAGGGGTTCAACTGCTTGGCCGCGCCTTCGATGCCGCTGCGTTTTTCGCCGACCAGATACAACTCACGACCGGCCAGACGAGAGGCGAGGGCGTTGAGGATATAGTCGGTCAGGTCCTTGGACTTGGGCAGAAACACCACGGCGCTGTCGAATTCGCGCTCGGGCGCATTCACGCCAAAATGGCTGCGCCCGGCGAAACGGGCGTCCAGTGCTGCTTGATCGCCGGCGTGCCAGCACCAGCCGTGGGCATCGGGCAGGCGACCCAGTAAGTCGTCGGCGGGTAAACCGGCCAGCAGCACCGAACCCTGGAACAACTCGGCCTGACGAAGCAGTACTTCACTGCGCGGATCCATACTCTGCTCCTTGAAAAAAAGTGCCGCAGTTTATCAACTGACGACCCGCAGCGCTTTACCGCTGAAGTAAGCCTGAGCGTTTTCCGTCAACTGGCCAACGATTCGCTGCCGCGCCTCGCGGCTACCCCAGGCGTTGTGCGGAGTGACAATCAGCCGTGGAATGTCCTGGGCCAGCAGCGGATTGCCCGCAGTCGGTGGTTCGACACTCAACACGTCGGTGGCCGCGCCGCCCAAGTGGCCGTTGCGCAGGGCGTCGGCCAATGCTTGTTCGTCGATCAAGCCGCCTCGCGCGGTGTTGACCACGAAAGCACCGGGCTTCATCGAGGCCAGTTCACGGGCACCGATGAAGTGTCGGGTGTGTTCGTTGAGCGGGCAATGCAGGGTCAGGGCGTCGATTTGCGGCAGCAGTTCGTCCAGCGGCAAGCGGTCCGGGCGGGCAGGGCGGCCCGGAATCTGCCCCAACAAGACGCGCATGCCGAACGCTTCGGCCAGCCGCGCGACGGCACCGCCCAGTTCACCGTGGCCGAGCAAACCGAGGGTTTTGCCTTCGAGTTCGACGATCGGGTAATCCAGCAGGCAGAACTGTTTCGCCTGTTGCCAGCGACCTTCGGCGACGGCTTTTTGATAGTCGGCCAGGCGCGTCGCCAGGTTCAGTAACAACATGATCGTGTGCTGAGCCACCGACGGCGTGCCGTAACCCTGGCAATTGCAAACAGCGATTCCGTGGGCGCGGGCTGCAGCAAGGTCGACATTGTTGGTGCCGGTGGCGGTGATCAGGATCAACTTCAACTCGGGGCTGGCCGCCATGGCCGCCGCATCAATCAGGATTTTATTGGTGATGGCGACAGTGGCGCCTTTGAGGCGTTCGATCACCTGCGCAGGCGTGGTCTGGGCGAACAGCTGCAAGTCGCTGAAGCACTCGCGTAGTGGGCTGAGGTCGAGATCGCCGAGGTCCAGGGACGGATGGTCAAGGAAAACGGCGCGGCGAGAGTTCGTCATCAACTGTACCTTTTGTGCGTTGAACTGAAGGCGTAATCTGCCGAGCCTACCAGATGAAACAAGCAGTTACGCTTGGCCAAAGGGAGCCCCCATGTACTGGACAGAATTCTTGACCGTTGCGCTGATTCACCTGCTGGCTGTTGCAAGCCCCGGCCCGGATTTCGCCGTGGTGGTGCGAGAGAGCGTGACTCACGGTCGCCGCGCCGGGACCTGGACGGCGCTGGGCGTTGGTTCGGCGATTTTCCTGCACGTCGGTTATTCGCTGCTGGGGATCGGGTTGATCGTGTCTCAGTCGATCGTGCTGTTCAACGCCTTGAAATGGGCCGCTGCCGCGTACCTGCTGTACATCGGCTACAAGGCCCTGCGCGCGCAACCGGCCAAACCTGCGGCTGACGATCTGCACCAGGAAGCGGGTGAGCGCACCGCGCGGGGCGCCTTCACTGCGGGGTTCGTGACCAATGGCCTGAACCCGAAGGCCACGCTGTTTTTCCTGTCGCTGTTCACCGTGGTGATCAACCCGCACACGCCGCTGGCGGTACAGGCCGGTTACGGGATCTATCTGGCAGCGGCAACGGCGCTCTGGTTTTGCCTGGTGGCGATGTTGTTCAGTCAACAACGCGTGCGCGCCGGTTTCGCCCGCATGGGCCACTGGTTCGACCGGACCATGGGCGCGGTGCTGATCGCCATCGGCGTGAAACTCGCGTTCACCGAGATGCATTGATCGCGCTGAGTGTCTACGGGGGATTGAGTTCGCTCAATTTGTTCAGCGCGTTCAGGTATTCCCGAGGGTTTTCCCCGAGCAAACGGCGAAACATTGCGCTGAACGCCCGAGCACTGCCGTAGCCCAGGTCGCGCGCCACGCTCTGCACGCTTTCCCCGGCGAGCAGACGCGGCAGGGCTTCCATCAGGCGCAGTTGCTGGCGCCAGGCATTGAAATTCATCTTCAGTTGCTGCTGGAACAGCCGCGCCAAGGTTCGAGAGCTGGCGCCGACCTGTTGTGCCCAGTCTTCCAGGGTGTTGGAGTGATTCGGTGTGCGCAGCAGCGCCATGCAGATGCCCAGCAGGCGTCGGTCCTCGGGCATTGGAATGTGTAGCGGGAGGTTTTCCAGGCTGGCGATCTCTTCCAGCATCAGCTTCTGAATCAATGAGTTTTCCGCGTGTCGCGGACCTTGCACCGCGCGCAGGATCAGCTCGCGCAGCAGCGGTGTGACGGCCAGCACACAGCACTGTTGCAGCGTTGGCGGCGACAGTTCGGGGGCAATGAACAGCGAACGCATGCGCACCTCGCCCGACATGAAAATTTCATGCGCCACCAATGGCGGAATCCACACGGCTCGGGTTGGTGGAATGACCCAGGCACCTTGTGCGGTGACCACTCGCATGGTGCCGCAAACGGCGTACAGCAACTGAGCTTCGCGGTGTTGATGCAGTTCCTGGTGAGCACCGTCCACGTAATCTCGCGGATAGGCGCTGACCGGCCCGTGCAGGAAATGGCTGATTAACATGTCAGATCCAATGACTTTGTTGTCAGGATTACTCTTTTTCGCCAACTTAGCATAAGCCGCTCACTACAACGTAAGCGTGCCGCGATGAACCAGTCCAGAAATGTCCTCCGCTATATCAACGCAGCCCATGTGATCGATCACATGTTCATGCTGATTTTTCCCGCCGCCGTTCTCGGCATGACCCAGGCCTTCGCACTGGACTACGCCGCGCTGATCGGCCTGTCTCTCGGCGGCTTTATTGCCTTTGGCGCCTGTTCGCTGCCGGCCGGCTGGCTGGGGGATCGCTGGAGCCGACGGAAAATGATGCTGGTGTTTTTTTTCGGCATTGGCGCTTCGGCGATCTTTACCGGCGTGAGCAGCAGCGCACCGATGCTGGTAATCGGCCTGACGCTGATCGGTATTTTCGCCGCGATCTATCACCCGGTGGGCACCGCGATGCTGGTGGCTTACGCGCACAACCGGGGCCGCGAAATCGGTATCAACGGCATGTGGGGCAACCTTGGCGTGGCGTTTTCGGCGCTGATCACCGGGTTGCTGGTGGCGCAACTCGGCTGGCGTTCGGCATTCGTTTTGCCTGGCGTGGTGGCGATTGGGCTGGGCATCGGTTTCGCGTTTCAGGTGCGCGAAGAACCGATCCCCAAGCGTGCGCACACACCGCTCAAAGATGCGGCCGGTCAGCGGATTTCCATGGTCATGGTGTTCGGCGTACTGGCCTTGGCTACCGCGACCGGCGGTGTGGTGTTCAACGCCACGACCATGACCTATCCGAAATTGTTTCAGGAACGCCTGCACGATTTGTTTACTTCACCGCAAATCCTTGGCGTCGTGGTCAGCCTGGCGTATGCCTTCGGCGCCGTGGCGCAGTTGAGCATCGGCCGGGTCTTGCATCGTTTCAGTCTGAAATGGCCGTTCATAGTGTTGACGCTGTGCCAGGCGCCACTGTTGTTCGGGTTGGCCTATGTCGACGGCTGGGCCGTGATCGTGCTGGGTGCTGCGTTCATGTTCGTGGTGTTTGGCCAGGTCACGGTGAATGATGCGATGGTCGCCAACTTTGTCGCGCCGCAATGGCAATCCCGAGTCTTCGCGCTGCGTTACTGTTTATCGTTCGGTGCCAGTGCTACCGCGATTCCGCTGATTTCGTTCGTCGAACCGCGCCAAGGTTTTGTAGGTCTTTACCTGATATTGGCGAGTATTGCGGCGTTGACCTTCGTGGCTGCAATGGTTTTCCCCCGGACACCGGCCGAGGCTGCCGTAGGAAAAATGGCGTAACGGCTGACGAATTCTCGCAAGTGCTGGCGTAAAGCTAGCATTTGTACGGCTCTGCAAATCATACCTTTGGCTGATTTGGCTGGCGTTCAAGGCCTCTAGAGTGCTTAGCTTTAGCAGCCAAGACTGTGCAGTCAAAAAGGGACTCTTATGTTGCAGACTCGCGTTATTCCTCCAGCCGAGGGCGCTTACCAGTATCCGCTGTTGATTAAACGGCTGCTGATGTCAGGCGCCCGTTACGAAAAAACTCGCGAAATCATCTACCGCGATCAGTTGCGCTACAGCTATCCGACCCTGATCGAGCGGGTTGCGCGGCTGGCCAATGTGCTGACAGAGGCCGGCGTGAAGGCCGGGGATACCGTGGCGGTAATGGACTGGGACAGCCATCGCTACCTGGAGTGCATGTTCGCCATCCCGATGATCGGCGCGGTGATCCACACCATTAACGTGCGGCTGTCGCCAGAACAGATTCTTTACACCATGAACCACGCCGAGGACCGCTTTGTGCTGGTCAACAGCGAGTTCGTCGGTTTGTACAAGGCGATTGCCGGGCACCTGACCACGGTGGAGAAAACCCTGCTGCTGACCGACTTGCCGGAAAAAACTGCCGAGTTGCCGAACCTTGTCGGCGAGTACGAGCAACTGCTGGCCGCGGCGAGCCCGCAGTACGACTTCCAGGACTTCGACGAAAACTCGGTGGCCACCACGTTCTACACCACCGGCACCACCGGTAACCCCAAAGGCGTGTATTTCACCCATCGGCAACTGGTGCTGCATACCATGGGCGTGGCGACCATCATGGGCGCCATCGACAGCGTGCGGCTGTTGGGCACCAACGACGTGTACATGCCGATCACCCCGATGTTCCATGTGCATGCCTGGGGCTTGCCGTATGTGGCGACCATGCTCGGGCTCAAGCAGGTTTATCCGGGCCGTTACGACCCCGAGTATCTGGTGGAGCTGTGGCGCAAGGAGAAGGTGAGCTTTTCCCACTGCGTGCCGACCATTCTGCAAATGGTCCTCAATGCCAAGGCGGCGCAAAACGTCGATTTCGGTGGCTGGAAAATCGTCATCGGCGGCAGTGCGCTCAACCATGCGCTGTACGACGCCGCCAAGGCCAAGGGCATCCAATTGACCGCCGCCTATGGCATGTCGGAGACCGGGCCATTGGTATCATGCGCCCACCTCAACGATGAGCTGATGGCCGGCACCGAAGACGAACGCACCACCTACCGGATCAAGGCTGGTGTGCCGGGGCCGTTGGTCGAGGCGGCAATCGTCGACACCGAGGGCAACTTCCTGCCTGCCGATGGTGAAACCCAGGGCGAACTGGTGCTGCGTGCGCCGTGGCTCACCGAGGGTTACTTCAACGAGCCGCAAAAAGGCGCCGAGCTCTGGGCCGGGGGCTGGCTGCACACCGGCGACGTGGCAACCCTGGACAGCATGGGCGTGATCGACATCCGTGACCGGATCAAGGATGTGATCAAGACCGGTGGCGAGTGGATCTCTTCCCTGGACCTGGAAGACCTGATCAGTCGCCACCCTGCGGTACGTGAGGTAGCAGTAGTGGGCATCGCCGATCCGCAGTGGGGCGAGCGCCCATTTGCGCTGTTGGTGGTTCGCGAAGGGCATCAGATCGGGGCCAGGGAACTCAAGGAGCACCTCAAGCCGTACGTTGAACAGGGGCACCTGAGCAAGTGGGCTATCCCGAGTCAGATCGCCGTTGTTACTGAAATTCCCAAGACCAGCGTCGGCAAGCTCGACAAGAAGCGTATCCGCGTCGACATCACCGAATGGCAGGCCAACAACAGCACCTTCCTCTCGACGCTTTAAGCGTCATCTGGCGTGCCCGAAAGGGCACGCCAGAGCCACCAAGCAAGCGCTTGGCTTGTGAAATCCGAATTTTCAGCCATCCTTGCCGTGCCGACATGTGTCGGACTGGCGAAAGGACTGTTCCAGGGTGGCCGGCAGCGCAAATCACACTTTAGAGGGATCAAGCACTACTACCTGCTGGCTATAGTCCGCTCAAGGATTTTTAAGAACGGAGCTCACGCAATAAACGGGGCGATGCAACTTTGGAGTGACTTCGGACCGCTTGGCTTCCGGTTACCCACAGCGTTTTTAAAAGTACTAAGCCATAACAATAATGCACATGGAGTAGCGTCGATGACATCAGTAAACCAGTTCTGGCGCCGGGCGAAACTGCCCCTGGCGGTCAGTCTTGCCTCTTCGCTCGCCGGGCCCGCATTCGGCGTCAGTTTCAACGTTGGTGAAATCGAAGGTCAATTCGACTCATCCCTGTCGATCGGAGCCAGTTGGTCTACTCAGAGTCCCAACAAAAACCTGATCGGCGTCAATAACGGGGGCCATGGCCTGTCCCAGACGTCCGATGACGGTCACGCCAACTTCAAGAGTGGCGAAACCTTCTCGAAGATCTTCAAGGGTATTCATGACCTTGAATTGAAATACGGCGACACCGGTGTCTTCGTCCGAGGCAAATACTGGTACGACTTCGAACTCAAGGATGAAAGCCGCGAATTCAAGGACATCAGCGACAGCAACCGCAAGGAAGGCGCCAAATCCTCCGGCGGCGAGCTCCTCGACGCCTTCGTCTACCACAACTACTCCATTGCCGATCAGCCGGGTTCCGTGCGTCTGGGCAAGCAGGTTGTGAGCTGGGGTGAAAGTACTTTCATCGGCGGCGGCATCAACTCGATCAACCCGATCGACGTCTCCGCGTTTCGTCGTCCCGGCGCCGAGGTCAAGGAAGGTCTGATCCCGGTCAACATGTTCTACGTGTCCCAGAGCCTCGCCGACACTCTGTCGGCCGAAGCCTTTTATCAACTGGAATGGGACCAGACCGTCGTCGATAACTGCGGCACCTTTTTCTCCCAGCCCGACATCATTGCCGACGGTTGCGACAACAACCTGCGCGTGCTGAACAAGCGTTCGACCATTCCGGGCGCCGCCTTGCCCACATTGGCCAGGCTGGGCGTCGACGTTAACGACGAAGGTGTACTGGTGCGTCGTGGCCCTGATCGCGATGCACGGGACAGTGGCCAGTGGGGCGCGTCCCTCAAATACATGTTCGAGCCGCTGGACACCGAGTTCGGTGCTTACTTCATGAACTACCACAGCCGTGCGCCGATCTTCAGCGCTACGGGGGCTCCAGCATCGGCCTATGCGCAGGCAGCGGCCTTGCCGGGGGCGCTTCGGGCTCTGGCGCCGTTGGTGGTCGCGGGTAACTCGAACTACTTCGTCGAGTACCCGGAAGACATCCGCCTCTACGGCTTGAGCTTCTCCACCACCTTGCCTACCGGCACGGCGTGGAGCGGTGAGCTCAGCTATCGTCCGAACGCGCCGGTGCAGCTCAACTCCACCGACATTCTGTTCGCCGGCGTGCGTCCATTGGGCGGCACCCTGACCAATGCTTCGCTGCTTAACGGTGTGCCGGGTCAGGACTTGCACGGCTATCGCCGCAAGGAAATCACCCAGTTCCAGACCACCCTGACGCACTTCTTCGATCAGGTCATGGGCGCCAGCCGCCTGACCCTGGTGGGCGAAGTGGGCGTGACCCACGTCGGAGGCCTGGAAAGTACCTCTGACGTCCGTTATGGCCGTGACCCGGTCTACGGGCCTGGCGAACTGCCGTCCACCGGTGGCCTCGATACCTGCTCGGCGATCCTCAACACCAGCACCATCAATGGTGCCGGCGCGGGTGCCGCTACCAACAACCGCAGCCGCAATTGCAACAACGACGGCTTCACTACGGCTACTTCGTGGGGTTATCGCGCCCGGGCCATTTGGGAATACCCCGACGTATTCGCCGGTGTGAACCTCAAGCCGAACGTGGCCTGGTCCCACGACGTGAGCGGTTACTCGCCAGGCCCTGGCGGCAACTTCGAGGAAGGTCGTAAAGCGGTAAGCCTGGGGCTCGATGCCGAATACCAGAACACCTACACCGCGAGCCTGGCGTACACCAACTTCTTTGACGGCAAGTACACCACCGTAGATGACCGCGACTTCGTTGCGCTCAGCTTCGGCGTGAACTTCTAAGCACTGCATTTTCAGGACGAACACATTTATGAAAATAACAAAGAGTCTGTTCCATGTTGGTGTTCTGGGGCTTTCGCTGCTGGCGACCGCTGTCATGGCGGCGGTCCCTGCGGCCGAAGCGGACAAGCTGGGCAAGAGCCTGACCCCCATGGGGGCCGAGATGGCAGGCAACGCCGACGGCTCGATCCCGGCCTGGAAACCGATGCCAAAAAACGCCGGTAGCGTGGACAGCAAGGGTTTTCTGTCTGATCCGTTCGCGAGTGAAAAACCGCTGTTCACCATCACCGCGCAGAACGTCGACCAGTACAAGGACAAACTCGCGCCGGGCCAGTACGCGATGTTCAAGCGCTACCCGGAAACCTTCAAGATGCCGGTCTACCCGTCCCATCGTGGCGCCACTGTGCCGGATGAGGTGTTTGCCTCCATCAAGAAGAACGCTACCAACACTAACCTGGTGTCCGGTGGTAATGGTCTGGAGAACTTCGAAACCGCGATCCCGTTTCCGATTCCGAAAAGTGGCGTTGAAGTCATCTGGAACCATATCACCCGTTATCGCGGCGGCAGTGTGACCCGTCTGATAACCCAGGCCACGCCGCAGGCGAACGGCTCGTTCAGCCTGGTGTACTTCGAGGACCAGTTCGTGTTCCGCGACAGGATGAAGGATTACGACCCGAAGAACCCGGGCAACATTCTGTTCTACTTCAAGCAGAAAGTGACCGCGCCGGCTCGTCTGGCCGGTGGCGTGCTGCTGGTGCACGAAACCCTCGACCAGGTGAAAGAGCCGCGTTCGGCGTGGGTCTACAACGCCGGGCAGCGCCGAGTGCGTCGTGCGCCGCAAGTGTCCTATGACGGGCCGGGTACCGCTGCCGATGGCCTGCGTACCTCCGACAACCTGGACATGTACAACGGTGCGCCGGATCGCTATGACTGGAAGCTCGAAGGCAAGAAAGAGATGTACATCGCCTCCGACAGCTACAAGCTCGATTCGCCACAGCTGAAGTACGCCGACATCATCAAGGCTGGTCACATCAACCAGGACCTGGCTCGCTATGAACTGCGCCGGGTCTGGCATGTGGTCGCGACGCTTAAGGAAGGTCAGCGTCACATCTACGCCAAACGTGACTTCTACATTGACGAAGACACCTGGCAGGCGGCAGTGGTCGACCACTACGACGGTCGCGGGCAACTGTGGCGCGTCGCCGAAGCTCACTCCGAGAACTACTACGACAAACAAGTGCCGTGGTACGCCCTCGAAACCTTGTACGACCTGCAATCGGGCCGCTACCTGGCACTGGGCATGAAGAACGAAGAGAAGTCGGCCTATAACTTCGGCTTCACCGCCAGTACCGCCGACTTCACTCCGGCCGCGTTGCGTCAGGAAGGCGTTCGCTAAAACGTTGTAACCCGAGGCCGCATCCTCGAAAAAACGCCCCGACTGGTTCGGGGCGTTTTTTTGGCAGTTCATAAAGATCGTTGTCCGGTGTGGCTGTCCGGTTTACCGACATTTTTGCTCGTAGTCTTTTTGTAGCCATTTGTAGCAATAACCTTCAATAGCTCTTCGTTTACCGCTAGGCTGCGGACATCTGTAACGCCGCCATCAGTATTTCAAACAAGAGCCGGCCATGACTGATCTGTCCCCACTTCCGGGCCCTGCAAGCGTTGCCGTCGCGGCACTGGACGGGCGTTTTTTCCGGCCTCCGCTGCCCGCCGGCCATGTGCTGCGGCCGCGTCTGTGCGAGCGCCTGAGTGCAGGTCTCGGTGGCAGGCTGTTGCTGGTCAGCGCGCCGGCAGGGTTCGGCAAGAGTTCATTGGCGGTGGAGTTTTGTCAGGGGTTGCCGGATCACTGGCAAAGCCTGTGGCTGGGCTTGAGTCTGCGGGACAGTGATCCCGGCCGTTTTCTTGAGCGCCTGCTCGAAGGTCTTCAGGACTACTTTCCACAACTGGGCAGCCAGGCGTTGGGGCTGCTGAAAATGCGCCAACGTCATCAACCGTTCGCCTTTGAAGAATGGCTGGACGGTTTGCTCGATGAACTGGCCGTGCACCTCTCACCCAACACGCCGCTGCTGTTGGTACTTGATGACTATCATCTGGCCCAGGGCCCGGTGCTCGATCGTTGTCTGCAGTTTTTCCTCAATCATTTACCCGATGGCCTGTTGGTCATGGTCACCAGTCGGCAGCGTCCGGACTGGCATCTGGCACGCCTGCGGCTGTCGCGGCAACTGCTCGAGTTGCATGAGCAGGATCTTCGGTTGACCCATGATGAAGCCCTGAGCCTGCTGGATCGACACAGCATTTCATTGCGTGGCGAGGCGCTGGAGAATTTGATCCAGCGTAGCGAAGGCTGGGTGGCAGGGCTGCGCTTCTGGCTCTTGGCGGCCTCCGAGGTGGGCAGCGAGGGGGCATTGCCCCAGTCGCTGTACGGCGGGGAAGGACTGATTCGCGATTACCTGCTCGAAGAAGTCATCGATTGCCTGCCCGCCGAGGTGCAGTCATTCCTGTACGACACCGCGCCCCAGGAGCGCTTTTGCAGTGAGCTGTGCGACGCTGTGCGCGAAGCCCATGACAGCGCCGAAATCCTGCGTTTCCTGCTGGCGCATCAGGTGTTCCTGGTGCCGTTGGACGAACACGGTCACTGGTATCGCTATCACCACCTTTTTTCCGATCTGTTGCGCAGCCGGCCCACCGCCCAGGCGATGGTGCCGACGGCCAGCTTGCACCTGCGCGCCTGCCGCTGGTTCAACGCCCAAGGGCTACTCGATGAGGCGGTGGAGCAGGCGTTGCGCGCCGGGCATCTGGATGTCGCGGCGAATCTGGTGCAAAACCTTTCTGAAGAGCAACTGCTGGCCGAGCAGAACGTCGGCATGTTGCTGCGCTGGAAAATGGACTTGCCCGATAGCCTGTTAATCAGCACGCCACGGCTGATCGTGCTCTACAGCTGGGCATTGGGGCTGGCCTGTCAACTGGACGCCGCCGAAGAGCTGGCCAGTCACCTGAGCCGCTTCCTGCCGGCGCCGTCGGCTACTGCGCAAAAATCCATGCTGGCGCAATGGCTGGCCCTGAGCGGGATCATTGCCCGGGGGCGAGGCAATCGCGAGCTGACCATGCTCTATTGCGCTGAAGCACTGGAAAGCCTGCCGGCCAAACGGTATGGACAGCGACTGATGTGCCTGTCGACATTGTCCAATCTGGCGATTGCCGATGGCGACTTGTGGCGTGCCCGGGGGTTGAATCGTGATTCGCTGGAGTTGGCACAGCGCGTTGGCAATCCGTTGTTCGAGGCCTTGGCTCATTACGACCGCGCCCGGGTATTGCAAGCGCGCGGGGAGATTCTTCGTTCACTGGATGAAGTCCGTCAGGGGTTGCAACGCCTGCAAGGTTTATCCCCTCAACGACTCTATGCGGTGCGTGCACGCCTGACCTTGTACGAGGGTTTTTTGCTGGCGCTGCGCTTGCAACCCCAGGCCGCGCGGGCACGTTTACTCGCGGGGTTGGGTGAAGCCAGGGCCTGTCGTGACATCAGCGTACTGATCGGCCACTGTGTTATTGCCCGGCTGGAGGGCAACAGCGGCGAATTCGCGAAGGCCTTCGCCGAACTTGCCGAGGCCGAGCGCCTGATGCACATCTGGGACGTCCCGCCGATTTACTATCTGGCGATGATTACCCTGGTCAAATGTGAACTCTGGCTGGCTCAGGGTCGCACCGATCTGGCCGAAGCCTGGCTTGCGCGACTGGGCCAGACCTATAACGGCGAGCACCCGGCTGCCCCCCCGGAATTCCATCCACAACTACCGCTGCACATTGAGTTGCAACAGGCGGTGCTGGACATGATGAAGGGCCAGCCCATGCTCGCCGAAGGGCGCCTGAATGCGCTGCATGAACACGGTCAGCGTAGCGGTCGGCAGATGCTCAGCGTGATGGCGCTGAATCAGAACGTTACGCTGTTGTTGGCGGGCGGACGCGAACCCGAGGCCCGCAAGGCGCTGGCCCAGGCTTTGGAAGCGGCCGCCGGAGGTGTCCTGCAACCGTTTGACCGATTACTGGCCGAGCATCCGGACTGGCTGCGTGGGCAACTTCAACCCTGTGCGCCGACGCCGGTTTCGCAGCATCTGCTGGAAAAGCTTCCGGCCATGGCCTCCCGTCCAGTGGTTGAGTCATCGCCTGTTGCTGAACAACTCAGTACGCGTGAACTGGCGGTTTTGCGGCTGATCGCGCAGGGATGTTCGAATCAGGAAATCAGTGATCAGTTGTTCATTTCGCTGCATACGGTCAAGACCCATGCCAGTCATATCAACAGCAAATTAGGTGTTGAGCGGCGCACGCAGGCCGTGGCTCGGGCGAAAGAGTTAGGGGTGTTGGGGTGAACGGGGCCCCCGACATTTTTCGCGTTCAAGTCTTGGCGCTTGGGTTCAGTCTTGGTGATACAAAACAAAACACCCCGACATTGGTCAGGGCGTATTGTTCAAACCTTGGTCAAACTACCAAGTCCTTGGCACTGAAGGTATCGACGCCTACCAGTTGGATTGCGAAATCTGCATCCAGCCTGCCGTTGACGTTGCCGTACAACACATGATCCTCGAAACGCAGTTGTCCTGCTCCTGTGAACGCATTCGAGTCAATGAATGTAAAGGCGTTGAACGCAGTGGTGAGCATATTGGCATCGAGTTTTGACAGGTCGATCTTGTCGCCCTGTAGGCTGCTGAAGTCGGTGATGACGTCACTGTTTGCCCCTTTGCCCAGCTCACTGAGTAAATTGAAAACAAACCGGTCGGCACCAGAGCCGCCCGTCAGGATGTCTGTGCCCAGACCTCCTATCAGCAGGTCATTGCCCATACCACCATCAAGCAGGTCGTTGCCTGCTCCACCATTGAGCACATTGTTGCCACTGTTGCCGGTCAGCACGTTATTCAGGGCGTTGCCGACACCGGTGAGGTTGTCGCTGCCGGTGAGGGTGAGGTTTTCCAGGTTGGCACTCAGGGTCCAGCTCACCGAGGAACGTACGGTGTCGATTTCGCTCGCCAGGGTACTGGTCTCGGTGACCGCGTCCTGGAGGTTGTCGACGATATAAGTGTCGTTGCCAGTGCCGCCGATCATCAGGTCGGCGCCGGTTCCGCCATCCAGAACGTTATTGCCGCTGTTACCGGTCAGACGGTTGCCCAAGGAGTTGCCGGTGGCGTCGAGGTTGTCGCTGCCGGTGAGTGTCAGGTTCTCGAGGTTGCTACCCAGGGTGTAGCTGATCGACGACATGACCGTGTCGATTTCGACCAGCGAGGTGCCGCGTTCGATCACCGTGTCGCCGAGGTTGTCGACCACGTAGGTGTCGTTGCCAGCCCCGCCGTCCAGGGTATCAGCCCCGGCCTTGCCGTCGAGGAAGTTGGCGGCGGCGTTGCCGAGCAGGGTGTTGTTCAGGTCGTTGCCGATCACGGTGAAGGCACCGAGGCCGGTGACGGTGACATCTTCGACGTTCTGCAGGTTGCTTTGACTGAGGTCGACGGTGCTGCTGGCCAGGGTCGAGGTGTAGCTGATGTTCAGCAGGTCACGGCCTTGATCAGCATCATCCTGCAATAGCGCCAGTTCGCCGGCCTGGTCGAGGACATAGGTGTCGTTGCCGGCACCGCCGCTCATGGTGTCCAGGCCCGCGCCACCGTTGAGCACGTTGTTGCC
>Ga0182007_10000499_pt1 | contig 23367 bp, 13 predicted proteins | sample Sormic07211113_1_FD_123023 | JGI IMG/M metagenome (GOLD analysis project Ga0182007, IMG submission 123023) | Rhizosphere microbial communities from Sorghum bicolor, Mead, Nebraska, USA - 072115-113_1 MetaG | ecosystem: Host-associated > Plants > Roots > Rhizosphere | place: USA: Nebraska...
GGTATCGGTGAGCCATTTCGCGTGGGCGATGCCGTCGTCGAGGTACAGCAGGATCGCCACGCCGAGTACCAGCGACGGCAGTGCTTCGAGCAGGAACAGCCACTTCCAGCCGGCCATCGAATAGACGCCTTGCAGCGAGTGCATGATGAGGCCCGACAGCGGGCCGCCGATGATGCCCGCGAGCGGAATCGCCATGAAGAACAGCGACAGTGCTTTCGCGCGGCGCGCGGAGGGAAACCAGTACGTCATATAGAGGATGACGCCGGGCGCGAAGCCCGCTTCCGCGACGCCGAGAAGAAAGCGCAGCACGTAGAAGACGGTTGGCGATTTGACGAACACGAAGCTCGCGGAAATCACCGCCCACGTGAGCATGATGCGGGCGAGCCAGCGGCGCGCGCCGACCTTGTGAAGAATCAGATTGCTCGGCACCTCGAAGAGGAAGTACCCGAGAAAGAAGATGCCGGCGCCCATGCCGTACACCGTTTCGCTGAAGCGCAGGTCGCTCAGCATTTGCAGCTTTGCGAAGCCGACGTTGACGCGATCGAGATAGGCGCCGAGATAGCACAGCATCAGAAACGGAATGAGCCGGCGGCTGACCTTGGCGTAGGTTTTGGCTTCGAACGTCGGCGAGTCGCTACGGGGAATCGCATCGCCCGTGACGGGCGGCGCGCTGTATCTGGATTTCATGGTTGTCTCCTGTCGATCGGAGTTGGCGCTTTAGCGCCTTACTCCGATCCCATGCTTCGCGGTCGATCGGAGTTAGCGCTTTAGCGCTTACTCTGGTCCCATGCTTCGCGGTCGATCGGAGTTGGCGCTTCAGCGCTTACTCCGATCCCATGCCAAGCTGCCACGGCCCCGGGTTGTCCCAGGTGCACGCGAACCCAAGCCGCGCAAAAACGCGGCGCTATTTAGTGATTTAGTGAATCAGCATGCCGCCGTTCACATCGAGTGTGACACCCGTCAGATAACTCGACAGGTCGCTCACCAGAAACAGGCATGCGTTCGCGACGTCGGCGGCGTCGCCGAGACGTCCGAGCGGAATGCCCTTGATGATCTCGACGCGCATCTCCGGCGTGAGCTTGTCGCCCGTGATGTCGGTCTGAATCAGACCCGGCGTGATGGAATTGACGCGAATGCGGTTCGGACCGAACTCGCGCGCCATCGCCTTGGCGAGTCCGAGGACGCCGGCCTTCGCGGCGCTGTAGTGCGGGCCGCCGAAGATGCCGCCGCCGCGCTGCGCCGACACCGACGACATGCAGACGATGCTGCCGCCGTTCTGCTCCTTCATCGCGGGAATCACGGCTTGCGACATATAGAGCGTGCCGCGCAGATTGACGTCGACGATCGCGTCGAAGTCCTTGCCGCCGATCTCCAGCGTGCGAACCGGCTGCGTGATGCCGGCATTGTTGACGAGCCCGTCGATCCGGCCATAGCGCTCCAGCGTGGCGCGCGCGGCCGCGACGCAGGCGGCCTTGTCGGTCACGTCGCACGCCAGTCCGAGGTGTTGCGCGCCGAGGTCGGCGGCCGCCGCCTGCGCGTCCTCCTCGCGCAGATCGAGGATCACGACATGCGCCCCCTGGGCGGCAAACGCTTTCGCGGTTGCCTTGCCGATACCGCGGGGCGATGCCGCGCCCGTCACCATGATGATTTTGTTCTCCAGCAACATCGCTTGTCTCCTGAGTGTTGATTTGATGCCTGAAGTGTCGGCTCGCGGGCCGGCGGCATCAACGCGGAAACGCTCAACAATGGCTGAGAAAAATTCAGGTATTCAGGTGTGTCGACTGTGGCGGGCGCGAAGCGCTCCGACTATCGCCGAGCCGCGGAAGAGGCGGCGGCCTCGCGCTCCATCCACGCAAGAAACCGTTCGACGCGCGGCAGTTCCGCGTTCTGCTTCGGGTAAACCAGGTGGTGCGCGCCGACCTCGACCGCGCAGCTATCGTCGAACACTGGGACGAGCAGGCCGTCCCTGATTTTCACCGACGCGAGCATGAGGCTTTCGAGCGCGATGCCGAGGCCGAGCGCCGCCGTTTCGATCGACATGTACGAGCGGTCGAAAGAAAAATCGAACGTCTTTTGAGGCGCGGACACGCCCGTTCTGCCGAACCATTGCTTCCACTGGACGAGCGGCGTTTCCGAATAGATCAGACGATGCGCCAGCAGATCCGCCGGCGTGTTCACGGGATGCCGTTCGAGATACTTCGGCGCGGCCAGCGGGGCAATGAACTCGCCCCGGATGGTTTTCACTTCCAGATTGCTCCAGTTGCCATAGCCGTGACGGATGTCGATATCGTAGTAGCCGTTCGAGAAAGACACGTTCTCGTACGAGCAGGCCAGATTGAGCTGGATGTCGCCGTTCGCCTCCTGAAAGGACGACAGCCGCGGAAGCAGCCACATGAGGCCGAAGCTCGGGCTCGAATGCACGCGCAGGATGTCCACTTCCTTGCGGCTGGACGCACGTTCGGTCGCGCGGCTGAGATCGGCCAGCGATCCCGTTACATCGGAGAGATAGCGCTCGCCGGTCGGCGTGAGCACGAGGCCGCGCCCGGACCGCTGAAACAGCGGCTGGCCGATGATCGACTCCAGATTGCTGAGTTGATGGCTCACCGCCGAAGCGGTCAGGCCCAGTTCCTCGGCCGCGCGATTCACGCTTTTGGTTCGGGCCACGCTTTCGAACGCGATGATCGCCTTGAGCGGTGGGATACGCATGGGGAATTTTTCGGTTGCGGGTGAAGGGCAGGCGAACGAAAGCGGCTTGACATGCATTATCCGTTTTTCGCTCCCGAAGCGCGATCGATGCGGGGCGAGTTTGCCGAGGCGCGAACCGCCAGTGCCGCTCGCCTGGTCCGATTGGATGACGATGGGCTGGTTTTGGAATCCCGCAAACGTTTTGCGGGTTTTTTATTATGTTTGGCCGGTCGGCCGAGGACCGGCGAAAATCCCGCCAAAATTTAACGTTTATCCCTCTAATCATGTTTTTTTGGGCTTTATCGCGTCATTCGAAAAACACCAGAATTTGCGAAGTCCAAGGGCAGAGCGAAGCGATCCGGCGCAGTGCGCGAAAACAAAATTAATTTATGAAGCGGAAAGCTTTTAGAAGGAACGCGGATCAGAAAGTATTGGGGCGATCGGCCCGCGCCATGTCTCATTAGAGCCTACGGAAAATCGCGCTTTATTGCCCAGATAACAGGCAATTATTGCCTGAAAACGATTCTGCTCGATAGCGGGAGGTAAGAATAGCCGAGCCACGGCCCACTGCGCTTCGCTCTTGCTCGGCGATGGAAAGTCCCGTCAACGGTCCCACCCAGGCGGCGGGAGTTTCGCTTTTATGCACGTTTTTTCGCCGATCCGCGAACCTTGCAATTGGATTGCGCACCGCACGTTTTGCACGACCGCCCGCCAAAATTTCAAACGCTTTCAGCTCCGTTAACTTTTGTCAAATCCATGGCTCGATTAAACATTGCCGCTCGCAACGGTAAAACGTTTGCGAGGTTCTGTTTGCTGGGAATAGCCAGCAGGTTATTAAAGTTTGCCTGGTTTTGACCGTCTCAACGCCATGCTTTCAACCACAGAATAGTGGTGCGCTTGAAAAAAAGAGCTATTAGAATGCGCTGCCTGGACGAAAGGCGCTCATTAACGGGTAGATGGGCGATGGCGGCCGTGTTCGACGCGGATCGGTAAAAGCAATAAAACCGAAGAAGAAATCACATGACCTTGGGGATTCAAACGATATTCGAAGCACGGCCGGCGCTTTGCGATGCACCTCGGAACATGTCGGGGCCGTCGCGGCAAGAGCGGAAAACGGCCCGTCCACGCTTCGTCATGCGCGCCTTGAGCCGCGCGGTTGTCGCGGTGCTCGCTTTGGGCGGCGCGAATGCGATCGCTCAGCCGGCACAAGCGCAGCCGCAACCGCAAGCCAAAGCGCAAGCGACCGAACCGCATCGCGCGCCGTCCGTCAACCTCGCATTCTTCGACGGCGCCAACGTGCCGGTCGATCTGTTGCAGGCCTTCGACGCCGTCGTCGTCGATCCCGCGCAGGGTTTCGATCCGTCCGCGCATCCGTTGCGCCATACCGCATGGCTCGCGCGCACGCATGCGGATGCCGCCGCAGGCACGCCGGCCGCCTTCGTCGCGAGCCAGATCGAGCCGCTGTGGCAGCGCGGTTTTCGCGGCTTCCTGCTCGACACGCCGAACGCCATTGCCGCCATCGACGCGATACACGCGGCGCATCCCGACGCGCGCCTCGTGATCGGCGGCGCCGACGCGCTGCAACTCGCGATGCCGCATGCCAACGCGCTGTACGCGGTGGCCGGCCCGTCGCTCGTCAGCGGCGTGAGCGCGAACGGCGCGTTGCAGACCGTCGTGTCCGCGGACGAGCGCGCGGCGCGCGTCGCCGGCGCGCAAGCATTCATGCAGCAGACCGGCGTGCCGGTGGTGTCGATCGAATACTGCCCCGCGGACGACCGCGCCTGCGCGCGCAACACGGCCGCGCAGGTGGTGGCGACCGGCGTCACGCCCTACGTGACCGACGTGGCGCGCGGCGTGGTCGGCATCGGCGCAATCGAGGTGCTGCCGCGCAAGGTGCTCGTCGTGCAGGACACGGGCGACGATCTGCTGCTCGACGAAACCCCCGGCGTGCGCGATCTGGCGACCCCGCTGAACTATCTCGGCTACGACGTCGAGTACGCGAACGTCAACGACACGCTCCCCGGCGACATCACGCCCGACCGCTATGCCGGCGTCGTCGCGTGGTTGCAGGGCAGCGGCACGCAGGACAGCGCGGTATGGCGCGCATGGGTGGATGCGCGCATCGCGTCGCACGTGCCCGTCGCGTTTCTCGGCCAGTTCGGTTTCGACGCGGCCGAGGACGAAGGACGCGCGCTCGATCTGCAAGCGGTGCCGGGCCCGTTCAGCGACAAGGTGGAGGTGGTCTCGCGCGATCCGATGGTCGGCTTCGAGATCGACCCGAAGCTCGGCCCACGCGATCTGACGGGCGTGCGGGTCGGCGCGGCGAGCCGGCCGCTGCTGCGCGTGACGAGCGGCCAGGCGACCCTCGACCCGATCGCGATCACGCCGTGGGGCGGCTTCGCGATGAGCCCGTACACGGTCGTCTCGCTCAACGGCATCGACCAGGAACGCTGGGCGATTCAACCGATCTCGTTCCTCACCGCCGCGTTGCGCCTGCAGCGCATGCCGTCACCGAGCGTGACGACGGAGAACGGGCGGCGTCTTTTCATGTCGCACGTCGACGGCGACGGGTTCGCGTCGCGCGCCGAATTTCCCGGCGCGGACTACTCGGGCGAAGCGCTGTACCAGCAGATTTTCACGCGCTACAAGGTGCCGATGACGCTCTCGGTGATCGAGGGTGAAGTCGGGCCGACCGGCCTCTATCCGAAGATCTCGCCGCGTCTGGAAGAGATCGCGCGCAAGATGTTCGCGCTGCCGTATGTGGCGATCGGCACGCACACGTACTCGCATCCGTTCGACTGGGGCAGCGTGGACGCGAAGACCGGCGAGCGCGTGGACCGCGGCGGCGGCGACACCGCGTTTTCGCTGGTCATTCCGAACTACACGTTCGACATCGACCGCGAAGTGACGGGCTCGATCGATTACATCAACACGCGTCTCGCGCCGCCGGGCAAGAAGACGGCCATCCTGCAATGGCCGGGCAACTGCAAGCCGCCCGCGCTCGTCGTGCGCAAGGTGTATGCGGCGGGCGTCGCGAACGTGAACGGCGGCGACACCGTCATCACGAAGAGCGCGAGCAGTTGGACCAACATCGCGCCGATCGGCGTCGACAAGGGGCCGGGCGCGTACCAGGTGTATGCGCCGAATCAGGACGAGAACGTCTACACGAACGACTGGCTCGGCCCGTTCTACGGCTTCACGCGCGTGCTCGAAACCTTCGACATGACGGACAAGCCGTTGCGCTTCAAGCCGATCGATCTGTATTACCACATGTACAGCGGCACGAAAGTCGCCTCGCTGCGCGCGCTCGATCAGATCTTCACGGCGGTGCTCAAGCAAGCCGTGCTGCCCGTGCAGATGACCGACTACACGCAGAAGGTGCTCGACTGGCGTTCGTTCGCGGTCGCGCGCGCGGTGCGTGGCGAGCCCGATGCGGATGCAGATGCAAATGCAAATGCAAATGCAAACGCAGATGCCGGAAAGCCTGCGGGCGGCGACTGGATCGTGCGCGGCAACGGCGAGGTGCGCGAGTTGCACTGGCCGCTGTCGAGCGCGCCGGATCTGCGCGCGTCGGCCGGCGTCACCGGCTATTCGGCGGGTCCGGACGGCACCTATATCCACATCGCGGACGGCGCGGCGCGCGTGTCGTTCAAGCCGGCCGATGCGAAGGCGGGCGCGTTGCCCTACATCGCCGAAGCCAACGGTTTCGTGCGCAATTTCAGGCGCAACGCCAACGGCATGTCGTTCGAATTCGGCGGCTACTACCAGCCGTTCGTCAGGCTCGCCAACGCGCGCGGTTGCAGCGTGAGCGTCGCGGGACGCGCGGTCGCCACCCCGCGCGACGGCGCGGGCGTGCGCTTCGATACGCCGGCCTCCGCCGGTTTGCAGGTGAACTATCAGCCCGTCGAGATTGCCTGTGAGCGCTAAACGTCCCCGTATCGCACCGACCTGGCTCGTCTGTTTGCTGGCGGGCGTCGTGCTGCTGACGATCTACGGCGTGTCGCCGCGCGGCGGCTTGCGCCAGCGCGTGGCGTCGGTCGGCGCGCCCAGCGAATTGAGCGTCGCGTATCTGGAAGCCTGGTCGAAAGTGCGGCCCGACAACGAAGAGTTCCTGTCCCTGCTCGGCGCGCAGTATTCGTATCTGGGCCGCACCGCCGACACCGAGCGGATCGCCGCGCGCATGGATGCGCTCGGCACCGACGACATGCGCCGCGGCGCGACCATGCTGCGTCTTTCGGCGGCCGAGCAGCGCACCTTTGCGATTGCCGAGGACGATCCGCGGCGCGCCCGCGAGCTGAACGATCTGCGCGCGCATCTGCAAGAGGCGGCAAGGCTGCAATGGGCGCCGAAGGATCTCGAATGGCTCGCGCAGCGCGCGGCCGGCGTCGGCTTGCCCGATCTCGCGATGCAGCTTTACGCGCGGCTGTCGGCGCACGATCCCGATGGCCGCGCGAAGTGGGACACGCAGATCACGCGTTACGCGCTGCAAGTGGGCGACTATCGCGCGGCCGCGGACGCGTGGTTCCGTCAGCAAGCGGCGGCGCGCACGCGCGACGAGCAGCGCCGTTGTTTCGTGGCCGGCGTGCGCGCATTGCAGTCGGGCAATCTGCTGGACGAAGCGCTCGCGGCGGCGGACGCGCATGGCGCCAGGCTCGCCGACGATCCGGCCACGCTGGTGGTCTTGCTGAATCTGGCGCGCGCGGCGAATCGTCCGCAAGCCGTCGATCGCTACGCGAAGATGCTGGCGCGTTATGCGTCGCTCGGGCCGCGCGATGGGGCGAGGGATTTCGCGCTGCGGCAGCAGCTCGCGCAGTACGCGTATCGGGATGGTCCTGTGGCGCAGGGTGGTGGTTTCGCGCTCGCGAGTTTGCGCGCGGCGATGCGCGGCGATGTGCGGGGGCGGGGCGCGGCGGGTGTGGTTCGCGTCGCGGCTATGGGGGAGATGGCGGGTGTAGGCAGCGCAGCTAGCGGAGCCAGCGTTACTAACGCGGCCAGCCTGGCCGACAAAGCAAGCGGAGCTAACACAGCAAGCATAGCTAGCGCAGCAATCGCAGGCAACAAAGCAAGCGCAGCTAGCACATCCAGCGCGGCGAACCCCCAAACCCTCGCCATCGCCGACACCGTATTCCAGGCGTTCGTCGAATCCGGCGACCTGCCGAATGCGCAGAAAATCGCCGCGCAACAGGTGCAGCGCGATCCGCGTTCCGCGCTGTGGGTCAAGCGTCTCGCGCAGGTGGCCGAATGGAACCGCGAGCCCACGCTGGCGCTGAAGTCGTGGCTCGAATACGCGCAGGTGTCGAACGATCCGGTCGGCTGGCGCAACGTGCTGCGCATCGCGCCGATGCTCAACGACGACGAAGCGTATCTGGTCGCGCTGGTTCATCAGGCGCGCGCCACGCCCGGCGATATGAAGCTGGTCGATAGCGTCACCGCGACCTATGAACGCCTCGGCCGTCCCGACGACGGTCTCGCCTTCCTGCGCTCGCTGCCGCGCGGCGTGAATGGCACGAACGGCGCGAATGATACGAACGGCACGAACGGCGACGCGATCGATCAGCGCATAGGCGGCCTCGCCGAACGCGCGGGCCACGACGACCAGGCGCTCGCCATCTACCGCGCGGTGCAGGCGCGTCATCCGAACGACGCAACGGCAGCATTGCGCACCGCGAGCGTGCTGTATCGCCAGGGCGACTATCGCGCATCGCTGGCCGCGTTGAGCGCCGCGCGCGCCGGCGCGAAAGACAGCGACCCGATCTTCTGGCGCAACTACGCCGAACTCGCGCGCCTGCTGCAACGCGACGGCGACGCCAACGAAGCGTATCGTCACCTGCTCGCGAGCGGCGCGGCCACGCACGAGGACCTCGGCGAAATGACGGACTTCTACGATCCGTATCCGATCGACGCGGGCCGCATCGCCGAATTGCGTTTTCACCGCGAGCACAGCGCGCGTGCGTTGCGCGACGCGCTCTATTACTACCTCGACGCCCAGGCGCTGGACCGCATCGCCACACTGCTCGCGAACCTCACGCCCGACGAGCGCAAAACCGCCGAAGCGTCGCCCGCCTTGCTCGGCGTGCGCGCCGAATACTATCGCCTGATCGGCCGGCCCCAAAACGCGCTCGCCGATCTGAAGCGCGCGGTCGATCTGTCGGGCGCGGGTGCCGACGTGAACGCCGCCTATCTGTGGACGCTCGTCGACTACGGCAGCGATGCCGACGTGCGCGCGGCGCTCAAGCGCTGGCGCGGCAGCGCCGCGCAAAGCTCGGCGTTGTGGGGACCGTTCGCCGCGGCCGAAATGCGCTTGAACCGGCCGGTCGCCGCGCTCGAATATCTGCGCCGCCAGGCGGGCATGATGTCGCGCGATCCGCTGTGGCTGCTCACCTATGCCGACGCCCAGGAACAGTCGGGACACGCGGGGCTCGCGTGGACGATCCGCAAGAAGGTGTGGCTGCAATTGCAGAGCGAACAGGCGAGGCTGGTGGAAGAGCGCGGTGTGTCGAGCACACCGAGCACATCAACGCGCGGCCGCCTCGCACGAGACGCCGAAGCAGCCGCCGATCTGCGCGGCCGGCGCGTGACCTTGTCGACGGAATTCGCCACCGGCGACGTCTCCGCCGCGTTGCTCGACCACCTCATGTCGGCGCACGCGACGCCCGCCGACCTCGCGCAAACGCGCCGCACGCTGATCGGCAACGTGAAGGGTCTGCCGGGCGGCGCGCCGATGCAAGGCGCCGATCTGCCGCAAAACGCACGCTTGCGCGGCGCGGTCGCGAAGGACGTGGCGATCGCATGGGCGCTGTCGCACGAAAGCAATCCGCTGGCGAAGCGCTGGCTCGCGCAGCAGTATGCCGAGCGCCTGTCGCGTCCCGCCGACGCGCGCCTGACCATCGCGCTGGCCGAGAACGACGTCGGTGAAATGGAGCGCCTGCTCGACCAGGAACGCTCGCGCTTGCCGATCTACGACCGCATCGACGCGACGATCGCCGTCGATCATCCCGACCGCGCGCAGCAGCTTGCCTTCGACGCGCTCGGCGGCGCGCCCGAGGACACGGAACTGCATACGCGGGTCACGGAGACCGCGCTCGACTGGCCGCAATCGCTCGACGCGAGCGTCACCAACTACGTCGAGCATCCGCTCGATTACGTCGAGGCCACGCTCGCGGGCAGCCGCAAGATCGCCGAGCGTTATCTCGTCGGCGTGACGGCGGTCCAGCATTTCCAGCATTCGACCGACATCACGCAGCTCGTCAACGTGCCTTCGGTGGACCGCTGGCTCAACATCTACGGCGAGCGGCGCACGCGCGATACGTCGTTCACGATCACGGGCGGCCGGCGCGTCGCCTCCGCCTCGTTCTATACGCTCGACCTGGCGGGCGAGGTGGGTCGCAACTCGGCGCTCACGCTCGGCCTGCGCGCGGGCCGCAACCAGGTCGCCGACGAAACCCAGGCGCTGCTGGTCGGCGGCATGAAGGACAACCTGATCGGCGACCTCACGTATCGGATGACGCAGCGCCTCACGTTCAGGGGCAGCGTGGAGGCTGACCGCTTCTACAGCCAGGCGCGCACGTATCTGGGCAGCGGCGTGCTGTCGACGGGCGAGGTGAGTTACCGGATCCGCACGCAGTACCCGGATTACACGCTGCGCGCGCTCATCACGCACGGCGGCTACGGCGCGAGCGGCCAGGCCGACGCGCTGATCACGCGGCTGTTGCCCGTCGCCTTGCAACCGGCGACGCCGCGCGACTTCATGCCGGATACCTACACGCAATACGGCTTCTTCCTCGGCGCGGGCAACGATCTGCTCGAACAGTACACGCACCGCTGGCGGCCTTTCTTCGACGTCGGCCTGCTGCACGACTCGATACAGGGCTGGGGGCCGCAGTTCAACGTGGGTATCGCGGGCACCGTGTTCGGCGGCGATCACCTGGCCGTGTTCCTGCAACACCAGCGCGTGTCGAAGATCGGCACGCCGGTCACGGTGCTGGGCGCGCGCTATAGCTGGTACTACTGATTCCGTTCGATTTTCCGTTCTATTGGCGACGCAGGCGGACCGCGCCTGCGATGAATAACGACGTTACTGAGGAGTAGTTCGATGAACAACATGAAAAGATGGCGCGGCCTCGTCAAATGGTCCGCGGTGGTGGCGGCGTCCGCGCTCGTGCTCGGCGCGTGCGGTTCGATTCGTCAAACGGGTTCGCCGGCGCTCGGCGTGAAGGACTCGGTGGCGATCGTGTCGATGGCGAACTTCACCGAAACGCCGGCCGCGGGCAGCAGCGCGGCCGCGATCGCGGCGAACACGCTGCGCGCGAACGGCTTGACGGACGTGCGGATCGCGCCCGTCGATGCGTCGGCGAACGCGATGTTCGACACCGCGCAGCGCGAGCTCGGCGAGAAGAAACTCGCCTGGGCGCGCGAGCAGCACGTCAAATACGTGCTGACCGGCGCGGTGGAAGAGTGGCGCTACAAGGTCGGCGTGGACGGCGAGCCGGTGGCGGGCGTCACCTTCGAACTGATCGACGTCGCTTCGGGCCAGGTCGTGTGGAGCGCCACGGGCTCGAAGAGCGGCTGGACGCGTTCGAGTCTCGCGAGCGTCGCTTCGTCGCTGATCGGCAGCCTGTTGTCGCCGCTGCGCTCGCGCGGTTGATGCGCGGGTTGCTTCAGATTTTGCTTCACATCTTGCGTCACGTCCCGCGTCGCGCAAGCACGCTGTCATCCGTATCTCGACACGTCATGAGGAGTCGGCTGTGAATACCGTCACCGCGCAATCCGCCGCCAGTGCGGCAAAGCCGCGCCATTCGAATCCGCTCGGCAATCTGAGCGCGTTGCGGCGTTTCGTTGCGCCCGCGGTGGCGCGGCCGTTTTCCATCGTCGAGACGATCGCGTTCGTCGCGGTCATCGGCGTGTTGAGCTGGGCGCTCGACCGCAACGATCCGTTCCTGCTGCACGCGGGTTTTCCGTGGCTGTGGTTCGCGCCGCTGATCGTCGCGCTGCGCTACGGCACGCTGCTCGGTCTGCTGGCGTGCGCGATGCTGATCGGCGCATGGCAGGTGCTGATGCGCGGCAGCGCCGACGCATGGCCGACGCTGTTCTTCACCGGCGGCCTGTTGCAGACCATCGTCGCGGGGCATTTCGGCGATACGTGGGGCAACCGCGCGCAGCGCGCGAACGCGTTGAACGATTACCTGAACGACCGGCTCGTCGCGATCACGAACAGCCATTACCTGATGCGCCTGTCGCATGAGCGGCTCGAAAAGGATCTGTTGTCGAAGCCGACCACGCTGCGCGATTCGATCACCGAGTTGCGCCGCCTGTCGGTCGCGCACGGGCTCGACACCGTGCCGATGACGCCGGCGCGGACCCTGCCGGGCGCGCAGGCGTTGCTCGAATTCGTCGCCCAGGCGTGTCAGATCGAAGTAGCCGCGCTGTATGCGGTGCACGAGGGCAAGCTCGCGCATGAAGCGCTCGCGCGCATCGGCGATGCGTTCGAACTGGAACCGCGCGACGAACTCGTCGCCCGCGCGCTCGAAACGCAAGCGGTCGCGCATATCAGGAGCGGCGGGCATCCGGCCACGCACACGAGCCTGCTGGTGTGCGCGCCGGTGATCTCGGCGGACGGGCGCCTGCTCGCCGTGCTGGCGATCAGGCGCATGCCGTTCCTGTCGCTGAACTTCGACAACCTGCAATTGCTGCTGGTCCTGCTCGGCTACTACGCCGACGGCGTCGAACACTCGCGGCAGGTGCGCACGATCCTGCATGCGGTGCCCGACTGCCCGTATGAATTCGCGCTCGACGTAAGCCGCCTCACGCGTCTCGAAGGCACGGCGGGCATTACCTCGTCGCTGGTCGCGCTGGTGTTTCCGCACGACGACGAAGGCGATTCGTTCTTCGAGCATGTGATGCGTCGCCGCCGCGCGCTCGATCTGATGTGGCCGGTGAAGGCGGCGGGGCGCTCGGTGCTGATCAACCTGATGCCCGCCACCGATGCGACCGGCGTGGACGGCTATCTCGCGCGGATCGAAGCGAGCCTGCGCGCGCAGTTCAATCTCGATCTGGAAGGCGCGCGCATCGGCGTGCATACGCTGCATCTCGGCGGCGGCGAGCCGGGCGCGGCGCTGAAGCGCCTTCTCGTGCGCAGCGGTCTTGAGGTCTGACGCCATGCGCTCCGAATCCGTCCGCCGCGCGTCGAGCGTGCTCCGCGCCAGCGCCGCTTTCGCCGGCATCGTGCTCATCGCGTTCGTGCAGTTTGCGCTGATCTGGCGCATCGCGAACCGGCACACCGCGTTCGATCCGCTGCTGCCCGTCGTCGCGATCGACGGGCTCGGCGGCGCGCTCCAGGCGCTGCTGGTGCGTGCGCTGCTGCCGGTGCGCTATCGTGAGCCGCGCGGCTGGAGCGTGCTGCTGCTGTGGCTCGGCTGCGCGTTCGTGCCGCTGTTCGGCGGGCTCGTGGTGCTCGCGAGCTGCGTGTGGGCCGCCTGCTATCCGCGCTCGCACAGCGGCGAGGAACTGGACGACGTGCCGGCGCCCGAGTTCGTCACGCATCTGATGTCGCGCGTCTCGCACGGCGGCGGCGCCCGCTTGCAGGCGCGCATCGTGAATACGCAGGTGAATGCGTCGGATCGTCTGTCGGCGCTCGTCGCGATTCAAACCATGCCGACGCGCACCACCGGCACGTTGCTGCGCGAATTGCTTGCCGACCCGGTCGAGGACGTGCGCCTGATCGCCTACGGCACGCTGGACCAGGCGGAAAACGAGGTGACGCAGCGCATCTTCCAGACCGCGCAAAGCCTGGAAACGGCGAGCACCGATGCGCGGCGTCACGCGATCAATCGTCAGCTTGCCGAGTTGTATTTCGAGCTGATCTATCAGAACCTGGTGCAAGGCGCGGTCTACCGGCACACGCTGGAGCAGGCCGATCGCCACGCCCGCGCGGCGCTCGATATCGACGACGCCGACGCCGCGCTGTGGATGATCCGCGGCCGCCTCGCGCTCGCGAACGGCGCCGCCGACGAAGCCGCCACCTACATGGCGCGTGCCCAGGCGCTCGGCTTTCCGCGCGAGCGCCTCGTGCCCTGGCTGGCCGAAGTCGAATTCCTGCGCGGCGATTTTCCGCGCGTGTCCGAACTGCTGGCGTCGCTCGGCAATGCCGCGACGCTGCCGATGCTCAAACCTGTCGCGCGTTACTGGTCAACATGAAACCATCACTGCTGCGCCGCGCCGCGGACGCCGATGTCTGCCTGCTGCTCGAAGGCACGTTCCCCTATGTGCGCGGCGGCGTGTCGAGCTGGGTCAACGACATGATCCGCTCGTATCCCGAACTGCGCTTTTCGATCGTGTTCGTCGGCAGCCGCCAGGAGGACTACGAAGGCGCCGCCTATGCGCTGCCGGATAACGTCGTGCATTTCGAGGCGCACTACCTGTACGAAGCGGCGCTCGCCGACAAGGAGGCGTCGCGTGAAATTCCCGGCGATGCGCAAGCGTTTGCACGCTCGGCCGCCTTGCACGACGCGTGGCGCAACGGCGGCTCGAATCCAGGCTCGAATCCAGCCTCAAGCCCCGGCGCGCTGATGGCCGACATGGTGCAACTGATTGGCGACCACGGCCCGCTCAACGAGGAACAGTTCCTCTCCAGCCGCGCGGCGTGGGACTTCATCGTCGACCAGTACCATCGCTATTGCACGGCCCCTTCGTTTACCGACTACTTCTGGACCGTGCGGATCATGCACAAGCCGCTGTGGCAGCTTGCGCGCGTGGCCGAACAGTTGCCGCCGGCGAAGATGTATCACACGGTGTCGACGGGCTATGCGGGCTTTCTCGGCGCGCTGCTGCATTATCGGAGCGGACGGCCGCTACTCGTCTCCGAGCATGGCATCTACACGAAGGAACGCAAGATCGACCTGCTGCAAAGCCAGTGGATCCGCGACAACCGCGGCGCGTTCGAACGCGACATCTCCAGGATCAGCTATTTCCGCGAACTGTGGGTGCGTTTCTTCGAAGCGCTCGGCAAGCTCGCCTACGACGCCGCCGACGACATCGTCGCGCTCTACGAGACCAATCGCCAGCGGCAGATCGCCGACGGCGCGCAGGCCTCACGCACGCGCAACATTCCGAACGGCGTGGACGTGGAGGCGCTCGCGCCGCTCGTCGCGCAACGCGTGGCGCGTGCGCGCAAGGTGGTCGCGCTGATCGGCCGCGTGGTGCCGATCAAGGACATCAAGACCTTCATTCGCGCGCTCTTCATCGCGTCGCGGACGATGCCCGATATCGAAGGCTGGATCGTCGGCCCGCAAGAAGAAGATCCGGCCTATGCGCTGGAGTGCCGCGCGCTGGTGCAAAGTCTCGGGCTCGCGGCGAACGTGAAGTTCCTCGGCTTTCAGCGCATCGACGAGATCCTGCCGCAAGTGGACGTGATCGCGCTGACCTCGATCAGCGAGGCGTTGCCGCTCGTCGTGCTGGAAGGCTTCGCGGCCGGCGTGCCGGCGATCACGACCGACGTGGGCTCATGCCGCCAGTTGATCGAAGGCTACGGCGACGACGACCGCGCGTTGGGTTCGGCCGGCAGCGTCGTGCCGATCGCGAATCCGGCCGCGTTCGCGCAAGCCGTGCTCGACCTGCTCGGCGACGAACCGCGCTGGCTCGCGGCGCAACAGGCCGGCCTCGCGCGCGTGCGGCGTTTCTATACGAAGAAGCAGATGATCGATCAATACCGTGTGCTGTATGAACGTTTGACGGCCGCGCCCACGCGGGCCGATCGCGCGAGCGGCCAGGCCGCCGCCGCGCGCGGCGGCTGTCCGATGCATCATGGCGCGCCGGACGGCGGCGCGCGGCTTCAACCGCAAGAGGTGCGCTGATGGCCGGCATCGGTTTCGAACTCCGCAAGATACTCAAGCACCAGACGCTGTTCGGCGTCGCGCGCGCCTACGCCTATGCTGGGCTGATCAGCTCCGGGCCGCTGATTCTGTCGATCTTCGGCATTCTGATCATTGGCCTCCTGAGCCTCGCGTTCGTGATACCGAAGTACGCGATCGTGCAGTTCCAGGTGTCGGTGACGTATCTGATCGCCTGCAGCCTGATCCTGACCGGGCCGCTGCAACTGTCGTTTACGCGCTTCATTTCCGACCGCCTGTTCGAAAAGCGCGACGACCTGGTGCTGTCGAACTACAACGGCGTCGTGCTGATCTCGACGGCGGCCTCGGGCGTGCTCGGCGTGCTCGCGGTGGCGTTCGGCTTTCGCGGCGAGCCGCTCGTCTATCGGCTGCTGATGGTGGCGGGCTTCGTCGTCGTCAGCAACATCTGGATCGCGGTGATCTTTCTGTCGAGCGTCAAACAATATCGGCAGATTCTCTATGTATTCGCGCTCGGCTACGGCTGCACCGTCGCGTTCGCATTGATGCTGAATCGTCATGGGCTGCCGGGCTTGCTCGGCGGCTTCGTGGCGGGCCATATCGTGCTGCTCGCGGGGCTGTCGGGGCTGATTTACCGCAATTATCAAAGCGAGCGCTTCATCTCGTTCGAGGTGCTGGAAAAGCGCTTCGCGTATCCGAGCCTCGCGCTCGTCGGGCTGCTGTTCAACCTCGGCGTGTGGATCGACAAGTTCATGTTCTGGTACGCGCCGCAAACGGGCGCGCGCGTGATCGGACCGCTGCATGCATCGGTGATCTACGACCTTCCCGTGTTCATCGCCTACGTGTGCGTGATGCCCGGCATGGCGACCTTCCTCGTGCGGATCGAGGCGGATTTCGTCGAGTATTACGACCGCTTCTACGACGCCGTGCGCAGCGGCGCGACGCTGCGCCACATCAACGACATGCGCGACATGATGGTCGGCAGCGTGCGCGCGGGGCTCTTCGAGATCGTGAAAATCCAGGCTGTCGTGCTGCTGCTGATTCTCGCGTTCGGCCACCTCGTGCTCGAAGCGCTGGGCATTTCCACCTTGTATCTGCCGCTGCTCATCGTGGATGTGATCTCGGCCAGCCTGCAAGTGTTGCTGCTCGGTTTGCTGAACGTGTTCTTCTATCTCGACGGACGCCGCGCCGTGCTCAGGCTCACGGCGGCCTTCGTCGTGCTGAACGGGCTGTTCACCGGCATGACGCTGTGGCTCGGGCCGGACTGGTACGGCTATGGTTTCGCGCTCGCGCTGCTCGTCGTCGTGATGGCCGCGGTGATGCTGCTGGACCGCAAATTCGCGTCGCTCGAGTACGAGACTTACATGCTGCGCAACTAGGCGGGAGAATTTCAGATGAGCAATGCGCTGCGCGGGCGTGCTTCGATGCGCGGGGTTTATCGGCGTGTCGTGGGCGCGGCGCGTCTCGTGATCGTCGGCTTGCTGTCGTCGGTCGCGCATGAACGCGCGTCGGCCGACGCGGGCGTCGCGCCGTCCATTGCGCTCTTTTACGGCGCGCAGCCGCCGGTCAGCCGGCTGCGCGAATTCGACGTCGCGGTGATCGAACCGGACAGCGGCTTCGAGCCGCTCAGGCACAAAAGCGCGCGTACCGCGTGGTTCGCCTATGTGAGCGTGGGGGAGGTGACGCCGCAGCGTTCGTATTACGCGGCGATTCCAAAGGCGTGGCTAGTCGGCGACAACGCGGTGTGGGGCGCGACGGTGATCGATCAGGACGCGGCGGACTGGCCCGCGTTCTACGTCGAGCATGCGATCGCGCCGCTGTGGAAGAAGGGCTACCGCGGCTTCTTTCTCGACACGCTCGATTCCTACCGGCTCGTCGCCAAAACCGAAGCAACGAGGGCGCGGCAGGAACGCGGTCTGGTCGCGGTCGTTCGCGCGATCAAGGCGCGCTTTCCGCGTGCGCGGCTGATTTTCAATCGCGGCTTCGAGATCCTGCCGCAGGTTCATTCGCTGGTGTCCGCGGTGGCATTCGAATCGCTGTATCGCGGCTGGGACCAGGCGGGGCAGCGCTACACGGAGATCGCGCCGGCCGATCGCGAATGGCTGTTGGGGCAGGCGAAAGCGATTCGCGAGCAATACCGGCTGCCGGTACTCGCAATCGACTATTGCGCGCCCGCGGACGACGCCTGCGCGACCCAGACCGCGAGCCGGATCAGCGCGGCGGGCATCGTTCCGTATGTGACGGATGGCGGTCTGCAAACGGTCGGCACGGGGCCGGCTCGCGCGATGAAACAGTAGCCGTGGCGCACGCACGCGACGAACGCAGACCCGGCCCGTAGTGGGTCATGGCGGGCCATGGCGGGCCGAAGCGGCGGCGTGACTCGCACCTTGCCGCGTCGAGCGGCCTTGAATACGGCCTCGAAAGACACAATCCCAAACACGGACCTGAGCGCCTATGAGCGAACCGGCCTTGCCCGCGGGGCGTCCGGTTCACTGACCTGGAGCGTACAATCGTGCGGCCGTACCGGGCGCCACGTCCATTTCTGGCAGAGTCGTCAATGGCGGCTGGCGACGATACACGCTCTGTCGAAACCGCCGCCCACAGGCCCGATTGCCCGATGGTTCCGGGCCGGCAGCGCAGCGGAGAACGAGCCACATGCCCGCTCATATAACGCCCAATCAACTGATTCAACTCATCATCCCAGGCATTACCGCCGTCTTTGCGCTCAGCTTCGCCTGGGCGTGGGTCTACGACAAACGGCTGCGCTATCTGCGCTTTCTGGCCGCTTCCTTTGGTGCTTTCGCACTCGGCTCGGCGGTGCGGATCTGCCATCTGCCGGATGAATGGCGAGCGAACGCGCTGCTATCGGCCGCGTTTTATGTGCTCAGCATTCAACTGCTGGCCGAAGGCGTCTTGCGCAGGGCCGGGCTTCGGTTGCGGTTCGCCGCGCATGCGTCGATGTTCATGCTGGTGATGGGCGGCATGTACTACTTCTCCTACGTCGCCTCGAACCTGCTGGTGCGGATCTACATTCTGAATCTCAGCGCCGGGCTGTTGATGGTGTTCACCGCGCTCCGTTTCAGGAAACGCTGCCGTGGCCGCACCATCAATCGCATTCTTCTCTGGGTGCTGCTGATTTTCGGCGCGAGTTTTTTCATCAGGACGCCGCTCACCGTCATTCAACCCTTGCCGCATAGCACCGCGCCCTTCGCGCAGAGCATGTTCTGGGTTCTGCTGCAACTGTCGCTCGCATTGATGGGCGCCGTGTTGGGACTCGTGCTGCTGGCCGCGGCGATGTCGGACGTGATCGACCGGCTCGTTCTCGAACGCGATCTCGACTCGCTCACCGAGACCCTGAACCGGCGCGCGTTCGAACGCCTCGCGGGCCGCCGCGTCGCGGACAAGCGAAGCCAGCCGCTCGCGCTGATCGCGTTCGATATCGACAACTTCAAGTCCATCAACGACCGTTACGGCCATGCGGCCGGCGATGCGGTGCTGCGCCAGTTCGGCGCGATCCTGCGCGGCGCGGTGCGCGAGAAAGACGTGGTGGGGCGGATCGGCGGCGAGGAGTTCGTGCTTCTGCTGCCGGGCGCCGACGGCAAGTTCGCGTACCGGATCGCCGAGCGCTTGCGCACGGTGCTGGAGTCGTCGCGCTTCGACGAAATCGACGCAACGCTGCGCGTCACGACGAGTGCCGGCATTGCCCGCTATCGCCCTGGCGAGGCGGTCGCGGCGTTGCTGGCGCGCGCCGATCAGTTGCTCTACGCCGCGAAACGTGCCGGACGCAATCGGGTTCTCACCGAGTTGTCGGATCAGACGCGGGACGCGTCGACGCTCGACATGGCCTGAGCGCGCGCGAAGCTGGCAGCGGTGTTCAGCCGGAATTAAAGGTCGGCGCATCCCGGTCGTTAACGAGTCATACGATAACCAACGGACTCTGGCTCGATGCGTAATTTGACAATAAGACATAGCCTCCTCGCGGTGCTGGTGGTTTTTGCAGGGATGATCCTGTTCGGCGGCGTAGTGGGCGTGCTCACGCTCGGCCGGTCCAACGACAACGCCCGGCTTCTGCACGAGATCGCGAGCCAGGAAGTGCTCGTCAACGACGCCTATAAAGACACGACCCGCACCCGCGCGGCGCTCACGCGCGCCTACTCGGCATTGAAGGAGCGCAATGACGAACAGACGCGCGACTCCGCGCTCAAAAGCGCGCAGACCACGCTGGACCGAGCGGATCGCGAAACGAAGGCGTTCCGCGCGGCAGCGCTCTTTCCCGGCCAGGACGAAGCGTTGAAGCAACAGCTTCTCGATTCGTCGACCTCGTTGGCCGCGCTCCTGAACACCGCATTCGACGCGCTGCGGCGCGGCGACACCAACGCCTACGTCGCGATCAACGACAAGGACATCACGGCCTCGGGCGCGGCGTATTCGGCCAACGTCGAGAAGTTTCAGAAACTCGCCGATGCGCTCTCCACGGAATCCGCCGCCCAGGGCGACCGCGAATACGCGTGGGTCGTCGGCATGGTGGTGACGGGCGTGGCGCTCGCGCTCGCCTTGATCGTGGCGACGCATTTCGCGCTGCGCGGGATCGTGATCCGTCCGTTGCAGCAGGCCTCCGCGCTGCTCGACCGGATAGCGGGTAACGATCTGACCACGTCGATCCCGGAAGGCGGGAAGAACGAGGTCGGCCAGCTATTCAACGCCATGTCGAGGATGCAGTCGGGACTCGCGCGGACCGTCTCGAACGTGCGCGTGAATTGCGAGGCGATCCACGGCGGCGCGCGCGAGATCGCCGCCGGCAACGTCGATCTGTCGAGCCGGACCGAGCAGCAGTCGGCTTCGCTGGAGGAAACCGCGGCAAGCATGGAAGAGCTGACTTCGACGGTGAAGCAGAACGCCGACAACGCGCGTCAGGCCAGCACGCTGGCCGCCAACGCGGCCGACGTCGCGCAGCGCGGCGGCGACGTGGTGCAGCGCGCGGTGCGGACGATGACGGCCATCACGGCCAGTTCGCACAAGATCGCCGAGATCACCGGCATGATCAACAGCATCGCGTTTCAGACCAACATCCTCGCGTTGAACGCGGCCGTGGAATCGGCGCGCGCGGGCGAGCAGGGCCGCGGCTTCGCGGTGGTGGCGGGCGAAGTGCGCACGCTCGCGCAGCGCAGCGCGAACGCCGCCGAGGAGATCAAGGCGCTGATCGCCGCGTCGGTCGACGATATCCGCAGCGGCAACGAACTCGTCGTGCAGGCGGGGCAGACCATGAACGAGATCGTCGGCGCGGTGCAGGGCGTCGCGACGATCATGGCCGAGATCACCTCGGCGACCGTCGAGCAGAGCGCCGGCATCGAGCAGGTGGGGCAGGCGGTCAGCCAGATGGACCAGGTGACCCAGCAGAACGCCGCGCTGGTCGAACAGGCGGCCGCCGCCGCGAGCGCGCTCGAACAGCAGGCGCAGTCGATGACGCATGCCGTGTCCGCATTCCGACTCGCCGCGAACTAGCCGCGGATTAACCGCGCATTAGCCGTGCATTAATCGCGACGCGCGGCCGTGCCGGATCAGGCACGCGCCGCGCGATGAGATAAGCTGCGAGCCGGGTCGGTTGTCCGGTGAGTCTTCACCCGCCGGCGCGGGTCGTTCCGATCATTCCAACGATTCCAATCTTTCCAACGGGAGTATGAGCATGAGCGTTAAACGCGCCCTGGGTGTAGCCGCCCTCGTGCTGGGCACCGCTGTCGTGTCCGGCGTCTCGCAGGCCGCGACCTATGCGTATGTATCGAATGCCGACAGCCAGGATATCTCGGTGTTCAGCCTCGACGAATCGAACGGCGCGCTCGCGCCGGTGCAGACCGTCGCGGTCGCGGGCACGGTCATGCCCCTCGCGTTGTCGCCCGATCATCTGCGGCTGTACGCGGGGCTGCGTTCCAAGCCGTATCGCGTGGTGAGCTTCGCGGTCAATCCGCTCGACGGCCGGCTGATCGAACTCGCGCGAGCGCCGCTCGCGGACAGCATGGCCTACGTCTCGACGGACGCGACGGGCCGCTATCTGCTGTCGGCCTCCTACGGCGGCAACCTGCTGGCGGTGAACCCGATCGGCCGCGACGGCGTGGCCGGCGACGTGCAGCAGACCGTCAAGACCGGACCGATGGCGCATGCGATCCGCACCACGTCCGACAACCGCTTCGCGTTCGCCTCGGTGCTCGGCGCGGACGCGTGGCTGCGTCTGAAGTTCGACGCCGCCAACGGCCGCCTCGCCGACGACGCCGCGCCCGCCTATTCGCTGCCGCCGAAGTCGGGCCCGCGCCACTTCGTGTTTTCGCCGGATCAGCGCTTCACGTATCTGATCGATGAACTCGACGGCAAACTGCACGTGCTCGCGTTCAATCGTGCCGGCGACAACGTCAAGCCGATCCAGACCATCTCGATCCTGCCGCCCGACTTTTCGGGCGACAAGCCGTGGGGCGCCGATATCCACCTGACGCCCGACGGACGCTTTCTGTATGCGTCGGAGCGCACCTCCAGCACGCTGGCGGCCTACAAGGTGGACACGGCCTCGGGCAAGCTGACGCGCATCGGCACGTATCCGACCGAGAAGCAGCCGCGCGGATTCAACATCGATCCGTCGGGCCGTTACCTGCTGGCGGCCGGGCAGTTGTCGACGAGCCTGAGCGCTTACCGCATCGACCGAAAGACCGGCGCGCTGAGCGCAATCGGTCAGTATCCGGTCGGCAAGGGCGCGAACTGGATCGAGATCGTCCGGTTCGACGGCACGAATGGCAATTGAGTGCTGGCGCGGCGCCCGCGGGCGCCGCGCATGAAGCTGCCAACGTGCGTGCCGTGACACGCGGCACGCACACCGTCTCGCTTCGATTCATTCACGACATCGACGACATCAACGACATCAAGGATCGAGCAGCGCCGCGTTACGGCGCGACGCGAATCACCACCTTGCCGAAGTGCTGGCCCGACTCGAGATGCCGATACGCGGCCGGCGCATCCTCGAAACCGAACACGCGATCCACGACCGGCCTGATTCGATGCGCGTCGACGAGCTTGACGACGTCGTCGAGCATCGAGCGGCTGCCCACCATGATGCCGTGCAGCCGCTTGATGCCGCCGATCACGGCGAGCAGTCCGAGCTCCGGTCCCGCGAAGCCGCTCACGCCGCCGATGATCGACACGAGCCCGCCCATTTTGGTCGCGGCCACCGAGCGCGGCAGCGTGTCCCGGCCACCCACCTCCACGACGATGTCCGCGCCCACGCCATCGGTCAGCCTCGACACTTCGTCCTGCCATTCGGGTGTGCGCCGGTAGTTGATGGTTTCATTCGCGCCGAGCTTGCGCGCGCGCTCCAGTTTCTCGTCGCTCGACGACGTGATGATCGTGCGCAGACCCGCCGCGTGCGCCAGTTGCAACGCGCAGATCGACATGCCGCCCGTGCCGAGCAGCACGACCGTCGCGCCGGGTTTGGCGTCGCCGTCCGCGAACAGCGCGTTCCATGCGGTCACGCCGACACACGACAGCGTCGCGGCTTCCTCATAGCCGAGATGCGCCGGGATCGGCGCGAGGCTCGTTTCCCCGGCGACGAAGCGTTCGGCCAGCACGCCGTCGATGTGCGCGCCCGGCGACTCGGCCACTTTCCACGGCGCCGGGCCGCCATCGATCCAGTGCGGGAAATACGTGTTGATCACGCGATCGCCGGGCTTGAAGCGCGTGACGTTCGCTCCGACTGCTTCCACTGTGCCCGCATAGTCGACACCGAGCCGGGCCTCATGAGGTGCACCGAAGCCTGACCCGAGCCGCATGAGATACGGCTCGCCCCTCATCCGGTGCCAGTCCA
>Ga0182007_10000501_pt1 | contig 23243 bp, 16 predicted proteins | sample Sormic07211113_1_FD_123023 | JGI IMG/M metagenome (GOLD analysis project Ga0182007, IMG submission 123023) | Rhizosphere microbial communities from Sorghum bicolor, Mead, Nebraska, USA - 072115-113_1 MetaG | ecosystem: Host-associated > Plants > Roots > Rhizosphere | place: USA: Nebraska...
CAGCATCCGGCAATTCGCCGAGCAGGGCGCGGCGCGGCTCGGCGGTCTGGATGCGCTGATCAACAACGCGGCGATCACCAACTCCGGCGGCAAATCGGCCGACGAATTGTCGGTCGAGACATGGGACGCCGTGATGAACGTCAACGTGCGCGGCACCTGGCTGATGAGCACGGCCGCGCTGCCTTATCTGCGTGACTCGGGGCGCGGCAGCATCGTCAACATCGCGTCGGATACGGCGGTGTGGGGCGCGCCGAAACTGCTCGCGTATGTCGCGAGCAAGGGCGCGGTGATTTCGATGACGCGTTCGCTCGCGCGCGAATTCGGCGCTCATGGCGTGACGGTCAACGCGGTCGCGCCGGGCCTCACCGAAGTGGAAGCCACCGCCTACGTGCCCGCCGAGCGTCACCAGTACTACCAGCAAGGCCGCGCGCTCGCGCGCGCCCAACTGCCCGACGACGTAACCGGGCCGGTGCTGTTCCTGTTGTCCGACGCCGCGCGCTTCGTGACCGGCCAGTTGCTGCCGGTCAACGGCGGCTTCGTGATGAATTGATCTTGCCGAATCGAAAGGAGAAAGAGATGGCGGATGTCGATATCGAACGCAAATCGTGGGACCAACCCGCGGACAAGACCTTTACCCAGTGGCTGGACAGCCGCGTCGCGCGGCTCGCCACGCGTCGCTATGACTGGGACGCGCTGAAGTTCCAGGCCGACTACGACCCGAAGTATCGCCGCGCGCAAATGCGCTATGTCGGCACGGGCGGCACCGGCGTCGCGAAAGACGTGAACACGGTGCCCGCGGGCGGCTTCACGTTCTCGACGATGTTGATCCCCGCCGGCAACATCGGCCCGAGTCATATCCACATGGACGTCGAGGAAATCTTCTTCGTGATGCGCGGCAAGATGAAAGTGATCTGCGAGAAAGACGGCGAAACGTGGGAAGCCGTGCTCGGCGAACGCGATCTGATTTCGGTGCCGCCGGGCGTATATCGCACGGAAATCAACATCGGCCAGGAAGACGCGTTGATGTGCGTGATGCTCGGCTCGCCGAAGCCGGTCACGCCGACGTATCCGCCCGATTCGCCGTTGGCCGCGCTCAAGCGTTAAGCCGTCAACGTAGTTCGTATTCACTCGCGAAGGAAACCATGTCCGCAGTCCCGTCCGCTACCGCCGATCAGAACGCCACGCTCGAAGCCCGTCTTGCGCGCTTTCCCGCGCGGCAGATCTGGCTCGCATCGCAACGCGCGGTGAGCTATCGCGAAGCGAACAGCGCCGCAACGAACGCGCTGCCGCTCGTGTTGCTGCACGGTATCGGTTCGGGCGCGGCTTCGTGGGTGCAGCAATTCGAAACGCTCGGCGACACGCGCCGCGTGATTGCGTGGGATGCGCCGGGTTATGGCGCCTCCACGCCGGTCACGCCCGAATCGCCCGCGGCGGCAGATTACGCAGCGGTATTGAACGAATGGCTCGACGCGCTCGCCATCGAACGTTGTGTGCTGCTCGGCCATTCACTCGGCGCGATCATCGCGGGCGCGTTCGCCATGACGCATCCGCGGCGTGTGGCCGGTTTGCTGTTGCTGTCGCCGGCGGGCGGTTATGGCGCGGCATCCGCGGCGGTACGCGAGACGAAGCGCGCTCAACGCCTCGCGATGATCGAGGAATTGGGCCCGCAAGGACTCGCCGAAAAACGCAGCGCCACTATGTTGTCCGCTTACGCGAGCGACGAAGCGCGCGCGTGGGTGCGCTGGAACATGTCGCGCGTGATTCCGCATGGCTACGCCCAGGCGACCCATCTGCTCGCCAACGCCGATCTCGCCGCCGACCTCGTGCGTTACAGCGGCCGCGTCAACGTAGCCGTCGGCGCCGACGACACCATTACGACGCCCGCAGCCTGCGAACGACTCGCACTGGCGGCGGGCACCCCACTGCAAGTCGTGCCACGCGCGGGGCACGCCGGCTATATCGAAGCACCCGCCGCGTACACCGCGATCATCGACACGTTCTGCCGCGCGAGCGACGGACAACGGAGCCAATGAATGAAGCCCGACCTGCCCGACACCACGAACGTCAGCCGCGCTGCGGACGACGACCGCATCGGCAACGACAGCGATGCCGGCAACGAAACCGGCTATCGCGTGCCCGGTCTCGAACGCGGCCTGAGGATTCTCACGGAGTTTTCGCCACGCGAGCCGGTTCTCGGCGCACCGGAACTATCGAAGCGCCTGAAGATTCCTCGCACGACGGTGTTCCGTCTGCTGCAAACGCTCGAATCGCTCGGCTTTCTCGAGCGCGCCGATAAGGATCGCAACTATCGCCTCGGCGTCGCGGTGCTGCGGCTCGGTTTCGAATATCTGAGCTCGCTCGAATTGACCGACCTCGGCCTGCCGATCATCGAAGCCTTGCGCGACGAGACCGGCTTGACCAGCCATATCGTGATTCGCGATGGGCGCGACGTCGTGTTCGTCGCCAAGGCGCAAAGCCACGCGCCGATTTTCAGTTCGGTGAAGGTCAACGTCGGCACCCGTTTGCCGGCTCACGCGACGACGCATGGTCAGGTGCTGATGGGCGACATGACGCTCGACGAGTTGAAGAAGCTCTATCCCGAGCCCGAACTCGAACGCTTCACCAAACAGACGCCCGTCACCGTCGACGATTTATACGAGCGCATTCGCGACGACGCGCGGCGCGGTTTCGCGATCAGCGAGTCGTCGTTCGAGCGCGGCATTTCAGTGGTCAGCGCGCCGGTGCGCAACGACACGGGCCGCATCGTCGCCGTGATCACGACAACGATTCCGCGCCACGAGATCGGCGCGTCGCTGCTCGACAGCGGGTTGATCGACAAGGTCCGCCGCGCCGCCGGCGAACTCTCGCAGCGGCTCAATCACCGGCCCAAGAGCGGGCCGAATGCGGGCAGCAAATACATGAAGGCATTGGGGCTCCGATGATTGAAATCGATTTGACCGGGCAGGTCGCGGTGGTGACGGGCGGTTCGTCCGGCATCGGCCTCGCAACCGCCGAACTGTTTCTGCGCGCAGGCGCATCGGTTGCGATTTGCGGCCGCGACACCGAACGTCTCGCGCAAGCGGAAGCCGCGCTGAACACCCGGTTTCCGCAAGCGCAACTGCTGGCGCAAGCCTGCAACGTACTGAATGCCGCCGACGTGAACGCGTTCGCGCAAGCCGTGCAAGCGCGCTTCGGCCGTACCGACATGCTGGTGAACAACGCGGGCCAGGGCCGCGTGTCGACCTTCGCCGACACCACCGACGAAGCCTGGCGCGAAGAGCTCGATCTGAAGTACTTCAGCGTGATCCGCCCGACTCGCGCGTTCCTGCCGATGCTGCGCGACGCGGCCAACCCTTCGGTGGTGTGCGTGAACTCGCTGCTCGCGCTGCAACCGGAACCGCACATGGTCGCGACATCGTCGGCGCGTGCGGGCGTGCTGAGCCTCATCAAGTCGCTCGCGGCGGAACTCGCGCCGCAACGCATCCGCGTGAATTCGATTCTGATCGGCATCGTCGAATCGGGGCAATGGCGCCGCCGCTACGCGAAAGAGGCGCAGCCGGGCCAGAGCTGGGACGACTGGACCGCCGAACTGGCGCGCAAGAAAAACATTCCGCTGGGCCGCTTCGGCAAACCCGAAGAAGCCGCTCAAGCGCTCTTTTATCTGGCTACGACGCTGTCGTCCTATACGACCGGCAGCCACATCGATGTTTCTGGAGGCGTTGCACGACATGTCTAACACAACCACCGTCGGCGAACTGATCGCCGCTTTTCTCGAGCAGTGCGGGGTGCATACGGCATTCGGCGTGATCTCGATCCACAACATGCCGATCCTCGACGCGATCCATCAACGCGGCCAGATCCGCTACGTCGGCGCGCGCGGCGAAGCGGGCGCGGTGAACATGGCCGATGGTCTCGCGCGCGTTTCCGGCGGACTCGGCGTCGCGTTCACCAGCACGGGCACGGCCGCGGGCAACGCAGCGGGTGCGATGGTCGAAGCATTGACCGCGGGCACCGCGCTGCTGCACATCACCGGTCAGATCGAGACCGAATACCTCGATAAAGATCTCGCGTATATCCACGAAGCGCCCGATCAACTGTCGATGCTGCAATCGATCTCGAAGGCCGCGTTTCGCGTGCGTTCCGTTGAAACCGCGTTGCCGACCATCCGCGAAGCCGTGCGCGTCGCGCAAACCGCGCCGAGCGGGCCGGTCAGCGTCGAGATTCCCATCGACATTCAGGCCGCCCAAATCGAATGGCCCGCCGATCTGGCCGCGCCGCACGTCAGCACGCTCACGCATTCCAGCGAGCGCGTCGCGCAACTCGCCGAGCAACTGGCGAAGGCGAAACGTCCGCTCTTGTGGCTCGGCGGCGGCACGCGCCATGCGCGCGCGGCGGTCGAGCGCATGGTCGCGTTGGGCTTTGGCGTCGTGACCAGCGTGCAGGGCCGCGGCGTGCTGCCGGAAGATCACCCGGCAACGCTCGGCGCGTTCAACGTGCACGCCGCGGTCGAAAGCTTTTACAAGACGTGCGACGCGCTGCTGGTGGTCGGTTCGCGTCTGCGCGGCAATGAAACGCTGAAGTACAGGCTGGCGCTGCCGCAGCCGCTGTATCGCATCGACGCCGACGCGCTCGCCGACAACCGCGGCTATCGCAACGACATGTTCGTGCACGGCGACGCGTCGGCGGTGCTGGAGGAACTCGCGACGCTGCTCGAAGGGCGCGTGAAGGTCGATCCGGCCTTCGCACAAGATCTCGCGGCGGCGCGCGAAAGCGCGCTCGCCGATGTGGCAAGAGGGCTCGGCCCGTACAAGCGCCTCGTCGACGCGCTTCAAAAGGCCGTGGGCCGCGACTACAACTGGGTGCGCGACGTGACGATCTCGAACAGCACGTGGGGCAACCGCATGCTGAAGATCTTCTCGCCGCGCGCGGGCGTTCACGCGCTCGGCGGCGGTATCGGCCAGGGCATGCAGATGGGCATCGGCGCGGCGCTCGCGGGCAGCGCCGCGAAAACCGTGTGCCTCGTCGGCGACGGCGGCTTGATGGTGAACGTCGGCGAACTCGCGACGGCCGTGCAGGAAAACGCCAACGTGATGATCGTGCTGATGAACGACCAGTGCTACGGCGTGATCCGCAACATTCAGGACGCGCAATACGGCGGCCGCCGCTGCTATGTCGATTTGCACCAGCCGGATTTCGCGCAGTTCTGCGAGAGCCTGAAGCTCACGCACTACCGCATCCAATCGCTCGACCAGGCCGAGGAGATCATTCGCGAGGGCATGGCGAAAACCGGCCCCGTGCTCGTGGAAGTGGACATGCTGTCGGTCGGTTCGTTCGCCAGCGCGTTCGCCGGTCCGCCGGTCAAGGAACAGGAGCCGCAGCATGCGTGAGGCCGATTACGCCGGGCGCCACGCTCCCGTCGATGTCGCCATGATCGGCTTCGGCGCGATCGGCCAGGCGGTGTACCGCTCGGTTGAAGCCGACCCGGCCGTGCGGGTGTCGCACGTGATCGTGCCGCAGCGGCATATGGCGGCGGTGCGCGAAGTGGTGGGCGCGTCCGTGGACGTGGTGGCGTCCGTCTCCGCATTGAGCAGCCAGCCGCACTTCGCGCTCGAATGCGCGGGACATAGCGCGTTGATCGATCACGTGGTGCCGTTGCTCAGAGGCGGCACGGACTGCGCGGTGGCGTCGATCGGCGCGCTCTCCGACATGATGCTGCTGGACGCGTTGTCCGCCGCCGCCGATGAAGGCGACGCGACCTTGACGCTGCTCTCCGGCGCGATCGGCGGCATGGATGCGCTGGCGGCGGCCAGGCTCGGCGGCCTCGACGAAGTGCTGTACACGGGGCGCAAGCCGCCCACCGGCTGGCTCGGCACGCCCGCGGAACAGGTCTGCGATCTGCATGCGCTAAGCGAACAGCAGGTGATCTTCGAAGGCAGCGCACGCGAAGCGGCGCGCCTGTACCCGAAGAACGCCAACGTCGCCGCAACGATTGCGTTGGCCGGCCTCGGTCTCGACCACACCTCGGTGCGGCTGATCGCCGATCCGAAGGTGACGCGCAACGTGCATCGCATCGTGGCGCGCGGCGCATTCGGCGAAATGTCGCTGGAAATGTGCGGCAAGCCGCTGCCGGACAACCCCAAGACGTCCGCATTGACCGCGTACAGCGCGATCCGTGCGTTGCGCAATCGCGCGGCGCGCTGCGTGATTTAAGACCCTGGCTGAAGCAAACCGGAACGACCGACATGACTCACTTCGATACCCGTCTCGTGCCTACCGGCGATATTTTCATCGGCGGGGAATGGCGGCAAGGGCGCGGCAAGCCGTACCAAAGCCTGTATCCGGCGGATCAGTCGGTCAACATGGAAATCTCGACGGCCAATGCCGACGACGCCCGCGAAGCCGTGGAAGCCGCCGACGCCGCGTGGCGCAAGGCGGATTGGTCGGGCTTGAAGCCGCATCAGCGTGCGCTGATTCTGTACCGCATCGCCGATCTGATCATGGCGCGTCACGAAGCGCTCGCGCAATTGCAGCGCCGCGACAACGGCAAACCGATCGGTGAAACGCGTGTGCTGGTGGCAAGCGCGGCCAACACGTTCCGCTACTTCGCCGCGTGCCTCGAAACGCTCGACGAGGAAGTCACGCCCTCGCGCGGCGACTATCTGACGATGAGCATTTATGAACCGATCGGCGTGATCGCCGCGATTACGCCGTGGAATTCGCCGATCGCATCGGATGCGCAAAAGCTCGCGCCGGCGCTGGCCGGTGGCAATGCGGTGGTGTTGAAGCCCGCCGAAGTGACGCCGCTGATCTCCCTGGCGCTGGCTCGCCTCTGCGAGGAAGCCGGTGTGCCGAAGGGCGTCGTAAGCGTGCTGCCGGGCAAGGGCTCGGTGATCGGCGACGTGCTGGTGCGTCATCCGCTGGTAAAGAAAGTGTCGTTCACGGGCGGCACCGAAGTGGGCCGCGGCATCGCGCGCATTGCGGCGGACAAGCTGATGCCGGTGTCGCTCGAACTCGGCGGCAAGTCGCCGACCATCGTGTTCGACGACGCCGATCTCGATCATGCGGTGAACGGCGTGCTGTACGGCATCTTCAGTTCGTCGGGCGAGGCGTGCATCGCGGGCTCGCGTCTGTTCGTGCAGCGCTCGATTTACGACGCGTTCATGAAGCGTCTCGTCGAAGGCGCGCGCAAGCTGCGCGTGGGCGATCCGTCGCGTGCGGAAACGCAGATGGGGCCGCTCATTACCGCGGCGCATCGCGAAACGGTCGAGCGATACGTCGCGTTGGGCCTGGAAGAAGGCGGCCGCTTGTTATGCGGCGGCGAGCGCCCGGTCGGCGAGGGCCGTGAGCAAGGCACTTACTTTCAGCCGACCATTCTCGAAGGCCTCACGAATAACGCCCGCATCTGCCAGGAAGAAATCTTCGGCCCGGTGCTGGTCGCGATGCCGTTCGACGACGAAGCGTCGCTGCTGGAAGAAGCGAACGACAGCGTATTCGGTCTCGCCGCCGGCATCTGGACGCGCGATTACAAGCGCGCTTACCGGGTCGCCCGCGCGCTCGAAGCCGGCACCATCTGGATCAATACCTACAAGCTGTTCTCGATCTCCACACCGTTCAGCGGCTGGAAAGAGAGCGGCATGGGGCGCGAGAAGGGCCGTCTCGGCATCCGCGAATACATGCAGCAGAAGAGCCTCTACTGGGGCTTGAACGACGCGCCGCTGGCGTGGGCGAATTGAAGACGCAAGATACGCAAGAGGCACGTTATGACGATTCTCGGCATTGAACAGATTATTTACGGCGTGACGGATCTCGCTACCTGTCGCCGCTTTTTCGCGGACTGGGGCTTGAAGGAAGTCGCGCACGATGAAACGCATGCGCGCTTCGAAACGCTGAACGGCTGCACGGTTCTCCTGGCCGATGCGAACGATCCCTCGCTGCCGCCCGCGTTCGAAGAAGGGCCGACGCTGCGCGAAGTGACGTGGGGCGTCGCGACGCAAGCGGAACTCGACGAACTGCGCGGCCGCTTCGCCAACCAGCCCGGCCACTTCGAGACCGACGACGCCGTCGGTTGCATCGACCCGAACGGCATGGCGATTCGCGTGGAAGTGACTCGCAAACGGGTGCTCGATATTCACGGTTCGCCTTCGAACGTATGGGGCCAAACGCTGCGCGTCGATCAACCGTCGCCGATTTACGAGCGTGCCGAACCGGTCGAAGTGGGTCACGTCGTGTTCTTCACGAACTGTCTCGCGGAACAGGAAAAGTTCTACCAGGACCTGCTCGGCTTCGAGACGTCGGATCGCTATCCGGGCCGCGGCGCATTCATGCGCTGCGCGCCGCACGGCGGCCACCACGATATTATCCTGTTGGCGCTGCCGGGCGGCAAACGCGGTTTGAATCACGTCGCGTTCACCGTGCGCGATATCCACGAAGTATTCGGCGGCGGCATGCACATCAGCCGTTGCGGTTGGGATACGCAACTCGGGCCGGGGCGTCATCCGGTTTCGTCGGCGTACTTCTGGTACTTCCAGAATCCGGCCGGCGGCCTGATCGAGTACTACGCCGACGAAGACCAGCTCACGCCCGAATGGCAGCCGCGCGATTTCGAACCCGGCCCGACTGTGTTCGCCGAATGGGCGATCGACGGCGGCATCGACGGCAATACGCGTCGCCAGAAAAACGCGCAAGCGCCGGAGGGCAAGTTCATGACGGAGCGCAAAAATGACTGACGCTGCCACGGAAAAGGCCCAGGCCGCGCACGCCGGACTCGAAGCGCCGCGCACCATCGTCGTGATTGGCGGCGGCCAGGCGGCCGGTTGGGTCGTGAAGACATTGCGCAAGGAAGGCTTCGACGGCCGCCTCGTGATGATCGCCGACGAGGTTCATCTGCCGTACGAGCGCCCGCCGTTGTCGAAGGCCGTGCTGGCGGGCGAGGCGGATATCGACACCGTGCGGCTCGTCAAGCCCGACGATTTCGCCGCGCTCAACGTCGAGGCATGGCAACCCGATCGCGCGACGTCGATCGATCGCGAGCAACGCATCGTGCGCACGCAAGCGGGCCGTGAAGTGCAATACGACCGTCTGGTGATCGCCACGGGCGGCGCGGCGCGCCGCTTGCCGGACTCGCTCGTCAAGACCTCGCACATCGCCTATCTGCGGACGCTCGACGAAGCCGTCGCGTTAGGCGAACGGCTGCGCGCAAGCAAGCGCGTGCTCGTCGTGGGCGGCGGCTGGATCGGCCTCGAAGTCGCGGCCACGGCGCGCAAGCTCGGCGTGAATGCAACCGTGGTGGAGGGCGCGCGGCGTCTGTGCGCCCGCTCGTTGCCGCCAATGGTGTCCGACTTCCTGCTCGACCTGCATCGCGCGAACGGCGTGGACGTGCGTTTGCACGCATCGCTGGTGTCGATCGCGGATCATCCGAACGACGCGAGCCGCATCCGCGCGACGTTCGCGGACGGCTCGACCGTGGATGCCGATTTCGCGGTCGCCGGTATCGGTCTCACGCCGCACACGGCGCTGGCGGAAGCCGCGGGCGTGAAGGTGGAAGACGGCATCGTGGTCGATCATTTCGGCGCGACCGACGACCCGCGCATTTTCGCGTGCGGCGACGTCGCCAATCATCCGAGCGCGTGGCTCAAGCGCCGCGTGCGGCTCGAATCGTGGGCCAATGCGCAGAACCAGGCGATCGCCGCGGCGAAGGCGCTGCTCGGCACGTTCGAACCGTATGCGGACATTCCGTGGTTCTGGTCCGATCAGTACGACGTGAATCTGCAAATTCTCGGCGACATTCCGGGCGACGCGCAACTGGCTGTACGCGGCGACCTGCCGGGCAAGCACGCCACGCTTTTCCATCTGGAAGACAACGCGATTCGCGGCGTGATCGCCATCAACAATCCACGCGAACTGAAGCTCTCGCGCAAGTGGATGAACCAAGGCCGGACCATCGACCTTGCCACACTGACCGACGCCACCACGGCGCTTGCCTAACTACACCTACGGACGGGACAACGGCATGAGAACCATCGACAACATCATGGGGGACCGCAGCAGCGCCGGTGTCTCCGGCCCTGTGACCCGGGGATCGATCATCGCGCGTCTCGAGCGTCTGCCGAGGAACGCGATGCAGGTGCGCGCGCGGATTCTGATCGGGCTCGCGACGTTCTTCGACGGCTTCGACGTGATCGCCATCGCGGCCACGCTGCCGGTCCTGATCGCGAAGTGGCATCTGACGCCGTGGGAAATCGGCTTTCTGATCGGCTCCGGGTCGGTCGGCCAATTGCTCGGCGCATTCCTGTTTCCGTGGTACGCCGAGCGCAAGGGCCGCGTGCGCGCGATTGCATTGAGCTCGGGGATCATCGGCATCACCAGTATCGCGTGCGGTTTCGCGCCGACCTTCGCGGCGTTCGTGGCGTTGCGCGTGATTCAAGGCGTGGGACTCGGCGGCGAATTGCCGGTGGCCGCGACGTACATCAACGAGATCAGCCGTGCGCATGGCCGTGGGCGTTTCGTGCTGTTGTACGAGATCGTGTTTCCGGTGGGCCTGTTGGCTTCCAATGCGTTGGGTGCGTGGATCGTGCCGCGTTTTGGTTGGCAAGCCATGTACTGGATCGGCGGCATGCCGTTGATTCTGTTCTTCGTATTGCGCAAGCTGGTGCCGGAATCGCCGCGCTGGCTCGCCGAGCGCGAACGCATGGCCGATGCCGACGCCGCCGTGCACGCGTTCGAACGCACCGCGAAAGAACCGCTGCCGCCGGTGACTCATTCCGCCGAATTCGAAGCAATGGCGAATCGCCATCCGAAGCGCCGCATGCGCGATCTGTTCGGCCCGGCTTATTTGAAGCGCACGCTGGCGGTGGCGATGCTGTGGATTACCTGCGGGTTCATTCAATACGGTCTCTCGACCTGGCTGCCGACGATCTATCGCACGGTTTATCACGCGCCGCTGCAACTGGCGCTGAATCTGGCGGTGGCGGCTTCGGTGCTGGGCGTGCTGGGTTCGCTGACTTGCGCGTTGCTGGTCGATAAGGTGGGGCGCAAGCCGATCATCAACCTGTCGTTCCTTGCATGCACGCTTTCGTTGCTGCTGGCAGGCGTGTTTCATGAATCGTCGGTGTACGTGGTCGCGACGTTCTGTGCGTTTTCGTTGGGCTTTCTCGCTTGCGGATTTATCACGGCTTATGTGTACACGCCGGAGTTGTATCCGACCAGTATCCGCGCGACGGGCTGCGGTATCGGCGGCGCGTGGCTGAAGGTGGCGGCGATCTTCGCGCCGGCCATCGTGTCGAAGACGATGATCGGCGGCAATTTGCAGGTGGCGTTTTATGTTCTGGCGGCGGTGCCTTTTCTTGCCGCGGTGGTGGTGCACTTTCTTGGGATCGAGACCAAGGGCAAGGTGTTGGAGCAGTTGGAGGCTTGATGCTTTTGATGGGCGGTTGATGTAGCGGGCCGTGACAGTAGGGAAGCGAAGGGCGCATCAAGACGGATGCGCCTTTTGCTTTTTGAAGGTACTCCAGCCGGAGCGATGGCGCTTCCATGTCGAGTAGCGCTGTAGGGGATTTACTACTCAAATAAAGAATGATCCTCTATAAATCGAAGTTGCAGTTCGGTATCTTGTGGCTAGTTAGTAAAAGCAATAGCTACATGCAATAGGGATATCGATGATCAGCTTTACTGGATGTTCGCGTTCCGGTTCTGGACCACGGTGCGAGAGTGGGTTGAAGATGGCTGGACGCGTTGCTGGCGCACTGGTCATGGCTTGCTTGTCGGGTGCCGCGACGTCGGCGCATGCTGACGAGATTACCTACGGCTATGACGCGCTAGGGCGGCTTACCAGCGTCGCGGTTGCCGGCGACACGGCGTATTACGACTACGACGCAGCGGGCAACATCACGGCGATACGCAGGCAAGCGGCTGTGTCTTCCGCGGCTGGCGACGCTGCTTCTTTGTCGTCTAACGCCGACGCGGCTGTTTCCACGTTTGCGAAGACTGATTAGCCCGCGCTAGTCGAGCCGCGTCTCCCTTCTTTCATTCAGGTTCTTCATGCAATTCAGCGATGCCTTTGCGGCGCGTCGAGCGCTGCTACGTCCGTTCGTTCTGTTTTTCTTCGTGATGCTGTCGTGGTTCGTGGCGCCGCATGCGCGTGCCGTGGATTGCGACAGCCGCTATGCCTCTTCAGGCGCGTATCCGGCCGACCCGATGTGCCCGGTGCAGGCCGCTGCCGCCGACTTCGGCGGCATGGGCGGCTACGTGTGCGGTGATCCCACCATGATCGCGGCCTACTGCAGCGGACCGTCGGGCAACGACACGACCGAGCCGGCAACACCGGAAGTCAGCATGCCCGACAACGCCGATAACTGCACAGCCGACGCCACCGCCGGTTGCGGCAACAGTACCGCCGGTGCCGATCCGGTCAACTTGTACACCGGCCAGTTCTACTTTTTCGCACATGACCTGACGGTAGCCGACACGATCCCGCTCGATCTCGCACGCGTCTACCGCAGCGGGGCTTACGACAGAATCGGCCGGCCACTGGTCGGTTCCTTCGGCGCCGGCGGCGGACTGACCTTCGACACAATGCTCGCAATGAGCGCAGATCGGCAGCGCTTCGAATTGCGGCAGGCGACCGGTATTCGCGTTCCGTTCACTCAGCGCGCGGGCACCAACGGCAAAGGCTGGGACGACTTGACGAGCCCGGGAGAGTATTACCGTGCTCGTATCGACGCAGTGGGCAGCACTGGCATGACGTTGAGCCTGCGAGACGGACGCGTGCAGAAGTTCACTTCGATCGGTGGCGTATACCGGTTAAGCAGTTTGCAAGACCGCAACGGCAATACCGTCACAATTGCACGCGATGGCACGACCGGCGCCATTACCGCCGTGAGCGGTCCGAATGGCCGCACGCTGACATTTACCTCGGTGATTGGCACGCGCGGTACGCCGCTCATCTCGCGCGTGACCGACGCGTTGAACCGTCAGGTGAATTACCAGTACGACAGCCAGGACCGCCTCACACAGGTGACTGATGCGGGTGGTGGCGTCTGGAAATACGGCTGGGACGAAAAGAGCCGCCTTGTCAGCGTCACCGATCCCGAAGGCCACCAGCGGGTACTCAACGCCTACGACGACAGCGACCGGGTAGTGGCCCAGACGCTCGCTGATGGCAGCACTTTCGCGATGGCGTATACCGTCACGGACGGCAAGGTCACGCGGACTGAGGTGACGGACCGGCGCGGTAGTGTCCGGCGTCTCGAGTTCGATGCGAATGGGCGCGTGGTCCGCAACACCTATCCGGCGGGCCGGCCGATGGAACAGGTGGGGACGTTCACGTATGACGCCAATGGACGCGTGACGAATCTCGCCTCGATGGATCGTCAATACACATATGTTTACGACGCGAATGGCAACCGCATTAGCGAGGCCGATCAGTACGGCACGTTGGTCACGCGCAGCTTCGATAGCTACAGTCAGATGCTGACCGAAGCCCAGGCGGGCGACTCGCAACGCGGCGTGAGCACCGTCTACACATATGACCCGAAGGGCAACCTGCTGACGGTGACCGACCGGCTCGGCAACCGCACCACCTACACGAACGACAGCCAGGGCCGCCCGCTCACGATGACGGACGCGCTCAAGGGCGTGACGAAGTTCGCCTGGACCGGAGCCGATCTGACCAGTGTCACCGATCCGCTGAACAGGACCACGCAGTTCACGACCGACGCGGTGGGCCGGGTGACGGCTGTGCGCGATCCATTGGGCAATACGACGCGCCGCACGGTCGACGCGCTGGACCGGACCACCGACGTCACCGATGCGCTGGGCGGCGTGACGCGTTTCACGCGGGACCGCAATGGCCGCCTGCTCAGCCAGGCGGATCCCAAGGGCGTTACCACGCGCTACGCCTATAACGCGGTTGGCAGGCCGGTCAGCAGGACCGATCCGCTCGGCCGCAGCGAGACATATACGTGGAACAGCGCGGGACAGCTTGCGACGGTGACCGACCGCAAGGGGCAGGTGACGACTTACACCTATGACGCTGCAGGGCGTGCTTTACAGACGGATTTCCGGTCGGCGGCAGGAGCGTTTCCGGCTCGAAGCTGGCAATACGCCTGGAACCAGGCGCACGGTAAGCTGGACAGCGTGCGTGACGTCTTTCCAACCATTGACGAACGAAATCAGAAGGAGATCGACGCGACGTTTGACTACGATAAGGTTACCGGCAAGCTGACCCGTATATTCGATTTTCCGACAATCCAGGGACCCTGGACATACCGCTACGCGCCCGACACCCGCGATCTGGCGCGGATCGAGATGGACCGTGCGGTGGTGACCTATAGTCGCGACGCCGAACATCGGGTGACCCAGATTCAGTATGAGGTGAATGGCGAAGCGCCACGCACGTTTGGTTACTCGTACGACGCGCTGGGACGGCTCAGTCAGGCGACATTCGCGAATGGGCTGACGGCAAGCTACACCTGGGATACGGCGAGCCAACTGACGGGTATCACATACAAACGCGCCGATGGCAGTGTGTTTGGCGATCTAACGTATGGCTACGATCTTGCGGGGCGGCGCACGAAGGCCGGCGGCAGTCTTGCAAAGGCCGACCTGCCGAAGGCGGTGAGCGATGCCCAACACAACGCGGCGAACCAATTGACGCGGTGGGCTGGCAAGACGCTGTCGTACGACCGGAACGGCAATCTGACCAGCGACGGTGTGAATCAGTACAACTGGAATGAGCAAAATTTGCTCAGCCAGATTAGCGGCGGCGCGACGGCGGTCTTCAGCTACGACATCTTCGGCCGGCGTACCGATCGCACGGTGAATGGCCACCGGATGCAGACGACGTGGTTCGGCGATGAACTGAACCTCATGGTGCCGGATGGTGATTGGTCAAAGCGTATCCGGGTGTTTTCCCCGTATCAGGCTGGCGGACCGGATGAGCTGACGTTCCGGCGCATTGGCGATGACGCGAGTCAGGACAGATATGTGCTGCGCGACGCGAACAATAACGTGATCGCGTTGACGGATGCCGATCAGCGGAGTCAGACGCAGTACAGCTATGAGCCGTACGGCGCGACGAGCCAGGTCGGGGTGGTGGATCCGAATACGCAGCAGTATACGGGGCGGGAGAATGATGGGACCGGGTTGTATTACTATCGGAACCGGTATTACAGCCCGACGACCGCACGGTTCATCAGTGAGGATCCGGTTGGTTGGGCGAGTGGGCAGACGAACGCGTATGCTTACGTGGGTGGGAATCCGGTGCAGTTCAGCGATCCGGAGGGGTTGCAGATGGCGTTCCCCATTCCAGTGGGTCCGATGCCAGGTGGAGGGGGTGGGCAGGCTGGTGGTGTCCCGCGGTGGTTTAACGATCTGGTCAGCGGACCAACATGGGTGAAGCCGCCGGCAAATGCCTACGATCCGAACGGACCGAAGGCGCCCGGTAAGCCCTCAGCGGCGGATGGGTATCAAGATCCCAAGAATGGTGAAAATTGGGTACCCAATCCAAATCCGGGAAAGGGAGGTTCTGCGTGGGGATGGGAAGATTCCAGTGGGGACGTCTGGTGTCCGACCGGACAGGGCGGCAATGCCCACGGCGGTCCACATTGGGATGTTCAATCTCCCGGGGGACGTAACAGAAACGTCAGACCTGCAAGGCAGTGATGAAGAACATTCAGATCATTGATGGGGCACAGAATTGCGTTTATGACATATTCTCTGCTACCGATGAAGAGTTTGCTTTGCTGTTTCCAGGTGGAACCGACATTGCCTTTATTGATGAGGTTTACGCGGGAGGAGATCAACGGTTGCTTGACGTGGCATTCAAAAGTATCTGGCAACGTCGGGTCAAAAAAGCGGAAGCTTGTGGCATTCACGGGATCATCTTCTATGAACTTGAAGAGAAGAAGGCATACTACCCGACAAGGCGAGATGAGGAAGCTACCAATCCTGATGGTTCCAATCTTCGGTAGTTATGTATGAATGCCACTGGAAGACAGTGTCCTGTTGGGCATTGCTAGCATAAGTCTGAAGTTGCAATCTGAACGAGGGGCCGCATTTGCGACCCTTCTGTGTTTAAAGCGGCGTAATGATGAGTTTCTGGTCTTGGGCCGAAGCAGATGGCGGCACTGGCATCGCTGGATATGGAGTTGCACTTTGATTTGTGGTTTGATCCGCCGGAAGAAGAGTAGCTGTACGGGTTCTGGAGCATCAGCACGGGATACTACGTTTGGGCGCCCAAGGCACGCTCTATGGAGACGGATGGAGCATAACGGGAGCGGGGATACCATGGCAAAGCTTGAACTTCTTCTCCATCATTTTGCTGGCCATGGGCGTTGGTAGCGGAATTTCTCTATACGTGAAGTACGGATGGCGTGAATCGGCACACTCGTTGTTCTTGTTTGGAACCGCGGCAGGGGTTCAGATAGGCGTTCGACTAGGAATTAAGTTATTCCGGTCGAGATGTCCTGCGTCTTCGTAGCGGAGAGGTTCATCGTGGTACTTTCGCCTTGAAGCTGTCGAGCAGGCAACAGAAGCGCCGCTTTGCGGTGCTTCTGGTTCTTGACGCTGCATGGTGCAGTTTCTGGTGCGCGATGGTGATACGCACGCGCTGATGAGGCGCGAAGATCCATTACCCGACAAGAAAGGACGAGGAGGCTACTAATCCAGCGGTTTTGATCCGCGATAATGTGCCTTGCTAGACGTGATAGCTCTGCTCTGCCGTTATGGAACCGCACTTGCCCCAGTGCAATCGCTGGCGATCCGGAAGAGATCTGCTTGGTTAAGCGATGAGCAGGTCTATTGTCACAAGAGCATGTTTGGGAAGTCTTTTACGGCTTGAGCGCAGCCTATCCAGGCATTGCGTCTGGGCGATAAGGCGATAGCGTTTCAGTTGTTGCTGAGCATTGGTGCCGTCAGAAACAGCGCTCTCTGAACTGAGCGGACCCGTCATTAAACTGGCCTTGTTCGTAGGGTCGTGCCCGGTAGCGAGAAGTGTTGCTTGGAAGGGAAGCGCTTACGTCGGCCTGGTCCTGATTGCAAGTAATCGTGTTGCGGTTCGGACCATCATCGAGGATGAAATAATGAAACTCTATCAGAGTCGATGCTCAATTCTATGAGTTGAAAGAATTGGAAGTTGAGAACATGAAAAAGTCATTTCGTGTTCAGAAAAGGGAAGGCCAGGATGGACGACATAAGTTTCATGTTTGGCTGTCTTCCGATGTTAAGACTGTTGACGATGTGGATTCAGAGATTCAGAGCTTCTTAAAAAAACCTGCGAATGTGCGGGTTTGACGAGAAAGGAGGTAACGTCTTGCGCATTGGCATATTCTATAAATTGAGTGAAACAATCGTATTTTCGTTTTTTGCCTCTTCATCAACAATCAAGCTGTTGGCGGATTGTGGAATGTCGCTTGAGACGATTGGATATCCGTGTTCCGACGACGAATCCTAATCAAGCGAATAAAGGGGTAGTGTGGGTGCCTTCGGGTCCGGAGGACAAAAGCCGGGGCGCTTCACATGGCGGCTCGCACTGGGACGTCCAGACGCCCGGTCGCGGGTACGTCAATCTCTACCCAGGCGGGCGTCGTCGATAACTTCCGAGAAACAAGAAAATGCAGATTGAGATCCATCTGAGCAGTTTCTATTCATTGGGTGACGAGCGGCGATTCTTCCAGGACTTAAGGAAATCGCGGCGATTAGGCACATTCAGGCGGTTGGAAGGAGGCTGTTGATCGATATTGACATACGTTACCTAAATAAGGATGCCCTATGGGATTTGATCGCACTACTTTGGCGATATGAAATCCCGCTTACGCCGTTACAGGAGTTGGCGACCTGGAAGAGGTTTGCATGGCTGCGGGATGAGCGGTTCTATTGGCACAGAAGCATGTTTGGGAAATCTCTCGGGGTTTAAGGATTGGGACTTCAAGGTCCGAATACACCTGTGCCGCATGGGCATGAGTGGAGGCGTAAGGAGAATGGTAATCCTGACCGTGGAGATCCCGTACCTATTCATGGTCCGTGGCAGCCAAAATGATGGGCGGTAAAATGACAAACAGCGATGTTTTCTCTGACGGCTCCTTGCCGCACGATTCAGAAATAGTTTCCATCAGTATGGACCGACTCACTCACATCAGTATGTAGGGTGAGCCTGCGTGATGTCGGAGCGCAACAAAATGTAGTCGATCTGTTCGGGGTTAAAGCATTCCGCGCTGAGGATTTCGTGCTGCAGAACGTGGTAAGCCGTATGTTAAGGTCCACCGCGAAAGATTTTTCGACCGATGAGATCGACTATTGGGTGACCTGGGCTACCAGTTTTTCTGACTCCGCTTCCTGGTTGAAGCCTGACCGTAAGCATCGCTGGTTGGCATCCCTCAGTGAGAACGCACTTGAGTTAGTAGTTTTCGAGCCGTCGATTGGAGCGCAGATTGCCGTGGTTTGCGAGCGACTGCTATTCCGACCGTCTGAATCTGAACTCTCCTGGAGAGACTGCAACTAGCGCAGAGGGGCCGTGTGCATGGCCCTTCAAATCCTTGCAATGCCAACGGCGATCCACTTTAGTAGGTTTCAATCTCCCGGAGGGCGCAACATAAACGTTAGACCTTCAAGGCTGTGATGAAGAACATTCAAATTATCGACGGTGCATAGAACTGCGTCTACGACATCTTCTCTGCTGTCAAACGACACCGAGACTGACACAAGCAATACGCTTCACATTATCCGTGTCACAACCCCTTCCGATAAATCACAAACCCCGACCGTTCAGCAACCTGGTCATAAAGCTTCATCGCCGTCTGATTGGTCTCATGCGTCTGCCAGTACACGCGTTGCGCACCGTCGGCCTTCGCCCGCGCATACACCGCTTCGATCAGCGCGCGGCCGATACCTTTGCCGCGCTCGGCTTCCAGCGTATAGAGATCCTGCAGATAACAGGTCGGCCCCGCCATCGTCGTGTGACGGTGATACAGAAAATGCACGAGGCCGAGCAATTGGCCGTTGCGTTCGGCGACCATCGCGTGCATCGGCTCATAACCGTCGAAGAAACGGCCCCACGTAATCAGCGTGATCTCGCGTGGCAATGCGGTTTCGCCGGAGCGTCCATAGAACGCGTTGTAAGCGTCCCAGAGCGGGAGCCAGGCGTCGAAGTCGTCGGGCGTGGCGGGGCGGATTTGAATCGAGTCGGACATCAGCGCGGTTCCTTGTGTGTGATGGTGGCGGGCAGCAGCCGCATGCTTCTGCCAAGGGCGAATTGAGCGGGCGCAGACGTAGACGGTCGCGCTCAACGCCTCCTTGCGCCCTTCAGCGCCTTCCCGCCTGGCGGTATCCAGGCGACGGCTTTAGCTCCGACAGCATAAGAAATTTGCGGCGCCATTGTTAGCTCCAGCATGTGCTGGAAACTTGGAGCCACTATCGCCGGGGTTCACGCTCAACTACGCGGGCATCGAGCCGCACAAAGCGCATGCGTTTCGCGGTACGCCGACTGATCCGCCAACACGCCCCGCCACCATGACCTAAACCCTCTCCGCTCTCAACCACCGCGCGAGCATCGCATCATCACCCGTCTCCAAGGCCTGCGCGACGCGCCTTCCCACCGCCGCGCCGAATTTATAACCGTGGCCCGAGCATGCCGACACCACCAGCGTATTGCCGATGCGTTTCGAAAAGAAGCGTTTGTCCGCCGTGAAGGTGTACGCGCAGGTTTTCACTTCGGCAACGGTATATTCGTCGATCCGACTGAACGGCGGCGCAAACAGCCTAAGCAAGCTGTCGCCCTCGCCGGGCCCCGCCACACGATCGACGTCAGGGTCCGGCGCGCGCACCTTATGCACGCCGGCGCCGATTTTCAAACCGACGCCATCGACGGGCGGCAGCACATAGCCGTCGCTATCGCCGCCAATATCGACGATCGCCGGCGCATTCGACCACGCGTCCTCCAGATCCGCGGGCGGTTCCAGATAAGCAACGGCATTGCGATAGGTCACGAGTTCTTCCGCAAGCTCCGGGAACAGTTGCAGCGTCCAGGCACCGGCAGCAACCACGAGCCGGTCGGCGCGCACGACGGTCTCATCATCGAGCCGCACGCAAGCGCCATGCGGATCGACGGAAAGCGCCTTGACGTGCATGCGAATATCGGCGCCGCGCATCTTCAGCCACGCTTTCATATCGCGGGCGATGCGTTCGCTAAAGAGCACGCCGCCTTCGCGATCGAGGTAGCCGTAGCGAAACGTCTCGGGGTCGAGAAAGGGATAACGCTCGGCTGCTTCACGCGGTTCGAGCCGTTCGTATTCGAATTCCATCCGGTCGAGGCCGGCGCGGCATCGTTCGGCGCCATCGCCCGCGTATTGCGAAATGCCGAGCACGCCGCAATTCGCATAGTGGGAAACGCCCAGGTCGTTCCACACCAGATCCCAACTATCGAATGCCTCGGCGAGGTTGCGCGCATAACCATCGGCATCGCCATATGCACGGCGGATCATGCGATGCCGGTCGCCCGACGCGGCGAGCGGATTGGGAATCGAGCCTTGCTCGATCAGCGTGACGTCGTGTCCGAGTTTTGCGAGCGACCACGCCGTGCTCAAGCCGGCGATGCCCGCGCCTACGATTGTCACTCGCATACCAGCTCCCCCGAGTCGATGGTTCCGGGTCAGAGTCTAGCAGCGGAAAATAAAGAATCGGTGCGCGTTCGTGCGAATCGGCACCCGAATGAACCAGCCTGGTGCAAACACCAATCGGGCAGGCGGTGGTCTCCGCGCGCCGCCGTGTCAGTGCTTGCGATTCGAACCGTGGCGCAATTGGTCGCGCACTTTCTTCGCCGCGAAGAGCGGCACGTAATCGAACACGCGGGCGTCGTGCCGATAGTCGGCGAGCGTGTCCGCGTACATCTTCGAGACGGTTTCCGGGGGCGTGTCGGTTTCCTCGGCGATGCTTTTCACCACTTCGTCAACGTTAGGCTCGGGTTGTGACATAGGACTTCTCCACGCAAGGGAGGCGGGTTGGACACCAGGACGCTCGGACACCAGCAGTCATTAGAGGATGCGATCGGCGGCGATGCAAATTGAATCGGTCTATCGCAGGACTCATTCCACAGAGATTTTTGTCTTGCAGTGCGGCAAACGCGCGAGCCACGCGGTGACGCGGAAAATCAATGGGTGTGACGATGATGTATGTCAGGGAAATGCGCATGCGTGTGCGTAATCGGTGCATGCCGATGCGGATGGCTGTGCGGCTCTTTGCCGTCCCAAGCGAAGTCGTGCTCATGCTGATGATGCGCGTCGTGCCGATGCCGATGCGTGTGATCCAGCGCGTGATGCGTGTGCGGATGCTCGTGCCGTTCGCGGATATGCAACCAGACGCCCAGCGTCATGAGCGCGGCGGCGACCCAGAACAGCGGCGGCGGCATGTCCGGCCACAGCAGCCACGACAAGGTCACGCCGAACAGCGGCGCGACCGAGAAATAGGCGCCGGTACGCGCGGTGCCGAGATTGCGCAGCGCGACGACGAACAGCACGAGGCTCACGCCATAGCCCGCAAAACCGGTCAGCATCGCGAGCGCGAGGGTCGGGACATTCGGCCAGGCGGCGCCGAGCGAGAGCGCAAGCGCGACGTTGACCGAACCGGCCACGAGTCCTTTTACGCAGGCAATGAACATCGCATCGTGGGTGGACACCTTGCGGGTGAGATTGTTGTCGACGGCCCAGCACGCGCATGCGCCGGCCAGCAGCAGCGTGCCGGGCGGCAGTCCGGCCGCGCCCGGCTGCCACGACAGCGCCACGCCGCCCGCGACGATCGCGGCCATGCCGAGGAACACCTGCACGTCGACGTTCTCGCGGAACACGATCCACGCGATCAGCGCGGTAAAGACGCCTTCGAGGTTCAGCAGCAGCGAGCCCGTGGCGGCCGGCGTGGTTTGCAGACCCAGCATCAGCAGGGCCGGCCCCGCGACGCCGCCCGCCACGATCGCGCCGGCGAGCCATGGCACTTCGCGCAACGGAAAGTGCCCACCATCGCTCTGCCGCGCGGCGGCGCTTGCCTTGAGCCGGCGCGCCAGGATCACCGCGGCGAGACCGATGCCGCTGCCCAGATAGAAGAGGCCGGCGAGCAGAAACGGCGACAGCGAGCCGAGCAGCGCCTTGGCGAGCGGGGTAGTCGCGCCGAACAGGGCGGCGGCGAGCAAGGCGGTGAAGGCGGCGTTGGAACGGCTAGGCATAAGCGGACGATTCGAGTGGAAACGGGCGATGCCGACACGATACCGCTATCCCGAGGGCGATGCCTGGCGCTCCCGCGCCGGGCGACCAGAGCGCGCCGCGGCGCGCGTTCGTGGCGGCGCGCAAAGCGGCCGGCCGACGCGCTCGCGCCAGCAGCAGGCGCGGCCAAGGCTGGCCCGCGCGGTCCGCATCGACCCCATGCCGCTTCCGGTTCGAGTAGACTGTGCGACGATGCCGCCCGCGACTAGCAGGGCGGCAACCTTCTATCCGCTCGTGCACGGAGGCTCCGTTTATGCATGCTGTTCCCCCGCTCGAACAAGATGCGGTCGATGCACCGGCTGACGCGACGCTCGCTCATGCGGCCGCGCCGAATTCCACCCACGCACCCGCGAACGCCCACGCGCCGGGTCAGGCGGCCAATCAGGCGCCGGTGCGCGATCTGCGCCGCGTCGGTATTCACCCTGACTATTGGTATCCGCTCGCGTGGTCGCATGAGGTGAAGCGAGGCAAGACGCATGGCGTCACGTTCGCCGGCGATCCGATCGTGCTGGCGCGCACCGAGGGCGGCAAGGTGTTCGCGCTGGAAGACCGCTGCGCGCATCGTCAGGTGCCGTTGCATCAGGGCGTGGTGGATGGCGAGTCGATTCGCTGCGGCTATCACGGCTGGACTTACGACTGCTCGGGCAAGTGCATCGACGTGCCGTATCTGGGCCGCGAGCGTCTGCCGAACGGCGTGCGTTCCTATCCATGCCGCGAAGTCGAGGGGCTGATTTTCGTGTTCCCCGGCAATGCCGAACTGGCCGATGAAAGGCCGCTGCCCGCGTTCGGCTCGGTGTCGGACAAGAAGTACAAGACGCGCCGTTTCGGCCGTCCGGTGAATTGCCACTACTCGTTCATGCACGAGAACCTGATGGACATGAACCATCAGTTTTTGCATCGCCGGCAAATGGGACAGATGCGCGCGCGTTCGCTCGGGCGGCGGCGCGGCGAAGGCTGGGTCGAGGTCGACTATACGTTTGCGCGCATGGCCGGCCAGCAGCC
>Ga0182007_10000503_pt1 | contig 23206 bp, 21 predicted proteins | sample Sormic07211113_1_FD_123023 | JGI IMG/M metagenome (GOLD analysis project Ga0182007, IMG submission 123023) | Rhizosphere microbial communities from Sorghum bicolor, Mead, Nebraska, USA - 072115-113_1 MetaG | ecosystem: Host-associated > Plants > Roots > Rhizosphere | place: USA: Nebraska...
ACTCCAAATGGTGTAGTGTATGTTTCTGATGATGCAAACGGAGTTATTTACGCAATTTATAGAAAGCAGGAATTATGAAAACAATGAAATCAATTTTGATTGGCTGTATCTTCCTCATGGGTTGCGTGGCCGTGGGGCCTTCTAAAAGGATCAGTTTTACTGCTCCTGATGCTTATCCTGAAGGTGTGGTGTTTGATAGCCTCAGAAATGTGTATTATGTGTCTTCTGCCCGAACCGGTACCATCGGCATTGTAACGCCCGAAGGGGAATATTCTATTTTGCATGCCGACAGTAACCTGAAATCCACCTATGGTTTAAAAATTCACCCCGATGGAAAACGTCTGTTTGCTTGTGTTGGTGATGCCAATTACAGCAAATATACCTCAGCTGATACCAGAAAGAAAATGATCCGGTTAATCAGTGTGGACATTGAATCTGGTAAAAGGTTGTCTGACATTGATTTATCTGGTTTGTTGCCTGGAAACCATTTTGGCAATGACCTCGTATTTGACAATCAGCAAAACATATATATGACAGATAGTTATGCGCATGCCATCTATAAAGTTACGCCTAGCGGACAGGCCAGCGTTTTTGCAAAAGATGCTAAATTTGTAACCGAAGGTGTGGGAATTAATGGAATAGTTTACCATCCTGATGGGTTTTTACTGGTCGACAATAGTAATACAGGACAATTGTATAAGGTAGCGCTCAATAATGCCCAGCATGTTGAAAAGGTGGCTATTAATCAATATTTTGTTGGTGCTGATGGTTTATTGCTAAATGGGCATGATACACTAACCCTGGTGGTTAATGGTGGTAATGATAAAATTTATCAATTAAAAACAGAAGATAATTGGAAAACGGCAAGGTTATGTGGTACAACTTCATTGCTGGAAAGATTTACTTATCCATCTACTGCAACGATTAACGAAGATGAAGTATGGGTAATGAATGCTAAATTCAATGAATTACTTGACAGCAATGCAGTACCATCCAACATCTTCGCTATTCAAAAAGCTGAATTTAAAAAGGTTCCTAAGCGGAAACTGAAATAGTTTTTCCGGTTCTTACTGACTCATCACAGGCAAATGCTATCCGTAAACTGTTAATGGCGTCTGCTGTTGGTTCAGTAAGGTCTATGTTTTCTAAAATTGACTTTAGAAAATAACGTTGTTCCCGGTTACAAAGTTCCTGGTGGTCAGGCTCATCACTCATGTCGATCCAACGGTCTGGCTGCGCAAATGCATCCTGATCATCCAGGGCAGCATAATGTACTTTAATGGACTCTGTTTTGGTATGGGCATCGATAACGGCTGAATTTCCAGTAGCTGCTGCTTCTTTTGCCAAAATTGATACAGAACCTTTAGGCCCGAAAACATCTTTTACAAAAAAGGCAGTCTCACTGATCATTGGCCCCCAGCCTGCTTCGTACCATCCAACTGAACCATCCTCAAAGCGAATCTGTAGTTGACCGTAATTGTAATTTCCTTCAGGGATATCTTCTGTGAGCCTGGCACCGATGGCAGACACCTGTACAGGCTTCGATCGCGTCATCTGGCACATCACATCGATGTAATGCACTCCACAATCTACAATCGGACTTAAACTTGCCATCAGGTTTCGGTGCACCATCCACTTGGTACCGGAACTTTGCTGGTTAAGGTTCATTCGCATCACCAAAGGCTTACCCATTTCGGCAGACAATGCTATGAAACGTTGCCATGATGGATGGTAGCGCAAAATGTAACCCACCAGTAATTTCCTGTTATATTTTTTGGCCGCTGCTGCCACCCTTTCTGCACCTTCCAGCGAGGCTGCAAGGGGTTTTTCAATAAAAACATGACAGCCCTTTTCGAAAGCCATAACAGCATAGCTTTCATGCGTATCTGGATAGGTGGAAATACATACCGCATCTGGACGGGTTTTTTCCAGGGCCTCCTCATATTCGCTGAATAAAGGATAGGCTCCGCCGAGTTTTTCGTTTAATACAACCTTACTATTTCCCCTTGACACAAGGCCGCAAATTTCAAAGCCTGCCAATTGGTGGTAGGCGGTAGCATGGGATGCACCCATGTTACCACAACCTACCACTAATACACGTAAATTCTTATTTTTTAATGCCATAATTATACTCCCAGGCTCCAGCCCTGACGGTATTCCCTTTTTACAAATTGGTTAACATGATCAAAATTTGTCACCCGTAGATTTTCTTTATCCCAAAGCAGTTTAATATCCCTGCCCGGAAAAGTAAAGCCTTTACCATCGGCTCTTGGGATTTGAACATCTGTACCTCTGATTGCCAGGTTGGCGATCAATAAGGTTTCGGTAAGCGGACCCGCAATTTCAAAAGGAGAACTCAGCTCTTTCTTGCCATAACCAGCAATGCAAGCCTCCACCCATGACCAGTAATGACCATCTACGCCACCGGGTACCCTTTCTGAACTTTGTTTAACGCGCACCTCATTTGTACGTGATAAAGGTAGAAGTCTTGGATTGGCGCCATACACATCACATAGCATTTTTCCTTTTGTACCTTCAAATAAAACGCCGTTGGCACCAAAAGGCTCGTTAGCACCCAGTTCTTCAGGACGGGTAGGTTTTATACCACCATCCATCCAATGCATGTTTAAATCGTCTTTGGTTTTTTTAGTTTTTTTGAAAGTCAGGGTAACATGACTTGACGGTGGACAACTATCAGGGAAGAAACCCCTCTTAAATTCGTCGAGGTAAATGCTCCCCACACTACATTGAACTTCCGTAGGGGTATCTAAACCTAAAATGCTAAAAGGTACTTCTACCAGATGGCAACCCATATCGCCGATAGCACCTGTGCCAAAATCCCACCAGCCTCTCCAGTTGAAAGGAACTAGTTTATCCACAAAAGGCTTTTCCTGGGCACTGCCAAGCCATAGGTTCCAATCCAATTCTTTTGGAACTTCAGCGGTTGTAGTTGGCCACATGATGCCTTGTGGCCAGGAAGGACGGTCAGTCCAGCAATAAACAGATTTTACTTTACCGATTACGCCTGCGTCCACCCAGTCCTTTAATTTCCTGACACCGTCGCCAGAAGCACCCTGGTTACCCATTTGGGTAACCACCTTATAGCGTTGTGCAGCAAGGGTTAACTGACGAGCTTCATAAATATCATGAGAAAGTGGTTTCTCCACATAAACATGTTTACCTAATTGCATGGCTGCCATAGCGATCATTGCATGGTTATGATCAGGCGTGGAAACTACTACAGCATCAATATTCCTGGCTTCTTTGTCCAGCATTTCCCTGTAATCTTTATAATATTTTGCTTTAGGAAAGTTCTTTACAGAAGCCGCCGCCCTACGGTCATCAACATCGCATAAAAATGCGATATCAGCTTTTCCGCCTTTATATATGTTATTTATATTGCTTTGTCCTTTTCCACCTACGCCTACGCCTGCAACATACAAACGGTCGCTTGGCGCCAGAAATCCCTTTCCACCAAGCACGTGTCTTGGAACAATCATGAACCCAGCGGCAGCAATTGCTGTATTTTTAATAAAGTTCCTTCTGGAATTTGTTAAAGCTGAATTTTTATTGTCTTTGGTCATATTCGTTATTCGTGTATTTGCTTATAAAATGTTATTTCTTACTTAAATCTTTAATGCGGATATTTCTAAATTGCAAGGGTGAACCATGTCCCAAAAATCCGATATGGCCACTTTCACGGAATAGTCCCGGGTGAGATTTTCCATCTACAGGTCCATTTTTACGTGCTTCCGTAAGGTCTCCATCAAGTATTACGTTACCGTTGAGGATTACTTTGATTTTTGCGCCCTTTACGATTACCTCCTGGTAATTCCATTCTCCTGTTGGTTTTAAAAAACCCCTTTTTGCAGGCAGGATACCATAAACAGAACCATGGTATTGATAAACATGCAGGTCTTTATAAATTGGTGCTTCATTATCCAGGATCTGTAATTCCATTCCACTATAGGCGGCATCACCTGTAAGCGGTGCTCTGATACCTAAGCCATTGTTGGCACCAGGTGTTAATTGAAATTCGAAACGGAAGGCGAAGTCACTGTATTCGTCTTTGGTAAATAAATTACCGCCAGAACCTTTGCCAGGTTTTGGACGAATCGCCATATTGCCATTTTCAATCACATAATCAGTTGTATTTCCTATCCATTGGTGCATATTGGTGCCATCGAAAAGTACTTTAAAACCCTCTTTCTTTTCAGATGTACTTAATTCAAAAGGTTTTGCTCTAGGGATCTCCCTGATGAAAATATCACGGTATGCAATTGGCGATCCATGTGCCTGTAATTCAATTTGCTCTTCTGCGAAAATTGGCAGACTTCTGTCCCAATAGTTTTCCAGAATTACATTATCAGTAACCAACTCTCCATTTAGGTATACCGTTACTCGGTCACCATTCATCAGGATACGAAAAGTATTCCATTCGTCCAGCTTGTTATCAGCTACCTTCAAAGGTTTGCTTTCGTTCACCGTATTATTATATAGACCACCGGATCCTACCTGGGCACCATCTTTAACTCTTGAATTGTCCCAGATCTGCACTTGTGGTGTTCCACGTAAATAGATACCGGCATCGCCATTTTGTTTCTTGTCGTCAATAATTTTCCAGTCAACAAGCATTTCAAAATCACCGTATTTTTTTACAGTAGCAATGTTATCACCTTTACTGGCGAAAAATAAATCACCATTCACAACTTTCCAGTTCTGCATCATTTCGGCGTCTGCTTTCTCCTGCGCTGCAGCTAAAGTTTTGGCATTCATCGCCGCCCTTTTTATAGGATTAGCGACCAATCCTTTCCATCCCTGAAGGTCTACCCCATTAAATAAGGCAACGAACCCTTCACCTTGCGGCATTTCGGCTAGAAATTTACGAATAGCTTCTTTTTCATATTCGCTATCGCCGCCTGTTTTTATACTAAGCGTTTTGTTGAGTAAATTCTTAACGATTGTTCCCGAAAAAGATTTATCCGATAAGGCGATATTCATCACGGTGTTTGCCGCTGTTTGTTGTAAAGCAGCATCATCAAGGTATTTGCCCGCAAAAAGCAAAGTGTTCATCGTTTTGGATTGTTCCAAATCTTTCAATATCATTTGTTTTTGCGCCGTTGTTTTGGCAACAGCCATTGCTTCACGTAATTTCAATAAGCGTTGTTCTCCTGGATAAGAAGCTCCCCGAACAGAACGAAGATAACCCAGTAAGGCCAGGTTGAAATCTTCATTATCTTTGGTTTCACGGGCAATTTTAAGAAGATTTTCCATCGCACCTGCATCATTCCATGAGGACAAAGCCGCCAATGCAGACTTTTTATTTTGAACATCTGTTGAATAATAAGCAGCAGAGATTGCATTCAACGACTTTTCACCACCTAAACTTGCTAGAATTTTATAATATAAAGGTTTTCTATCCTGAGGGGCTGCTGTCATTTGTTGTAATACCATATCCACATGCGGAGCGTTGTTTTCAATACCTTTTACGGCAGCAATGATTGCATCCTGAACGGCTACCATTTCGGTTTGTTCACTTGTTTGTTCCAGTAGTGTAAATAGTTGTGGCAGGTCTTTATTTGTTGCGGTTTGCTTAAGTGCAGCAAAAGCCACTTGTCTAACTTCAGGGGTTTTATGATTTAACAAACTATATATACTGTTTATTTGTTCATTGGCAGCGCGGGAACCAAGGATGTTAACCAGGGCAATTTGAACCGGTGCTTTTGATTTTGGAATATAAGAAGCTATTTTCTCGGAAATTCCATTTCCTTTCATCCTCAGAATGGCATCAGCTGTAATTGCTATGGTAGCAGAATCTCCCTTTTGCATCACCTTATATAAATCATCCAACACCTGGACCTCTCCTATTTCAGCAGCTGCTTGTATTGCAGCAAACTTTAAATCCTGATCCTTGCTTTTCATCAATTTCAGGATGGCAGGCAAGGCTTCCTTAGAATTACTTTCTGCCAACATATTTACAATACCAGCCTTTGTTGCTGTATTTGATTTGGATAATTTGGAAAGCCATAGAGAAGTTGTTGCTGGGGTTAAATATGGCTGGGCAAACTTGAATGCCGCCCCGCGATATTCCGAGTTTTTATCTTCTGCAGCTTTTAATAGCAATGCGGTACGGTTTTCTGGTTGGCTATCGAGAAGAATCTTCAGTGCCGCCGTACGGGTGTGTACCTGGTTGTCTGCAAGTGCGGTTAGCGCTAACTGCTGCGCAATTTTTGCAGACAGTGTTTTATTCCCATCCTTTAAAAGATTTTGTGCATATAAAATGTATGCTGACAACGCATCGGTGTTTTCGTAAAAATAATTTGCTTTTTTGGAAGCGGCAGAGAAAACTGCTTCTGAAGATGGATCAGCTATAAGTGCCAATGCAAATAAGATTACTTTGGTTTGCTTTTCATCTGCACTTTCTGCAAATGAATTCAACACCGAAACCGCTGCCTTTGTACGGGTCACTCCTAAAGCTCCAATGATGGATAATTTCGCTGCTTGCTGCGCTTTAGGCAATGCAGCTAATAAAGCTGAAGTAGCTGCTGCTGAATTTACTTTTACCAGAGCCCTGGAAGCCGCATCAGCAAGTTGTGTATCAGTCAGATAAGGTTGAACAATGGCAACAGCATCATCCTTACCAATCAGCTCTAACTGGCTGATTAAGAACTGCATGGTCTGTTTATCTGAAGTGTTTTTTAAGGCTTTACCATATGCTTTTACGGCATTGCTTCTATCATTTTCCTTTCCTTGCTGCATCACAAAAGCAGAATAGCCGCCAATAGCATATTTTATTAAAGCATTATCACCCTTTGCCGAAGGGCTAATTCTATTAATCAGGCTTACCAGGCCGTCTTCGCCTAGTTGAGCGATCTCCAGCATGTTACCATTAAGTTGATTCAGATCCTTTGCTGGTAACTGAGCCAATAGATCTGCTATTTTTGTGGTTGAAGTTCGCTGATCAGTACTTGTTTGAGCGTTGGCTGAATGATGTAATCCTGCCGCAATCAGCAGGACATAAAGTATTTTTTTAATCATTATTGTTAAAATAAAATATCGACAGAATTAATTTAAAGAACAATTATAGTACATATGGCGCACGCATCACCGGGTTAATGAACCTGTTTGCAGCCTCATCGTCTACAAATTCCTCTTTTACCGGGTCAAATTTCAGGGAACGCCCCAATCTCAGTGCTGCCAATCCGATATTAATTAATGTACATGAACGATGTCCGTTTTGTTCATTCAATGCAAATTGCTGTCTTGTTTTTACAGCGGTAGAAAAGTCTATCATCTGTTCTGGCGGCTCAGGGAAAGAAGCAAGTTTGCGTTCCAGATCAGGAATATCAGATTTAAAACCAGGATAAAGTTTTCCTTTAGGACCTTCAATATACGGTACATTAGTGTCTTTTCCTTCACCATCTAAAATGATCTGGCAACCATCGGCGTAGGTGTAAGTAATCCTTCTCCATGTTCCTACTGCATCTGTATGTTGTTGTGGCGCATCAATTTCAACGGATACCGGACTTGTATCATCTTTACCAAGGAAGTATTGAATCGGATCCAGGTAATGTTGTCCCATATCAGCCAATCCGCCACCATCATAATCCCAATAACCCCTGAAGGTTGAATGTACACGATGTGTGCTGTATGGTTTATATGGTGCCGGTCCTAACCATGCATCATAATCCAATTCTGCCGGAACAGGCTCAACAGGTAAATTATCTTTACCTACCCAATAAAATTTCCAGTCAAAGCCAGTATGTTTACTTACCGTAACCTTTAAAGGCCAGCCCAACATTCCACTGTCAACAAGCTTTTTAATTGGCCTAACAGTGGTTCCCATTCCATAAAATCTATCTTTAAATCTAAACCAGGTGTTAAGTCTGAACATTCTACCATGCTGCTGCACAGCCTCCATCACTCTTTTACCTTCTCCAATGGTATGTGTCATGGGTTTTTCACACCAGATATCTTTACCAGCATTGGCTGCGTCAACAGACATAATACCATGCCAGTGCGGTGGCGTTGCAATATGTACAATATCTACTTCAGGTAATTTGAGTAATTCGCGATAATCGCTAAAGGTTTTGACACCTTTGTCCAGCATCGGTAGTGATTTTGCAATATGACGTTTATCAACATCACATATGGCAACCACTTGAGTTCCGTCATAAGGGAAATGATTTCTACCCATTCCCCCAACGCCAATCACCGCTTTTGTTAGCCTGTCGCTTGGAGCTATAAAGCCCTGTCCTCCTAAAACATACCTGGGGATGATCGTAAATGCGGCTAATCCTACCGCAGATTTCTTGATAAAGTCTCTTCTGGAATTTGGTTGATTTGGTTTCATTTATATATTGTAAATTAAATTAATAAGTGGTTCTTCCTTGTTAAAGATAATAATTAAAGGAATTATCGGGTCAATAAATTCATTGGTTTGGTACATGGATCACTATACAATGATATGCATAAAAGCTATTATTGAGTCTATGTAGATCCAAAATTTTCGGGATTAACAAAATTTTATTTCTACCCTAAACACTATTATCGGATTTTTTGCCGGTTTCATGCCTATCTATGCTGCTTCCACATAAGTCTTCCAAGCATTCATTCGGTTTAATCCCCATTTGGCAGAAGTATTGCTTTTGTAATATTTTTGTTATTACACTTTATTTTGGTGGTGCTTTATGCTTGTCATACTTTTCTATGCCCTTACGATAACTAACAAGGTGGTGATTGGAGGATTATTTAAGCAGTTTTAAAGATATCCATCAATTTTTGATAATTTTTTTCTATGCTAAAATCTGTTTTGACCAGATTCAGACTCCCTTGACGATGCTTATTGATTAGTGATGGCTGTAGTAAGTACTTTTCCATGGCCATTGTGAGTTCATTTTGAGTTGCTTTAATTAAAAATCCATTCATTTGATCCCTGACGTAATGTGCAGTACCATTATCTTCAGAGCAAATTATAGCAAGACCATTTGCCATGGCTTCCAATTGTGAAACCGACGCTGGCTCATGTATACTTGGCATTAAAAATATGTGATGGGATTGATAATGTTCCTCCATTTGTGGGAAGGGGATATTTTTTAAAAGGGTAATGACATCAGTTAGTTTTTTTGTCTCCATATCTCCTTTTATTTTCTCATAAAAGGCCTCCCTTTTTTCATTGCCAGTACTTCCTATAATGGTTAGTTTAAAGTTTCTATGATTTTGATGCAGCTGAGCTACCGTTTCCAATAACATACTTATGTTTTTCCTTGGTTCATACTTCGCTACACATAGAAAATTAACTGTTTCATCAGTAAAACTCTCTTTAATCTTCACTGTTCCAGGATGTATAAAAAATGGAACATAGTCCATATAACTTAAGTCCTTCAATTTCTCCTTTTTGTTTACTTCATATAAAACCGGTGTATACCATTTGATCTTATATCTATTGGAGAGCACATAATCATACACCTTACGGAGCAGCGTTACATTTGTAACCATCTTGGGTGATTGCGTGTAGTAGACGATTTTGATCTTTGAAAATAGAAATGGGAAGAGACATTTCGCATATACGGGTTCGGGGCCTCCCCTTACCACCATGACGTCAGGTTTAAACTTACGGATCATGCTATAATATCCGTAAAGATTAGGGAGGGCGAAATTTTGAAAGTCAGCTATATCGACGCTCTTTTTGAAATATTGTATGTATTTTTTGGTAAGGAATGAGGTCGGAATTACTTTTGGTGTAATTGTTCTGTAATCCTCACTATTCCCTTTTCCCATTACGAAAATCTCCAGCTGGTGCCCTTCTTCTAGTAATTTATTTACCAATGATATTTGGTTGGTGTGAAAACGTGGTGCTATAAATAATATTCTCATTAAATAAATTCGTCAATTCCTATAAAGCTATTATTTTGTTCGGGTAATAGGAAACTTTATATTCCTTTTGTTTAAAAGATTATGAAATAGAGAAACGTTTTCTTTATGGAAAATTTCAATTTTTTGTCTTTCAGTTCAATTTACATCTTTACCTTATCTCCTATGGTCATTTTTAATAGTTTGAAAGTTTTTTTAGTTTTATATGCCATAGGGCAAAACTTCTATAATTATATTTTATCAAATAAAAGTTCTATAATTACCTTATATTGAATATTTACTCTATAATTGCTAATTATAGAGTAATTAAACTATAATTGCTAAAAAGAGTTATATGAAAACATATGCTGTAATTACTGGTGATATAATTAACTTCACGAAGTTGAGCCCATTGAATAGACATTTATTGATTGAAGATTCAGAAAAGCTCCTTAAAAGTTGGATAAAGAAAAGTGCAGATGCGGAAATTTACCGTGGGGACAGCTTCCAGGTGTTATTTGAGGATATCGTAGAAGCCCTAAATAGAAGTATTCAACTTTTATGTTGGTTTAAAATGCGATCTGATCAGTTGAATAAAATAAATATAGGCACCAGAATCTCTATCGGCATTGGAGATGTTTCTTATCGGGGGAAAAACGTTCTCAGTTCAGATGGTGAAGCATTTCATTTGTCTGGGAGAAATTTTGATCAAATGAAAAACGGGGAACTTTTGGCAATTGTTACTCGGAATGAAGATAAAAATGCTGCTATCCAGGTAATCCTTAATTTTGTGAATAAGATAATCAGGAATTGGTCACTTGCGCAAGCGGAGGTAATATTCCTGCTGGTAGAAGGAAAAACACAACAAGAGATAGCTAATGAACTCTCCTTATCCCAGCCTTCAGTGAACAGTAGAATTAAATTGGCTAATTGGAAAGATGTAGAATTAGCACTTAAATATATTTCAGCATTAGTACAAAAAAAATAATGGAAATAAGTTTATTACTCCGCTTACTTATCGCACATCTGGTGACAGACTTTATTTTACAGCCTAAGGATTGGGTCGATGATAAAAATGCAAGAAAGTTTAAGTCTAAAAAACTTTTACTGCATATTATCATCACGACAGTCGTTGCCTATATATTTTCAGGATATTATGCTAACTGGTTTATTCCATTAACCATTTTTATTACGCATTACCTTATTGATTTAATTAAAATCCATCTAAAAGATAATTTCAGGTATTTCATCATAGACCAATTCCTCCATGTTATGGTGATTGTGATACTTTGGCTAACGGTACAAAATAATTGGCATCAAATTGCGTTTTCGTTTGCTGGCCTTACCGCACACACCAATTTTTGGTTAATTTTTTCGGCATATTTATTTGTAACCTGGCCATTGGGTATCGTCATTGGTAAAGGAACACAGAAATGGAGAAATCAGATTGCAAAAGAACAGGAAAAAGCACAGCTAAAGCAGTTATATAAAACAAGTCTGGAAGGACAAATGGGTAATGGAGAAAAACCGGTGGAAGTTCAGGAAGAAGAACAGGGATTAGGCTTGGCCAGTGCAGGTAAATGGATCGGTATATGTGAGCGGGTTTTAATTTTAACTTTCGTATTGATGCATCAATATACCGCAATTGGATTTTTAATGACGGCTAAATCTATTCTGAGGTTTAGTGAGAAGGAAACAAATACCCAACTTAAAACAGAATATGTTTTGGTAGGAACATTGGTGAGTTTTACTTCATCGGCGATTCTCGGCGTTTTGACCTCCTACTTACTGAATCAGCAAATGTAGTGCTTTAAATATGTAATTGCTGCCAGCACCCCTTTTACGGCAACTGGCAGGTATACATTTGCATGAATAAAAAAAACACAAACATTTAATCAAAAATACTGTTTTATTTAAAACTCAAATACTTAAAGATATGGGATTATTTAAAACAGTAATGATAGGCGCTGCATTGTATGGTGCCTATAAATATGCAACAAAAAAAGACATCAATGGAAGGTCCATGGTTGACGATATTAAGGATAAGGCTCCTGAATTTATGAATAAGGCAAAGCGCTTCAAAGACGACATGGAAATGAAATATACCAATAGGGCTGATTCATACACCGATGTAAAACAACCTTAATTATGTTGTTATGATAGAAAGAAAACCAGGTTCGGAATATAATTGGCTGGCATGGTTGATAGGAACTGTTGTTGTGATGGTTATTGCGTTCTTCTTGTTATGGGAGAATACAGATGCAGGTTATGAGGGTGCTGCTAGTGACTCTGTTACCATAGAAAGTCAAATCAATAATAATTGGACTGGCATTGATCCCAATATACCTGTTGCAGACTATGAAGAACTAAATGATACTTCTGTTCAAGTTAAGGCTAATAATGATTATGCTGTTTATAGCTTAAAAGAAGTGATACTTTTCGAACCTGGTAAAGATTCTATCGGTGAAATTGGAACGGAGAAACTGGTTCATATTTCCAAATCTGCTGAGAAAAGATTTGGCGGTGGGCAAATTATTGTTATTGGTTATACGGATTCTATCGGAACACTGGCAAATAACAAAGAGCTTGTGCTTAAAAGAGTAAATGCGGTTAAAGATTGGTTAATCCGAAATGGAAATGTGATTCCAAATCGGATTTCTGTAAGAACTGAGGGTGAATCCAAACCTGTGTCTGAAAATGGTCGTATTGATATCGTTGTCATAAAGAAAGGCGGTTAGCCCCTCTGTTAATCATTCATTTTGCTTACGATTCAAGCTCTCATACCTAGATTCATAAGATGATGAGTTTTGCAATAGTTTTTTATAGTCTTCAAGTAATGTGATGTATTTTTCCATCCAATAATATACGGACTCCTGAGCCACATATTCTTTATTAATTTTTGGATTTAAAACCCGCTCTTTACTTTTCAGCTTACTGGTCTCTAATTCTTCATTAAAGTCTTTGGAAAAGTCATAATTGATAACCTGTCCAATTCCACAAATGACATCTGCATTTAAGCTTTTTTGTTGAAACCAGTTGTATAATGTTCTTCTATTAACTTTCATCCTTCTGGATAATTCACTAATATTTACATTTTGACGTCGAACTGCATGTTCAACTATTTCTCCAGCGTTTAATTTCATGATATGGTTGTATTTTCTAGTCAATAAATATTTTCCGTTCTCAATATATGAATTTGTTAATATATTAAATAGCGTAATTGAATTAAACTATTAAACACTTTCATTTTTTAAGCAATAAGTTTATTAATAATCAAAAATATCTAATACCACAAAATTGGTGAACCTACTGGTGCTCAAAATATAGCTGTTTATGTTCATTTGTGATTTTTCCCAATTTTGAAGTATATATAATTAATCCACCAATTTTTCCATATTCATCATACCATGGTCGGATATCCCACTTTAACCAGATTCTGTTTCCTTTTTCGTCCTCGAAGTAATCCTTTTCGCAAGTCATAATTTCTCCACCCAAACATTGCTTTTCAATTTTTCGCCATTTTATACCCTTGTCTGGAAAGTAATCATATAGATTCTTCCTGATCAAATTTATTCCTGATAGATTAAAATCAGAGATCCATTTTTTTGATACAACCAGGTAGTTAATTTCACTATCTACCATCGCAATAGCGACCGGTAGCTGTTTAATTAATAGCCTGTGCTGATCTTCAGTGTTCAACTGAAAACTTGTCTTAGGTACTTTGATTTCTTGATCTTTTAGCCATCGGTTATAACAACTTGTAAAATTCCCTGGATTAGAAAACCCGAGCAATAAAGCGATTTGCTTTTTAGAGCAGCCCGTCTCATGCAGGTATTGATGGGCATATTCCATTTGCATTCTCCGGTAATAAATAAAGGGACTTGTGTTAAATGCATTTTTAAAATCTCTCATTAATTTAGAGACTGAAATATGATGCAAGTCAGCAATATGCTCTATGGATGGAAAGGCAGATAACAATTGTGTTTCCAGAAATTGTGCCACTTGTGGCATTTTATTATTGTTATTAAGGTTTTGATGTTTGTTTTTTAATCCTGCAAAATATGATTCATTCTTTTTTGAATGGTTGAGGTGGTTTGGTTTTTTAAGCGCCAAATGCAAAAAGAACCCAGAAAGATGACCACCTTCAATATCAGGATAATAACTGGCTGTAACCTGATACCTGTCTCCGGAAAAGAAAAGCATTTCATATTCATAAACTTCTGAACTGCCTTCAAAAACCTTTTTTATATAGGGGAGATGCATTTGGTAAGCAGTGCCCAATAATTCTTTCAACGTAGTTTTTCCAATAAGGTCAAAGGGCCTTCTACCAAACCATCTCGTAAATTGATTATTAGCAAATCTACAGACCATATCTTTATCCCAATAGGATAAGATATTGTTCACCTGTTCAGGGGATGAATTGTCTGTAAATATATTCGATCGAATAGTCATGGCTCCCTGCTGTTTCGGCTTATAAAAGTTAATAAAACCCGTTGAATTTAAATCTAGTACAAATTGAAGAAGGAAAACAGAATAATTTAATAAAATTATTTTTCACTAATTTTTTTGATTATGACCTGTTCCTAATCAGCAGATTTGTATAATCTTCAAGAAGGTTAATGTATTTTGTTTTCCAATAGAGGGCTAAATTAGGATCATAATCAAGATCAGGCTTATGCTCGTTTTTCATCTTTCCTAATTCAATGTTCAATTCGTCATATTTTCCTGGCAAATCTTTCATAAAATCGTGATTCAGGACATCTCCTATTTTATTAATGACCTCCAGACTAAGGTTTTCTTTCTTAAACCAATTATATATTGATTTCCTGCTTACTTTAAGTTTCCGTGAGAGTTCACTTATACTAATTTTATCACGTCGTACAGCAAGCTCAATGATTTCACCATCATGCATAAAAAATTTATATTAAGGTTAAATTTTTGGACCTGCTTGATTAAAATTTAATCAAGCTTTTTATACATAGAATTAATAGGGAGCTATACAGTTTTGAGCCTACTCCGGTAAAGCGGAAAAAAATCAATATTTGATTGAATGTCAATATCATTATGCTCCATTACACTGTTATATGCGTCCGAATCGGCAATATATCTCCACGTTTTATGTTGCAGTGTTAGATTTGAGAACTTTAATTTCCATTGGTATAGTGAATCTTCTTGATAACCAAGTCCCCCGCCCAGGTTATAATACCTCATTCCCTTTTCTCTGCCAATAAGCGATATTTCATCAACAAGTAATTTTGCCGGGGAAACTGATCGAAATTCTTCCCGGGTCGCTATTAAATGGCCTTGGATAAGTTGATTTGTAAATACAATGATTGTACCACATACCGGGTATCCATTTTCATTATTAATAAAATAAAGCTTTGCATTATATTCTTTTGAAGTGAGTAAAGTAATAAGGTATTGTTCAGTAAATATATAAGTTGTATCTGCATGCAAACGAGACATATTTTCATTATATATGGAAAGAAAATTTTTAATGTCTTCAATTGAATTACCTTCTTTCAAATGGAAACCACAACGTTTTAGCTGCCGGATTTTACTGTAAACTTTTGCGTATTTAGCTCTTTGAACCGTCAGTGGAATGGCTAAATCCATCACAATTACTTTTCCGTTATCATGTACTCCTCCAAATTTTTGCAGTAAAGAATTTTGGTTAATAAAGGGATGTAACCGGCAAAAAATGGTTATAATTTTTTCCTCCTTCAGAAAGCAATCTAATGCGGATTTAAAATCGCTTAGAAACTCCACTGTTAATTCTTCGAAATTTTTATTAGAAATAGGACCTACAAAACCATATACAGAACTTAAGTCATAAAAGGATGAATCAGGAATTTTTCGTTTGAGGAATGGCATCGCTATGAAATCTTCATTTTCTTCATAAACAAACAAAAATGGGCTACCAGAATTTTCAAGGAAGTGGAATGTCCAGGTATGATAAAAATCATAAAAAATTGTTTTGGTGACATAAGTCATCCATTCTTCTTTTTGATATATTGTTATTATTTTTTTCATGGTATTGCTGGCATAAAGTTTTTATTAGCTCATAAGCAGGGTGCGAAATAACCAAGTCCTTCTGATTAGTTAGTAATTTTAACGAACCGTTTGTGCTCCAAATCTATATAAGGGAAACAGCTCATCAGATCCATTTTCATCAATATCAAACTCAAATAAAAGTTTATTATACATTGATCGGTTTACAACATAACGCCAGCTGTAAAAATTAAAAGTTTGTTTAGAAAAAGCCAATTTCCAATTAAATAGCGAATCTTCTTTATAACCTAGCCCACCCCCCAGGTTATAATATTTCATGCCTAATTTTCTTCCCAGCAGCGTAATCTCATCGGTTAACAACTTTGCTGGCGACTCGGAATAATAATCCGCATCTGTAGCTAATAAATGTGCTTGTATAATGTGGTTGGTGAATACCACGATGGCGCCACAAATTGGTACATCCACTTCATTATATACAAATAGCAACCTGGCATCTATTTCTTGTGAGTGGAGAAGCCTGCTAAAATACTCTTCCGTAAATAAATAGGTTTTTGAGGCTTCAAGTCGTAGCATAGCAGCAGTATACATTGAATTAAAGGTGCGTATAGCATCCAGATTGTTTGCTTCTTTAACATAATAGCCTTTTCTATTCATCTGTTTTACTTGTCTTAATACCCTGTTTTGATATTTTGACCGCTGTTCTTCTATAGGAATGGTTAGATCCAGGGATACGATTTTGCCGTTTTCATGAATACCGCCGAATTTCTTTAATATAACCTGCTGATTAAAATAGGGATGCAACCTCGTGAAGATGGATATGATTTTTTCTTTATGAAGAAAACTAAGGAAAGCAATTTTGAATTTATTGATGAATCCCTCTTCGAGCGATGTAAAGTTCTTATTGGAGATCGGGCCACTATACCCGTAAACTGAACTACAATCAAAAAAGTCCGTTTCAGGAATATCTCTTTTTACGAGCGGAAATGCTATAAAATCTCCCTCTTCTTCATAGACAAAAAGAAATGGTACACCAGTTTCATCTAATGAATGATAGGTATAGGTATGGTAGAAATCATAATTTTTCGATCTCTTGACATAGGCTTTCCATTCCTCACTGCGTGATAGCGTAATAATTTTTTTCATACTTATGCGTTTGGTTTGTAATATATTTCGTATTCGTCAATTCCATCACGTTATATGGAAACAAGCGGTCTTTATCTTCAAAACCCTGACTGCTATATATTAAAATTGCAGGTAAATTATCTTTATGGACTTCTAAGGAGACTTTTTGCAAATTCTTCTCAAGGAAAGCGTAGTTGAGTAACAGGTTTGTTGATTGGCGGCCAATGCCCTTGCCCCACCAGTTTGTGTCTCCAATAAAGAGATGGAATTCAGCATCGATATTGTTCATTTTAATGAGTTGAACATTACCAATATAAGTGTGAGAATCCGCTATACAAATCGCAAATCGTACCTGATCTTTCCGCTCTAAAGCCTCCGTCAACCATCTGGTTTCAGTTTCCTCGGTGCTCGTACACGTGGGAACAAATCTTGAGTATTTCCAGATCTCCGGATTATTTCTCCATTGGTAAGACACTTTAGCATCTTCAACTACCAAAGGCCTTAAATAAATACTAGTGTTCATAACAAAGATTTTAAAACATTAATGATTCTTTTCATGTCAGCATGTGTGTACCTATGATCTATTGGTAATGCCACTAGGTGCTCGGCTAAATAATATTCAAGCATTTTCCTTGTTGTCCAATCAAAGACATTCGGCCAATAAGTGGGTACATAAATTTTTTTTTCTATTAATTTCTCTTTGAATGCTGTTGACGTATGCACAAATGGGTAGACCATTGCTCCATTTAAGGAGGATGCATCAAATGAATAATCATTATACTTTAAAAGAAAATCATGTAAATACATGAAGTTTGAATTTCGTCGATATTTACATTCTTTATAATCTATACCTGCTAAAATTTTTTGAGAAAAATTAGACATTCTTCGTATAGGGTTATTTGAGAGCATATTGTTGTTATCTAGGAAATCCTGGTAACCACTTTCGATTCCTAAGTCGATGCTTTTAACCAGGTGAGAGATTCTATTAACAGAAATGTCTCTCTCTAATTTTAACCTAACAGTACTCGTTGTGTGAAGATAAGCACCATCGGGAACGCCAAAGAATTTTCTGCAGGAATAAAATGTGTCAATTTCTTCCAAAGGATCAGAGAAAAATGCCTGAGAATTATCTACAATCAGATTTTGAAATCTTTTACTCAATAGCGTAACCGTTTCTTGCTTAAGTCCAAAATAATTCGTGTATAAAAGACATTCTGTAGGGCCAACTTCAAAATCTAAAACAGGATCAAATTTATCATCAATGGTATAAAACTGATAAGGGATTCCTAATTTTTTTAAAGGCTCGAGTATGACCTCACAGGTAAAGTACGGTATGTAAATTGATGTATAACCCTTAACCTTTAGAATATATTCCAGCGCATTTCTTCCTGTGTTTAACTTTAATAAGTGCGGGTAATATTCATTCCCGTTCAAGAATTGCATTTCCAGGTAACCACCGATTGATTTTATTCTATTTGAAGATTTCGTTTGCATCTTACTTTAATATTAAATTTAAATAAGTGTACCTCAACCTTGGTTTGGTTGGTACATCCTCTTCTCTAGCGGCTGGTAGTATTCATGAAGTGTTGCGGGAAGTCTTGAATTGTAACCTATAATCTGCTTTAAATCCTCATTTAATTCCTCTCTTAACTCATAGCCTAAAAGCCTTGGATAATCCATTTGTTGCTTAAAAAAAGGCCGCGTAAAAGCCATGGTTAAAGCTCTTCTTTGGTGATTAGTGTAATTCTTACCTGCGGCATGCCATAAATTCGCATCAAACAAGATGATACTTCCTTTTTTTGCGATAGCCCGCCCTGAATTTTGGTAGAAATATAGTTCCTCTGGCTTTTCTTCCTGTTTGTGAGATCCGGAAAGAAAATAGGTTGCCCCATTTTCTTCAGTGAAGTTGTCTAAGACAACCATCATTTGTATCATTAATTTGAAGTCACCGGTATAACTCCTGATATCTCTATGAATATTTTGAACATATGGTTTTTCATCTTTCATATTGATCACGGCACCCAGTGAATTTAAAATATAGTTTCCCTTTAAAAAGTCTTTGATTTCCAAATCACAGAATTTTTGCTCCAAAAACTTAAGAGAAAAACTATTTTTCTCGACAAGGTGATGAAGAGTACCATTCATATTTGCACCTATACCATTCTTTATTTGTATGTCACGCCTTACTACATAAGCCTCCTCCAATGAATGGTTTATTTCATCGATGAATAAATCATCTAATGCGTTTTCATAAATAATCCAGCCATACTCTTCCATCATTTGTTTATATGTAGCTAGATCACGATCCTGGTAAAATATTTTATTTTTCATTTTGGAATTGATTAGTGTTTAAGAGCAATGTATCTTCAGCTGTTATTTTTTTGTTAAAATACTTTCTATATAATGGGAAGAATTCTGAATGTCTATTTTGTTCACCAACATTTGCTGCCACAAGACCATTATAAACTTCAATATTGTTGATATAACACCATAATGTGTCATTTAAAAGAAGATCTGAAAAATGTTTTTTGAACTTAAATAAGTTATCCTCTCTGCCGCCTACTCCACCGCCCAAGTGAAATATTTTTTTACCAGTTCGTCTTCCTATCATACTAATCTCATCTGTCATGAGTTTGCTTGGGGATTCTTTTAAATAATGAGCAGCTGTAGCTGAGAGATGATTTCTAATGATTTCATTTGATAACAGAACGATGGCCCCACATATCAGTTCAGGTCCGTTATAAATAAGGATGAGCTTTGATTCGAGGGTAGTACTGTTTAAAAGATTGGTGAAATATTGTTCATCAAAATAATAATTAGGTGATGCGTTTAGTCGATCCATATTCTTCCAATACATATCGGTGAACATTTTAATCTCCTCCTGTGAATCAGCTTCTTTGATAAGATAACCAGATTGGCGTAACTTCTTAACCTGCCTATAAAGCCTTTTCTCATACTTCTTTTTTTGCTCTTCAAGTGGGATCGTCAAATCCATGTATATAGTCTTGCCATTTTCTTTTAGGCCTCCAATATTTTCAAGTAAATATTGTTGATTTAAAAAGGGGTGTAACCTTGAAAAAACACATATACAACGTTCTTCCTGCATGAAGTCGATAAAGGCCGACTTAAAGTTTTGGTTGGTTATTCGGGAGAACGCCGATAGGTCTTTGTTCGAAAAAGGCCCGGAATAACCATAAACAGAGGTGAGATCAAAAAATGGAGTTCCACTAATTTCCCTTTTGATTAACGGTAATGCAATGAAACAGTCTCCTTCTTCAAAAACAAAAAGTATGGGTTCTCCTTCTTTATTTAATGTGTGGTAATACCACGTATGGTAAATTTCGTACGCTAAAGCGCGTTCAATGTAAGCGTTCCATCCGCTTTCTTGACGAATAATAAGGTTTCGATAATACATGAGAGTAGCTCTTGAATTTAGGATGATTTGATTTACTTAGGAGCTTTGTATATGAGTTATGAATTGTGAGTGGTCATTGTGAGCTGGTTTGCTAGCATCCTACTAATATTTTTAACATTTGTTGATTTACTTTGTTTACATCAAATTTTTCTTCGGCATAACTTCTGCCGTTAACACCAAACCTAACAATGTCATCAGGGTGAAGGATATAGTATTCCATTTTAGAAATGAGTTCCCGCACATTTTTAACAGGAACTAGAAAGCCATTAGTTTTTTTGAGGTCTGGATTGATAGTTTCTTTACAACCCACTGAATTACTGGTGATAATTGCACGTCCCATTGCCATGCCTTCCAGAATACATCTTGGAACACCTTCGCCATAGTAGGAAGGAAGAACAACAACTGAGGAATTATGTATAAAAGGTCTTACGTCGCTCGTCAAGCCAATATAGTTGATTATACCATCAGATTTTATTTTATTAAAAAGGTCAATATTTATCGCATCTATATTATCATCATATGGACCAATAAGATCAAAAGAAACGGAAGGATATTTTTTCTTGATTAATTTGGCTGCCTCATAATATTCATTTATTCCTTTTGCATTTATAAGACGTGAGATCATTAAAAACCTTATTTTATTGAGGTCCGGCCTGGAATAATCATAATGTTTAAGGTCAACACCCGAGCCGTTGACGATAAAGGTTTTATTTTTCCTGGTGATCGTATTCGCTTTTAGAAGTGTATTATAATCGTCATTATTTTGAAAAATAATGCGCATCCTACCGTTTGCTCTTAAACTTAATTTTAAAAGAATCCTGGTAATGTTCTGAACGAGAGTTCTTTTTGAAGCGATGTTTAAGAAGTTGTAACCCAGTCCGGTTAACATCGGCGTGATGCAGTTTACCTTTCTAAAGTTTGCGACTAGAGATCCGTAAATTACCGGTTTAAAGGCATAAGGGAAAAATATATCTGGCTTTGTTGATTTTATTAGTTTGTTAAGTTGTATAATATATTTGAGGTCCGCTAAAATTGAAACATTGCTGGTGTTCAATTTACTTTCATAAATTTTAACCTTCATTTCCTCAAGCTTGTTCCTGATTTCCTGCTGATCTATCTCAGGAGTAAATATACTTACCTCATGTTTTACAATTAATTCTTCGATTAATTTGCCCCTGAAATCTAATAGTGATCGTGGGGAATCACAGGCTATTAAGATTTTCCTTTGTACTTTTTCCATTCGATAATAAGTTTATTTGTGTAGGAACGTGATTTAAAAGATATGCCCTTTACAAATAAAGGTCAGTCCAACATTTCTGTTAGACTGACCTTTAAGAACTTAAAATCTAAGTTTAAGTTTAAACGTTGTAAGTCGTTTTATTAACTAATTACAAGTTCAAAGTTGCTCCTGCTCCTGCAGTTACTGCAGCTGGTACACTTGCAGCTGGGATTAACTCTGATTGGTATGAATAGGTAGGTACCCATTTAGACTCTGGAGTGGAGATTTTATTTGCACCACTATTTTTATAGATATTAGTACTTGCACCACTTACATAACCAGGTGCTGCATTATATTGTGTAGTGATTGGTGTATTTTGGTTTTCAAAATAATTGTTATCTGTTCTAACAGTTGCACCCATCGTTACGCCTACTGCATAACCACTACCATCTTTCATATAGTTGTTAAACACGTGCATAAATCCAAATCTTGTACTTGGTTGTCTTTCTGAAACATTGTAGAAGTAATTTTTATATACAGTTACTTTTAAGAAGTCTTTATCAACTGTACTTCCATCTCCGAAACCAATTAGCAATGGAATATGGCTATCATGTAACTTATTCCATGATAAGGTTACGTAATTCGCTTTTTTACCAACATCTAACAAGCCATCATAATATTCCCAACCGTTATTTCTGTCTGAAGATAAGGTACAGTGGTCAACCCAAACGTGGTGAGCACCTTCTTTGATGATGATGTTAGAATAGGTTTTTACATTTCTAATGGTCATGTTACGGATAATAACATTGTTTGTTCCGTAAATCATTAAGCCAACGCCTTCTAAACTAGAACCTTTTAGACCAAGGATTGTTTTGTTGGAACTTACGTTAAGAAATCCAGTACCGGTAATTCTACCTGAAACTTTAATAATAGTAGGTGCGCTTGAAGCAACAGCAGATTTTAAAGCTGACAAAGTAGAAACAACTACAGTTTGACCACCTTTACCTCCAGTAGTTGTGCCACCAACCATTGCATAACCAATAATGTTATCAGATGTTACAGGCGTGGTCGGTGTTGTTGGTGTAGTAGGTGTTGTTGTTGTACCCCCTATAACATAAGTATACTTTTTACCATTAGTTTTTGGATTTGAGTTGTCAGAAGCTGAGATGTAAATCGATCCAGTTAACCAATGACTAAATTTACCTTTACCAATTTTTCTTATGTCGGCGTGCGTAGAATGCGCCGCGCCTAGCTCAACACCATTTTCAAATACTCTAACTTTTGAAATTTCTGGATTTTCAGGTGTATCACCAGGAGTTCCTAAGTTAATGTTGATTTTGTAAGCATAACCGCCATCACTTTTAGCTCTTGAAACGTCAAGTGTTTTAGCAGCACTTACGGTGCTTATTACAGCAGACTCAGAATCTGCTGAAAGTGAAATGTCATCCTGAGGAATGACCTCATTTGAATCTTTTTTACACTGACTAAATGTTAATACGACTAATAGCAATAACATGCTCATAGGTAAACCATTTTTTAATTTGTTCATTCTTTCCATTTGATTTTTTTAAAGTATACAATGGAAA
>Ga0182007_10000504_pt1 | contig 23103 bp, 20 predicted proteins | sample Sormic07211113_1_FD_123023 | JGI IMG/M metagenome (GOLD analysis project Ga0182007, IMG submission 123023) | Rhizosphere microbial communities from Sorghum bicolor, Mead, Nebraska, USA - 072115-113_1 MetaG | ecosystem: Host-associated > Plants > Roots > Rhizosphere | place: USA: Nebraska...
ATCCAGATTCCCTGCCTCAACGAGTCCGAAACCCTGGCAATCGCCCTTGCAGAACTGCCACGTGCGGTTGAAGGCTTTGACTCAGTGGAATGGCTGATCATCGACGACGGCTCAATTGACAATACGTCAGAGGTAGCCCGCCAGAACGGTGTCCACCACGTGGTGCGCCACCCGGTGAACCGCGGCCTTGCGGTGGGTTTCATGTCCGGTCTCGACGCCTGCCTGAGGCTCGGCGCGGACGTCATCGTCAACACCGACGCTGACAATCAGTATTGCGGCGCCGATATTCCCAAGCTGACGGCACCAATCCTGGCCCAACAGGCCGACATCGTCATTGGTGCCCGACCGATCGAGCAGACCGAACACTTCTCTTGGATCAAGAAAAAGCTTCAACGCCTTGGCAGCTGGGCGGTACGCGTGGCCAGCAAGACCGATGTTGCGGATGCACCCAGCGGGTTCCGCGCCATGTCGCGCGATGCGGCCATGCGATTGAATGTGTTCAATGCCTACACTTATACGCTTGAAACCATCATCCAGGCCGGTCAGAGCAACCTGCGGATCGTCTCTGTGCCGATCCGCACCAATGGTGATTTGCGCCCATCACGGCTGGTCAAGAGTATTTCCAGTTACGTCAAACGCTCACTAGTAACGATCCTGCGCGTGTTCGTGATCTACCGGCCCCTGGCGCTGTTCTCCTACGTGGGCTCCGTCTTCATACTGCTGGGGCTAATCAGTGGTGTCCGCTTTCTCTACTACTATCTGGACAACGGCGGCGGAGGTCATATCCAGTCGGTCATCCTTGCATCGCTTTGCATCACGCTGGGCATGCTGCTGTACATGATGGGCCTGATCGGCGATCTGATCGCCACCAACCGCAAGCTGCTGGAAAGAATCAACCTGCGGCTGCGCCGACTCGAACTAAACTCACATCAGGATGGTTCATGTGACTGATTTGACAACGGTGGATCCGACCCAGCCGAACCCATATCTTGCCGGTCTGCGCCGCTTTACCCAAGCTGGCCTCCTGTTCTCGATCGCATGGCTCCTTGTGATGGTTGTGGCTAATGCCATGTCGCATGGTCTTGAGTTCGACGGCTCAATGAATCTGTTGATGTCACATTCCATAGCCACGGGTCACGGCCCTCGCGAAGTCTATGATAGTCGCGATCTGTTTCCACCCGCCGTACAAACCATGGCACCTTTCGTGCTGCTGGGTGCACTTATTTTCAAGCTATTCGGTGTTGGTCAGCTCCAAACACAATTGCCCAACTTGATCTATCTTGGATTGCTTTGCAGTGTGCTGCTGCTGATATTGCGGCGGATATTCGGCACGACGACCGCCATGCTGGCGATCGTGATGTTGCTGGCCTCGCCGTCGATGGTTCAATATGGCTTGCGGGGGTACGGTGAACTACCCACGCTGTTTTTCGGCCTGGCAGGATTGGCCGTCGTGGCCTGGCCTGGACCTTGGCACGCCAACTTGCTGCGCCGCTGCTTATTGGCCGGCGCACTCGCTGGGTTGGCGGTGGCAACCAAGGTCATTGGTGTCGTGCAGGTAGCCACCGTTGGCATGGTTTTGATATGCCGCCTTTTTGCAGAAAGGAATGACACTGGGCGCAAGCTCGTTCTGGGTAGTTCGCTTTTTGCGTCTGGTCTGGCAGTTCCATTATTGCTGGTAGAGCTATGGCGTTTTCTCTGTATGGGTGCCAGCGGTTATCGTGCTTGGTGGGCGTTCCTGCGGTCGTCGATCATGTCGCAATCGGGTGCAGCGCCGCGCGATCCGCAGGATGTACTTTCGGCGAAGATTGTTCACCATTTCGAGATCCTCAGCACCCAGGTTGGTCTTGGCCACATCGCCATGATCGCAGCCATTGTGATGCCATTAGCTGCACTTGCGTTCGCCTATTTCTCAGCATACAACCACGAACAAAGAGACCGCTCCAAGTGGTTCCTGCTTGGTCTGGTGCTACTGGTCGTGCTCTATTTCCCGTGGTGGCTGGCAATCGTCCCAAGTAATAAGGCCTGGTTGCGATACATCTACATCGGCCTGATTTCCCTCGAACTGATTGCAGCTTTAAGTATCGTTGCCAATATTCTGGGCGCTCTATCGAGCTCCCGCGTATCAACCCGCTTATTACACCTGAGTTTGGCCGTCATTGTGCTTGGCATTTACGCTCCGTTCGCAATCAAGGCGGCGGAAACTCCCATTTCATTTAAACGTAGTGAAGGCGTTATTAGAGATAAACAGGCTGCAAAATTGATATCTCGACTTCCGAACAATTCCGAAGTATTCGGATATGGTTGGTATGCCGCACCGATGGTACAGATTTATACCGAGAGGCCGTTCATGGATCTCACGGACTGGCCAATTGGTCAATTGACTAATAAATCCACCTACATCGTTGCAGATCGAGCCACGATAGTAACGGGTATGCTCGACCGTCTGTTTTCGCGCTACCCACATCGGGCGTTAATGCAGGCGAATTCTTTCGCGCAAGTGTATGAAGTGGACTTTGCCAACCCAAAAAATCCCTTCCTGAACCAAGACACTACACACAGCTTGTCCAAGGTGGACTTCTCAACTGTCAATTATCCGTTGACGATTGGGATGGAGCCATTTGATCCTATCGGCGGTCGGTTCATCGAGTCCGATAGTGAAATAATGCTTCGGTACAACGGGCAGTCCTCCTTTGAACTCAGGGGATACATGGATGCCGCGGTTCCTTCTTACTACCGTTGGCCGGCCCCACTGGCAGGAAGGGTGTTGATAGACAATTGCCCCCCACTGTCCTTCAAATTCGCTAAGCCCGGCTGGGAAACCTTCCGAATGCATCTCGCGTGCAAGCTTTCACCCGACAAGAGCGTCCGCGTCAGAATTCTGCTGGACAATGTCATGGACCTGCCATTACTTAGAGATCGTCAACGTGCGATGTTGCTCGCCAGCATTGGATTCGGCAATGACGACGACACTTCCTCGCAGTAGTTCACTGATCACCTCACAACGCCTGATTCCACAGAATCGGACGTAACCGCCTGGGGACGGACTGAGCTGGCCCGGGTTTGACGGACACCTTTGAACGGGGACAATCCCCCGGGAGGTGTCAGATGGTCAAGCGGCAACAATTCACGGCAGAGTTCAAGCGCGAGGCGGTACGTCTGCTCGATGCGGATGAGCGCCCGGCATCGGAGGTGGCCATCGACTTGGGCATACGCCGCAACCAGCTCTACAAGTGGAAGGCCGAGCTGATGCGCTCGGGCGAGGTGTCGTTCCCATGCTCCGGACGCAAGGCCGATCAGGACTCGGAGATCGTGCGCCTCAAGCGCGAGCTGGCGCGCGTCACGGAGGAGCGGGACATTTTAAAAAAAGCGGCGGCGTACTTCGCGAAGGAACTGCCATGAAGTACGACTTCATGCGCCGTCACACCGATCAGTTCTCGCTGACGGGCATGTGTCGCGCCTTGTCGGCCAGCCGCAGCGGCTACTACGCCTGGTGCCATCGCGAGCCGAGTGTGCACCAGCGCAATGACCTGGCCTTGGCCGCCCATGTCCGGCGCATCCATGCCGCCTCGCGAGAGGCCTATGGCGCACGCAAGGTGTGGAAGGCACTCGTCGCCGAGGGAATCGCTTGCGGGCGTCACCGCGTCGCCAGGGTGAGGCGAGAGCATGGTATCGAGGCGCGTCGACGCAGGCGCTTCAAGGTCACGCACTACGCTCGTCGACACAAGAGCACGGCACCGGATCTCGTGCGTCGGCGATTCCAGGCCGAACGTCCGAATCAGTGCTGGGTGGGCGATGTGACCTTCATCAGTACGCGCGTTGGCTGGCTTTACCTCGCCGTGCTTATCGATCTGTACTCGCGCAAGGTCGTCGGCTGGGCCCTGTCCGATCGAAACAACGAGCCGCTGGTCTCCACCGCCCTGCGCATGGCGATTACGCATCGGCAGCCTGCTGCAGGCCTGATCCATCACACCGATCGCGGCGTGCTGTACAGCTCGGGCAACTACCGGCGGCTGATGGCCGCACATGGCCTGAGGCCAAGCATGAGCCGTCATGGCGACTGCTACGACAACGCTTGTGCGGAGAGCTTCTTCTCAACCTTGAAGAATGAGCTTATTCACGGCCAAGCCTTCACCACGCGGGAGGCGGCAAGGATGGCCATCGTCAGCTACATCGAGGGCTTCTATAACCGCAAGCGGCTGCATCAGACGCTCGGCTACCGAATGCCGGCCAGTGTCGACGACGAGGCCATGAGTGCTTAACTAACGTGTCCGAAAAACCCGGGCCAGCTCAGACCTTGCCCATAGCCTGCATAGCCGTTGCGATACGCCCTGTATTCACAGGACGAGCGCACAAGACAAGTGTTACGGTTCCATACCCGACCGCAAGACAAAGCCTGCACCAGACCACGATGCAGCATTCGGGCGTGCGCTATCGCATGGGGTAGCGGCCTCAGCGATTACGATTGAAGGTACCGCTCTTGAGGTCGGCACCAATGACTATGGCGCTGCCGCCTTGTCCAGCGTCCGACGCCAATAGCCAAGGTCGGACAAACTCAAATCTTGCGGCCTGCAACATGCCGCTGCATATCGCAGCAGACACTCAGGTGCTATGGAAGGCGTCGCGACCGGGCGCGTACAGCCGAATCGCGATCCTGCAGCATCGAGTGCACCGGCTGACGCGGTTCAGCGGCAATGTCGAAGGTCAACCAAGACAGTAGCAACTGGACGCCGATGATCACCGGCAGCGCAGCGAGCATCACGGTACCGGCGGTCGACGGCACATGGTCAACGACCGATTGCCACCAGTGAGTTATGCCGAAGATAATGCCGAACAGGAACAGTGGCATACCCAACAGCAGTTGGACGCTGGCGACAGAAAAGCCACGCAGAAAGTAGCTGTAGACCAGCCGACGGCAAAAGTTGTGCAAGTTACCGCGCAGGAATGGCCCGATCATCCTCATCGGCTGCAGGCTGGAAGTTTCGTCCGCGTAGACGGCCTTCATCGGCAAGTCCACCACCACGGCACGTAGCTGGTTCAAGTGATAGAGCAAATCGGATTCGAAAAAGTAGCGTTTGGCGATGTGCTCAAGATCCAACTCATTTAGCAAGCTGCGGTGGATCGCAGTGAAGCCGTTGGTGGGATCAAACACCTGCCAATAACCCGAGGACAGCCTGGTCATGAATGACAGCGCCGCGTTGCCAAACAGCCGGGCTGCCGGCATTGCTGAGACATTCGCCAGCCGATAGAAGCGGTTGCCCTTGACGTAGTCGGCGCGGCCACGCAACACCGGAGCAACCAATGCAAGGATTAGACCCGGATCCATCTGCCCATCGCCATCGAGTTTCACCACCACTTCCGCAGGCAACGCGCGCGCAGCTAGGTAACCGGTCATCACGGCACCACCAACGCCATGATTCTCCGCGTGTCTTAGCACAGTCACACGCGAATCGTGGCAGCTCTGCTCGATGACGTCGCCACTGCGTTCGGGACACGCGTCGTCCACTGCAATGATCCAATCCACTTCGGGTCCAATACGGTTGATCAGTGGCACCACGTGGGCGGCCACGCGGTAACACGGAATGACCACCGCGATACGTGGCCTTAAAGTTTGACTCATGTCAGCGATACACCCAGTGGCGAGAAACAAAGAAACTCAGCACCGCCATCCCCGCCTCAACTAACGGCTTGGCCAGCCAGGCAGTCTCCAGACTGAGCTGGTCGGCCAACACGGCCATCAGCACCGTGCTGAGCGAAGTGAGCAGCACCCATAAAATCAAATAGCGGGCGAAGCGACATCGCCCCAAGCGGGAGGAGCCGGGAACCGAAAATGTGATCCTGCCGTTCGCCCAGAAACCTACCAAGGCACCGACAACACGCCCGGCGATATTCGCCGCAACTGGCATCGCGCCTTGTGCGGTCAGTGCGACGAACACTGCCCAATCGAGTACGATGAGGCTGCAACCCACGATAATGAAGCTCACACTCTGGCGCGCGATGTTCATGTTCAGGTCGGCCTCACGGACTGCCCGCTCTTCCTTACTTCGAGCACGTTCTGTGCCCGCTGTGAAAGACCGCGCTCAACCACCAGACCTTCACGAACTGATTTCTGAATCCATCCACGACGACCTCCATGCTGCGGATCAATTCCAGATGCGCCCGCGCCCGCTCGTTGCCATCTGCTAGACCCCTCCGGGGTGAGGATCCCATAGCACCGTCAACCAACACAATTTCCACATGATTTGGAGCGGCGGGGGCAATTCAGAGTCGACACACGTGCGCTCCCAGCTACCTACTGTGAGGCCCCAGCGGGCAGCCGGACGATATTCCGCCTCCCCCCCCAGTCACCACCTGCGGTTATGAAGGATTTTGACTTCCCCGCTGGTCCTGGATTAAACACGCCAAAGGCCATAGAAACAGCTGCACCCAACGCTTGTTTTGGTATCGAGATGTCGTACTGCAGTGCTGTCGTGGAAGAGGCAGCATCAGAGATGTAAGTCTCGTATCCGTCCTTGATCATCTTCCTGTTCTTATCGAGCACGTGCACAAATACATGCCACTTACCGTCCTCATTCGCTGGCAGTACCACGAGCTGTTCAATCACGATGTGATAGATGGTGCTTTTTGTAGTTTGCGTCTGCATGACTGCGAGCGCGCGCGCAACCGTGTGTCCATCGACGGAGAGATCAATAGGCTTTGTAAGCAGGTTACCCGGCAAGTCTGTTGCGTCTCGAACGGGTATGCCCGTCATCGGATGGAAGCCCTGCACAAATACGTCACGCAACTTCCGTCCTCGCGTCAGCTCGACACCCGCCTGGTTCAGCGCGAATCGATTCACCACTTCGAGAACGCGCGTGCTACCGTCCTCGCGAACACTCACCCCATCTTCAGACTTGAGAGTCGTCAGCCACGCTCGAACCAGGATCTGTTCAGCCCAATAAGTTTCAACAATGTGCTGTGTATCCAGCACCTTCTTCGCGTCCGCAACCGGCTCGAACACAATGAAGCGTGCCCGGAACAGCTCATCCAGGCGATACGCGGCAGGCCGGACCCAGTCGACCGGCAGGGCTGGATTGCTATTTCCACCGCGGAAGCCCAATTCGCGATTCCAGTCCATTACTCCTTCAAATGCATTTATCTTCGGGGTACCACCGACGTAATAAATAATGCTCCGCCGACTTGGCTCACTTGCCAGCTCATCAACTAGTGCATTGGCTTGTTTGACGGCATCCGCGTTTTTGTTTGCGAGAAGGTTTATGCCCAGAAGAAACTGGCCCCTCTCCGGAGGTTGAGGCACCAAGAGTAAAATAGCTATGGCGAGAGTTGGAAGCGTCAATGCCGATAACGACACGAGTCGCTTGCAGCTCCACCCTCTGACAGACTGGATCAGCGTGGGGAAGACGACCACGATGGCCATGATACCAAACGGAAAGAAATATCTGACGTGGTAAAGATTCGTGCGGCCCAGCCAGATATAGCAACCACCAAAGAATATTGCTAACGAACAGAGGATCGACATCCATCGACGTGCCCGGGCTGCAAAGCCAAGGCAAAGAATCCAAAGAATGAACGTAGGGAAGCCTATGCTCACCCTTATCTTCTCCAGGATCGCTGTACCAGTCGGAAAGGATTGCTGACCGGCATGTAGCAGTTTCATACTGCTCACTCCGTACGCATAATTCTTATCGGAAAAATACTCTGACTGAAGCAATATGAGGCCCGTGATGGCGTACAGCAAGAAGAATACGGCCCCGGCTCGCAGTGCGGTCCGGAGCTCGAGACTCTTGCTGCGCCACTGACTAAATGTCAAGGCAGCCCACGTTCCGGCAACAATGGCCATTACCGCAAGTCCGGCAGGCTTGATCAGGATCGCGAGTATCGCGCACAACGCCGAGAGTACGCTCCAGAACAGGTAACGACCCCGAATCGCGGCAACGGCAAAAGCACAAGCAAGCGCACCGATGGCGCCGAAGAGGATGTCTACGAAACCCCAAGTACCCATGAATCGGTGGTCACCCGACGCCGCGAACTGAAAGTACGCCGGCATGCTGGTCATGCACAGCAGAACTATCGTCAGAGTAATCCACTGAGTGTTATCGAGCTTGCGAAGGGATCCTGCCGCGATCACCATGGCGATCACAATCAACAGCGCAGGTAGAAAGTTTGTCAGAAAGAAGAACTGGTGAAAGTCCGTCGAGAAACCAAACGGATGCGTAAAGAAGACAGTACCAAATGGACGAATCTGTGGAGCTAGGTCAAACGGATTGAAAGGCAAGCCCCTAGCGACTGCCGCCCAAAAGGATTGAGCCTTGTGAACATATGAGAGCGCGTCAAAAACCGGCGGCGCCGTTTCCAGATAGGCATAATGCCAAATGCCGTGCGCGGCAACGATAAGCCATACGATAAGTATAAGAAAAAGAGCCAAACTGCCCTTGACGTGCTGCACCTAGTAATCCCTGCAAAAAGTGAAGTGTTGTGGCCAACGGCCCCTATCGAACTGGTGAGGAACTCTCGCGCCGCGCCGCGTGTCCAATCCCGTCTGGTTGTTTAATCGTCTGACAAAGAGATCGGGCCGATCCTCACGCCAGGCCCGCATCGCTTGTAAGGACGTCTTGTGTCCCAGGGCTTTCTGGAGAAGGTGGTTGTTGTAGAGCTTCATGCCGTTGGTTTGCGGATGGCGTGGCTTGGGACCCGATGCTCGATACCTAGCAGGGTGCATTCACGGTCGAACGCATGCCTGCCAAACAGCTTCTTGTCCTTGCCAGTGAACCGGTCGGTGAACTGGCTACCGTTGTCGGTCAGCAGTTTCTCGATCTTCATTGGCACGGCGGCGTGCAGTCGACGCACGAAGTCGGTGCTACTGGTCTCGCTCTGGTCGGCGTAGATGCGCAAGTAGACTTGGCGCGTGGCGCGGTCGATCGCCACGAACAGGTAGCGTCGCGCCGTCTGGTCGGCCATCTGCGGCAGGTACTTGATGTCCATGTGCACGAAGCCAAGAGCGTAGTCCTTGAAGGTCCTGACCACAATGGGCGCGCCCTTGTCCTCGACCGGGCGGCGGTTCACGCCGTGACGCTTCATGCACCGCGCCGACCCCGAACGCGACACGGCTGGATTGAGGAATTCGCGCACCACCACCAGCAGGCCGTCCAGTAGCAGCCAGAGCGTACACCGCATGGTCGCGGCGACTGCTTCCTGCGCCGGGGTGAGCGTGCAATGCAGCGTATCGGATCGATGGGAGCGGTCGGCCGTGGATTCGCGCCCACGCCACTTGCGCACGGTCGGCGGCGTGACGTCGTACCGGCGCGCCAGGGCCGCATCGCTCAGGCTGAGGCCTTTGGTCTGAAACTCAGCTCGGGTGCGTGGCGTGGTGCGGGCAAGCGGATGCAGAATCAACGGCATCGTCTGGTCCCAGGGTGCTGATAGAGTTGCTTCATCGCATCACGGCCTCACTCTAACGCCATACCCGTTGTGAAATTTGATCACACGGAACCTGACAACTAGGGATGCCCTGATCAACTAAGTTCGAAACGGCCGTCCAGACGGCCGTGCGAAAATGCTGGGCTTGCTACGACAAAAAGGCGGTTTTGGGGGCGGATCGCCGCCTTCGCCGTGCCGATTTGCCTCGAATCACCTCGTTTTTCCGCCTCACAGGTGCACCTCCCCTGCGGAAGCCAGCAACGTTCGTCGCGCCATCCACAGGTTCGATAGCGCGAACAGCGTGAGTATCTGAGCGGTGTTCTTGAGCAATCCCTTGAAGCGCACTTTCTAGTAGCCGAACTGCCGCTTCACGACGCGGAACGGATGCTCCACTTTGGATCGAACCGCGGCCTTCATGTGTTCGGTGTGCTTGACCGCGTCCTTCAACGCACCCTCGGGCATTGCCTTGACGCTGCCGCGCTTGGTCGCGATGTACCACGTGCGGCCCCGCTTGGGCGCCCGTTTCTCGGCGCCTTGGTAACCGGCATCGCCGTACACCGTCTTCTCCTCGCCGTGCAGCAGCTTGTCCACTTCGGTCACGTTGTCGACTCCCCGTAATCTTGATCCACGCATAACTAGAGGTCTCCGGGCAAACTAGCCCCCAAGGAGACCCACGATGCGCAAGAGCAAGTTCACCGAGAGTCAGATCGTCGCGACGCTGAAGCAGGTCGAAGGCGGTCGCCAGGTCAAGGATGTGTGCCGCGAGCTGGGCATATCGGACGCGACCTACTACGTATGGAAATCCAAGTACGGCGGCATGGAGGCGTCGGACGTGCAGCGGTTGCGGGATGTCGAAGCGGAGTATGCCAAGCTCAAGCGCATGTATGCCGAGCTGGCGATGGAGAACCACGCACTGAAGGATCTCATCGCAAAAAAGTTGTAGACCCGGCGCACAAGCGTCCGCTCATCTCGTGGCTGATGGAGCGTCACGACTGGAGCGAGCGCCGGGCTTGTCAGGCGGTAGGGCTGTCGCGTTCGACGGCGCGGCATCGGCGCCGTCCGGATCGGGACGAGGCGGTGATCGCCTTGCTCGCCGAGCTGGCTGAGCGTTTCCCCGAGCGGGGCTTCGACAAGCTGTTTCAGCTTGTTCGCCGTCGCGGACTGGTGTGGAACCACAAGAGGGTGTGGCGCGTGTATTGCCTGATGCAGCTCAATCGCCGCCGTCGCGGCAAGAAGCGGGTGCCGACTCGGCACCCGACGCCACTGGTGGCTGGTGAGCAGATCAACTGCAGCTGGTCGATCGACTTTATGTCCGACGCGCTGTGGGACGGCCGTCGCTTTCGCACGTTCAACGTCATCGATGATTTCAGTCGCGAAGCACTGGCGGTCGAAGTGGATCTCAACTTGCCAGCCACGCGCGTCATTCGCACGCTGGAACGCATCGCCGCCTGGCGCGGCTATCCAGCCAAGTTACGCCTGGACAACGGTCCGGAGTTCATCGCGTTGGCCTTGGCCGAGTGGGCGGAACGCAAAGGCATTGCCCTGGACTTCATCGAGCCGGGTCGGCCCATGCAAAACGGGTTTATCGAGCGCTTCAATGGCAGCTTTCGCCGCGGCGTCCTGGACATGCACGTCTTTCGCAATCTCACCGACGTGCGCGAGCAGGCCGAGCGATGGGTTGCCGACTACAACAACGAGATTCCCCATGACAGCCTCGACGGGCTGACGCCCGCCGAGTTTCGGATTCAAAACGATCCGGCGACCTCTGATTTAGCGTGGCACTGATTTACGGGGAGTCGACAACGTCACCCACGTTCGCTGGTGTCGTTGTCACCGTATGCACCAGCTCGGATTCCACATCGACGCCGATGTGTGCCTTCATGCCGAAGTACCACTGCTGGCCCTTCTTCGTCTGGCGCATCTCCGGGTCACGCTGCTTGTCGCGGTTCTTGGTCGACGAGGGCGCCTGGATGATCGTGGCATCCACGATGGTGCCTTGGCGCAGCAACAGGCCCTGCTGGCCCAGGTGCGCATTGACCGTTTTAAGGATCCTCACCGCCAGGCCGTGCTGCTCCAGAAACCGGCGGAACTTCAGGATCGTCGTCTCGTCCGGGATCGCGTCCTCGTTCAACTCCAGTCCGGCGAAACGGCGCATCGACTCGATCTCGTACAGCGCGTCTTCCATCGCCGGGTCGCTCAGCGCATACCACTGCTGCATGAAGTGAATGCGCAGCATGGTTGCGGCGGGCATCGGCGGTCGGCCACGGCGACCGGAAGTGGGATAGCTCGGCTCAATCAGCGCCAGCAGCGCCGCCCACGGCACCACTTTGTCCATCTCCCCCAGGAAGCGTTCACGCCGTGTCGGCTTCTTCTTGGACTCGAAACTCAGCGAGGCAAAAGAACGCTGCTTCATCGGATATGCGATTCCTGAGGACAGGCCGCTATGATGCCTGAGACCGGGAATAGATCAGAGCATTCCTAGGGATCGAGGCCATCACGAATCCCGATTGGCATGAGAAATCAGAATTTTTTCTTCAACACAAAGAGTGCCTGATCGTAGGCACTACCGACGGACAAGAACTGAAGCAGCTCAAACCGATCCGAAAGCTGCCCCCTGACATATGCTTCGGGCACGAATGTCTCGCCATAGAAGGATTCGTTCATGGCACCGCCGCCGCTAAGCCCCTGCCCTGTGGCGAACAGAAATTCGCCGGCTCTATATTGCTCGCGCGCTTCCCTTACGTCGGGGATCATCGTCGCGAGAGCCGCTGTATATCCGGTTAATTCGGTAGCGGACTCGCGCAAATGCTGACAATAATCGAGAAATACTTCGCTTCTCGTTGTGAATGCAAGTATTCCGCCCGGACGCAAGATTCGATGGAATTCACTCATCCAAGCAAGAAAAGCTCTCTCAGACAGATGCGAAAACACGGAATAGGCCGATACGAGATCCATGCTCGCTGAAGCGTGATGGCACGGCGGCATTGCGCCACACTGGTCGAAATTCACTGACCCGAAGAGTACCCGGCATTCTGTAACGAAGTCCAAAACAACGTCAATTCCGTAGAGATTTTTCAACTCGACATCACGCATGAAGAAGCGGGTGATGCGTCCCCAACAAGAACCAAAGTCAAGGACCTTTGCTTCTGTCCCCAACCCATAGCCAGTTGGCTCTATTACATTGCAGATATCACTGTAGAAAGAATGCGCCTGACGCAATGCCTGCTCACCAGAAATACTGGTGGTATTCTTCTGCAGTTCCTCACTAGGAAAGCCCGGCAGTAAATCGCCATGAGGGGACCGTAGTGATGCGTCCGAAAGGCTGGAAATCATTTGCGAAAGCCACGCTTCTTGTGAAATACGCTCTTTGATCACAAAACCTCTCCTTAAGTATGAAGGTGACACGCGCATCACTGCCGATGATCGCTCAGTCTCGAGAAAGCCGAATCGGCTGGTTACTGCACCTAGAATCACTTGGCCGCAGAATCATTCTGCAACGGCTGACCAAAAATGTTGACTAACCGCTGATACACAACCTTGCCATAACGTACCCCGGGGGCTTCAATGAAACGGTACGTCAGATCGGCAAGGCCTATCGTCAAAAATAGGGTCAATAAGTAACAACCCAGGAAGGCCATTGTGGTGCTTACTGTGGCTCCATAGATGAGCCGGTATATCGGAGTGATGAAAAGCACAACCGTCGTGTGGCCAAGATAGAGTGAGTAGCTTATCTTCCCGAGATAGGTGGTAAATCGGTTAACGAATATCTTTAAGGGATTGAGGCATAGACCGACCACCAACGTCCCGTAGATAACACCCTGCCACACCCGCGCATCCATGAAGTACACATTGATCTGACCATTAAGCAACGCCATGTAGCTGTACATTGAAACAGCCACCAGCAGCAATCCAATGCTTGTGGCACATCTGATCTGATCGCGACCATGAATTTCTTTCACGATAAAATGGATGACACCGCCGACCGCGAAGACGGGCAGGAAGCGAACGAAGGTCCATGCCTCAACTTGAGACGCGCTCTCGGGACTATAGACATAAGGGATAACTGTTTGATAAGCCATCCAGACAAGGATGAATATAAAAATGAGCGCGATGGCCCGCCAGATATCATCCACATAACGATAGATCAGTGGAAACATGACATAGAACATCATCTCGATGCCGATGGTCCAACTCGCCCAGACAAAGCCCTGCTGCCCTTGGGGTGTAAGATTGAAAGTGAAGGTCGCACTCTCGACGATCGACATGAGTGAATGATTCGCGGAGTAGTACCAGGCGTCGCGAACGAGGGAGAACAAGATCCAGGCATAGAAGAGCGGCGCGATACGGAAAAAGCGATGCAGGTAGAAACTCAAATTGGGATGCGAGTCTTTGAGTCGCAATGGCATCGTGTAATAGAGTGAAAATGCACTGATAACAAAAAAGAGCATGACCCCTGAACCACCCGCGTGCGCTACCTTGCTAGCCCATTCGGGTGTCGCGAGGTGTGGATCTGGCAGCAAAATCATGTGATAGACGACCACATATGCGGCGGCGAGCCCACGCAAGGCATCAAGAAAGTCCAAGCGTTTCAGTTTCATGCTGCCATGCCCATCAAGACCCAATTTGCAAAGAGCGGCCGTTGTCACAAGTGTAGCCATGACCAGCGATTTGGTATTGAAGGAGTACCCGGTATCCGCCGCTCGGGAGTCCAGATAGATCAAATTTCACCAGAAAGCCAGAACGGCGATAAGCCGGCTCGCCACCCTCACTGGCTTGAACATCGGCGCGGTCGATGATCGGTGTTATGGGCACAATCCAGACGTGAGAACGATCGTTGTTTTCGACGCGGATGCTCGCATTTTGGGGAATGCTCTTTGTGGCTTGATCAACCAGCCAGCCGGAAATTTCGATGTCTGTTGGACGGGCCTGATGTGCAACCGCGCCAAGCAGTTCGCCATCCATGCGTTCAATGTTGCAGGGCCCGCCAGAAACCAGTGCCTGTTTACCGTCCGTGTACGGCATCGGGCTGATAATAAGACTATTGTCCTTCTTCGACGGCGCCTTATCGCCCGCATGAACAGTGGCAGCCAAACTCACCCCGATTCGCTTCTTATGGTCGATTGACAGATAGACAATTGCCAGAGTGATTCCGGCGATGACCAAGGCGGTACCGAACAATGTCTTGTAAATCACAGACCCTTCCAATTTAGCTTCTGGAGCACGAGGGTATCCCGAACGCATAGCGATTCAACCCATCTTCGACGCGTCTCGCGTACCACTCGACGCACTGTTCGCACGATTCGAACATTGGAATCCAACGCGACCTCGCAGTGAATGGGTTGAATCACTTGAGGTCCACCTGCCGGCCATTGTCGCAGATGCTGGCCTTGTCGCCGGCCTGGGCAACCAGATAGAGGTGATACACACCCGGAGGAACGGCATTGACCGGAAGCTCCAGCGTGAATCCGCTGTCCTCCGGCAAGGGCGTCTTGCTGACGGAGGCAGCCACGTCAGGTCGCTTGACCGCAGGTGTTACCTGCACCTGGAGGTAATGCCCCTGCACTTTGTCGTCAAGACGAAGCCAGAAGCTGGGCGCGTTCAACTGTGTTGCGGCAATCCAACCACTGACGCTGTGCGTAGTGGACAACGCGGCCTTGATCGGCGTCGACTGGAACGACGCCTTATCGAACTCCTCGATGTTGCAGGTGGTGACTACGGCAGCAGCGGGTTCTGGCACATAGACGGCGGGCGCCGTCGCCGCCCGGGACGGCGTCGGAGCTGTTGTGGCGGTGCTGGCCGCCTCGACCGGTTCGGATGTTCCCTTGTCCTCGCTGCTGCAACCGGTCAGAAGGAATCCGGTTGCAAGAACCGACATTGCGATGACGGAAAACCGAGTGTGCTTGGGCATGATGTCTGGGCTCGTTTTCTGAACGGTGAAGAAGTTGAGGCAAAAGGGCGGATATCGGATCGCGCGATGCAGGATCACCTGCCAGGTAACGCGGATGGCGGTCACGAGGTAGCCCTTCAGACGCCAGCCGAACGGGCGGCGGCTCTGGTGTCCAACGGAGTCAATGCAAAACCTCATCCCGGAGCCGCGCGGTTAGCTCCGCAACCTGTGTCGCCGAAAGGCCGAAATAGCCATAAAGAATCTTTGCATATGCCTCAGCCTTGCGTATCACATCACCAGGAACCGGATACCTCTGTTGCACAAGCTTCTGGACACGCAGAATTTCCAACATATGCGAGCCATGATCTCCCCCCGAGGTCACGCTGCTGGTGTGCCGTCGGTGGAGGTTCAAAGCCTTGTCCAGATACACGATGTCCCCTGCCTCCAAGGTGGCGAGATAAATGATCCAGTCACCGGCGACCCTGAACGAGCCAATCAAATGGCGTTCGCGCGCAATTGCGGCCCGTAGTGCACTTCGCCGAAATACGACAGCACTCACATTGGGAATCGTGTTCTTGATCGCCAGATGCTGCTCGATCTCAACGTGACCAGGCTGGCGATAAGAACTCATCCACCGATGAGTGGAGATATCCTTGGTGTAGTCGCGGTAACTTTCGGTCAACACGGTGCCACTACTGTCGATCTGTTTTGACTCGCAGTACGCCATCACGACCGATGGATCCAGCATGTCCCCCAGAAGGGCCGAGAGGAATTCTGGTTCCGCCAGGTCGTCGGCCTCGGCGATCCAGATGTAATCACCCCGAGCGAACTCGACGCCTTTTTCCCACTGTTTGAATACCGAGCCGGAATTCGCCTCGTTGCGCACGACGCGCAAATGGACTCCTCGCTCTGCTGCCAAGCGCTCTATGACGGCCACACTGCCGTCGGTAGAAGCATCATCCAGAACAATCAGCTCATAGAACGGAACTCGCTGGTCGAGGATGGAGTTGATACGCGACTCGATATAGTTCACATAGTTGTAGTTGGGCACGATTACCGACACTTTGGGCAAGGGTGCGCCAACGAGATCGAGCAAATCGAACAAGTAGCTGCGGAAGCTGTGGTTCGCTCCCACGAGCGCCTGCCCCTTGTCACCCAGCGAACGGGCAAGTCGTTCGTGACCGAGCAATTCAGCGACCGCATCGGTCAGTGCCGTGACATCCGCCATCGGCACCAGACAACCACCGCCTTGGGCCAGGAGTTCGGTGAAACCACCCGCTCCTTGGAAGCCAACGACCGGCACACCTACTTGCAGAGACTCCATGACTACGGAGGGGAAGGGGTCCTCGCGGGAGGTCAACGCGTAGACATCAGCGCCTGCATAATAAACATCCGTATCGGAGGTGAGGCCCGCGAAGTGAAAGCGCTTGCCGAACCCCGACTCGCGGACACGGTCCTCAATCTTCGGCTGCATCCGAACGTCAGCGTGCCCCACCCATACGTAGTGAACGTCGTCATGGCTCTGCATCAGGCGGATGCCCGATTCGACAAAGAGATCCACGCCCTTCCGGTAGTCCGCATACCCGACGCAAAGCACCACCATAGCTTCTGGCGAAAGGCCCAGCTGGCGTCGAAGCTGTTCGCGAGCCGCGTCACGTCCTACCGTGGAGGCGTAACGATTCAACTTGTAGAGACCCTGCGGTCGGATGACCGTCTTACCCTCAGGCAGGCGCGCGCACGTCGAGAACTCTCGGCGTACCTGCTCTGCAGGGAACACGATGCGGTCGGCATGGTCGGCAATGGCCTGCGCATGGGGCAACAGGTGATTGTCGTTGATGACCCCCGCCTGTTCGTGCACCAAGCTGATAACGGTCATACCCGCTTGCTTGAGGGTCTTCACCAGCAAGCCGGACACCGTAGTATTGGCAATGGCCTGGCGTGCTCCTGCACGATGTAACTGCATGACCAACCGCTTGGCCTCCTCGCCCTCGGGGTCACGGCCACTAAGGTCGTGCACGGTCGCCCAACGGGAGAATTTCTGAGCCAAACACCCTTCGCCGAGTAGGATGACATCAACTTCAAAGTTGAATGTCTGCCGGTACACACGTGCCATGTTCAGCGCCAAGTATTGCGCGCCGTGCGGATGAGCGTCGTGGGAGACGATGATTAGGTGCCGACCATCGAAAGAGCTACCGCGCTGCATCAATGCCGCCCTTGTCTGATCAAGGAACGCGTAGCCGTAGCGACGATCAGGTTCCAGATGTGCACCTTCCGCCCACTCGTTCCATGCGTTGATGAAAACTATCCGTCCGCCGGCCACAGGGTGCTTGCGAGCGTAATCGACGGCCAAATCCAGCCATTCGCGGTACCGCGCGGGCGTGGCGTTGGCGAAGGTATAGCCGCACCCGGGCTTGCGCGCCTCGTTGTCCCACGAGGGGAACACGCCGCGGATCATCTCGAAATCGACGGTTGAATGCTCGCGGGCACGCTCGATCACGGCATCGTAGTCGACCACGTAGCCAGAGTACTCTGGGTTGACGATGTGCAGCTTGTCGTTGATCGGATCGAGCCCGCGCGCCAGCTTGTGCGGCGGGAACTCGATGGCCACGTCGAAGCCGAAGACGCGCGGATCCTCTACGTCGAACTGCACCATGGCCAGCATGATTTCGCCGATGCCCGACTTGCGGCAATGCTCGCGCCAGCGCTGCTGGGTCGCCTTCGCATCCGGCAGAATCGAGGGACGATACAGCACGATGAGCGGCTTGCCGTCCACCCGGATATAGCGTGGATCGCGCAATAACGGTTCCACCGCCGTGATGAACGCAATGTCATCCTCGGGCGAGTGGTTCTGCCCGATCAAGATGTCCTGATCCATGCCATCCCAGCGCCGACTCCAGTTCTCGTTCGCCCAGCAGATGCAGAATGGGAAATCGATGCCCTTGTCGGCGATGAACTGCTCCAGCGGCCGCTCCAGCAGGCGGCGCCCACCGAACCAGTAGTAGTGGAAGCAGAAACCCTGCAGGCCGTAATGCCTGGCCAGCTCGACCTGTCGCCGCATGACATCCACCAAACGCAGGTCGTAGAAACCCAACTCGCCAGGCAAGTGCGGCTGGTAATGCCCGACGAATTGCGGCACAGCCTTGGAGACGTTAGTCCATTCAGTAAAGCCGCGACCCCACCAAGCATCGTTCTCGGGAATTGGGTGGAACTGCGGCAGATAGAAGGCAATTGCACGCACATCGACGCGGGACAGGTCCGCCGGCCTGTCGTCCATGGCCACATACTCGCTTGCCACCTTGCTGGCCGCCGCATTGAGTTCATTGAGCACATGGCTAGCGAGACTAGGAGGCTCAACTACATCGACAGATGACGAATCCTGCTGTGATTGCAGTGATGGCGATGGCGAAACTACCGGTGGGTCACGTAAGACTGTGACGACATCATCGAAACTCCGATGGGCCTCAAACGCCTGCCAAGCCCGATAGCTGCGGGTATTGCGGATCAAAGGTGCCAGCGCCCGGAACACTTTGCCTTTCAGGGCCAAGCGCCGATGTGTGGGCAGCGGCAACTTCTCGTAGCTGGATTTCACGCCACGTCCAAGCATGACTTTCCAAGTCCGCGGCGTCAGCGCTTTGCGGATCCAGCGCAGGGGGGCCGTGATGCGCCAACTGGTCGACGACTCAAGTTGTTGGATCTTCGTCTCCCGGCTGCCAATCTCAGCGAGAAGCTTCTCGATCTGAATGTCTCGCTTGCCCAATGCGTGCTGCATATCATCCAGGCAGCCGCGCAAATCGCCGGCGACGTCCTCGATGCGCTGCATGGCTCTGGCCGCAGACTTCACCTCATTTTGCTCACTCGTCTTCAACGCCGCATCAAGGTCAACCAGATGCTGCTTCATTTGACTGACTGCATTCGCATTCGATTCGGCTACGCTATGCACATGCGCCTTCAGGCCCGTATCGAGTGCAATCAAACGCTGATCTAGCTGGTCGACTGCATGTGCATGCGATTCCACCAGATTGCCCATGTGTGCCTTCAGCTCCGTATCGAGCGCGACCAGACGTTGCTCCGCTTGGTTTACCGCACCTGCACTCGATTCGGCTACGTCACGCATATGCGCCTTCAGTTCCGTATCGAGTACAACCAGGCGCTGATCCACTTGGGTCAACATTCGGTCCAGCGACTCACCGAAACTATGCGTCTGGCTTTGGGTATCCGCTCGCAGGGTATCGAGTTGCTCGGCAAGTGAGCCACATGTAGTACCGAGTTCGGCCAGCGCCGACTGCTGATGCTCAACTCGAGCTTTCATCTCGCCTGCGATGGTGGCGAACTGCACCTCGGTAGCCGCGGTCCGTTTCGACAGGTCGTAGAAGGTATTTTCCAGGGCGCCCATCCTTGCTTCGCTTGCCACTTCCCGCTCCTCATCCTTATGCGCCTTTTCGCGCAATTCTTTCTGTAATGCCACGAATCCCAGCCCCAAATGATCCATATTTCCCGCCATGGCACTGACGATGGTACCGATCTTCTGGGCCAATAGATCATGACTGCCGGAAATCGACTTGCCAATATCTTCGGCAAGCCTCTCATAAGTGACAGCGTTGATCTCAACTTCAGGGATCGTCGGCTGCGAGGCGGCGCGCGCCTCCGCCAGCTGAGCTCTCGCCTCGGCCTGCCAGCGAAGATTGATGAGCTGGTCGACATGCTCGGCGTACAAACCAGCCACGCTTCGATAGGTTTTTTCCAACCGGGAAATGGCGCTCCAGGTCTTCTCATCTCTGCTTATGGAAAGGCATGCCTGATAAAGCTCGCCGGCGAGCTCAGGCATGTCGTTGTCGGCGTCCCCACTTGCATCCTCAGAGTCCGCTACGTGGTGGCGACGCCCTTTGTTGAGGAAAGCTTGTACCTCTGCGGTAGCCGCTTCCAGCGTCACCGGCCATACGAGCCCCAATTCGGCGGCGACACGCTCCATCGTCCCGCGCCAGTCCGTCAACAGCTCGTCATAGGTGATCAGCGTCCTGCGCTCATCTCGACTCGCAGCCTCCGCCTCCATCAGGTATTGCACCCACATCAGGTACAGCGGCCCACGCACCCAGTTGTTGCGCACGTGCAGTGAATCAACTACCTCTCTTGGATTGCGTACGACGAACAGGCAATCCACGGCGAAACCAAGCCCGCGCAAGGCCCTGATCCAGATCGGCGCGGTCAGGCACATTCGCGGATCCTTGATCGCCCACAGCGAGCCCGGCCGAAAATTCTGCCGGATCAGTGTCTCGACCTGGGCAAGGGCATCTTCGGCCGCTTCAGTGCTCTGCCAGTCCTGAGGCATTTCGCGCATGTCGTACCAGGTACGCCCCAATCCTTCGAGCAAGGCGTCGTTAATACGCACCGCCTCAGTATGTTCCCAGAAGCCGTCCGGATTGTCCGCCCCCGGCTCAATCAGGTTGTTACCGAGATCCGCGCCGAGCAGATTTACCACCCGCGTAGCAGCCGACGTGCCGCTGCGGTGCATGCCGAGCACCAGCAAAACGCGTGGCTGTTCCTGCCGCGCAGTCATGAATGCATCTCCGCAGCACTCATAATCACCAGCTCGGGAGCGATATCCAGGTCAATCGTTGTCGTCGCCAACCTACCGGGCTCGTGAATGACTTTGAACATCACTGCATCGATCCAGCGATCGAGGTAAACCTCTTCCTCGCCCAAGCGACCTTGCACACCTGCGTTGAGGAAATAGGCACCGGACGCAAACATGCAAGGAAACCGGAAGCGCACTTCAAGCACGGCTCCAGCATCCACCCAAGCAAGGCTGCTTCCGGCCCAGGAGGTCACGCATCCAGCCAGATCCAATCCGGTGACGTTCTTGATCAGCATTCCGCAGCGAACTGCCGAAGCACCACGATCGAACCGTATGCGGTAGGTATAGACGTAATCGCGCCGCGCCTTGAGCACGTTGACACGTCGGCCACCCAGCGTCTCAATGTGCGGGTCCTCAATCGCCGCCGCGATGGCATCGTAGCGATACGTGCTCTTGGGTAGCATGCCCTCCTCGAAATAGGACTCGTCGTCCTCCTGCCCCAAGAACTCCGCCGGATCGTCAGCCGCTGCGATGAAAGGCTCACCCAACGCGTCCGTGGCATCTTCGGCGTCGGCCTGCGAAGTATCCGTTTCATTACCTTCCTGTATCTCCGCGCGAATGCTCGCAAACTTGTCTGCCGGCGAATATAGAACCTTCTGATAACGCGAAACGATATATTTCGGACTACCCATGGCGAGCAGTTCGCCGCCGTCGAGCAATACCGCACGATTGCACAGTTCCACCACCGTACTAGCCGAATGCGATACGAAAAGAATCGTGGCGCCGTCCTCACGAATTCGATTGATCCGCGCGAAACACTTGCGCTGAAAGGCCTCGTCGCCCACCGACAAGGCCTCGTCCACTATCAGGATGTCTGGCGTAACGTTGATCGCCACAGCAAAAGCCAGCCGCACATACATTCCGCTGGAATAGGTGCGTACTGGGCGCTCCATGAAATCGCCGATTTCCGCAAAGGCTGCAATGGATTCGAAGCGCTGCTCGATCTCTTCCCAGCTCAGCCCTAGCACCATGCCGTTGAGGAAAACATTTTCGCGACCAGTGAACTCGGGATTGAAACCGGAACCAAGCTCAAGCAGGGCAGCCACACGACCGTTGACATTGACCTTCCCAGTGGTCGGAGTCTGAGTTCCGCAGATGATCTGCAGTAGCGTGGACTTACCTGAACCGTTGCGACCGACGATGCCAAGCGTCTCACCACGTTCCACATTGAAGGACACGTCGCGTAACGCAACGAACTCCTGATACCAGCGCTGTTTGTTGCGTCGGGAGAGCATCTGCAGCAGGCGATGATGCGGCTGGGCATATACCGGAAACGCCTTGCTGATGTTGCTGATCTCGATGGCATACACTTCAGAGGACATCAGAGAACCCCTTGCGGGTTTTCTGGAACCACCAGAAACCGGCCCAGGCGAACAGCAGACTCACCAGACTGTAGACACCCAGTCCGATCCAGTCGGGCATATGCCCCCAGACCAACACTTCACGCGCCTGCTCAATGATGAAGGTGGCTGGATTGGCCATGATCACGGGCTTGAACTGGGGTGGCAGGTTTTCCATCGAATAGAACACTGGAGCTAAGAACATCAATGCGGTTGTCAGAATGCCCACAGTCTGATTGACGTCACGCATGAAGACGCCCACCGAGGCCAGGAACCAACTCGCACCCAGAATGCCGACAACAAATGGCAGGATTATCAATGGCAAAAAGAGTGCAGTGAGGTGCGGCACACCAACTAGGAAAATGTAGGTCAGAAGCCAGACAAGCACGCTGATTGCAGCGTGAAAAAGGGACGCCCCCATGCCGACGACGGGCAGTATCTCCAGTGGAAACACTACCCGCTTGACATAGCTCGTGTTGCTTATGATCAGAGACGGAGCACGATTGATGTTATCGGCGAGGATCGTGTATACGATCATGCCGATGAAAAGCACAATGGCAAAGCTGGTTTTCCCGGTACCCGCGGCACTGGCCCAACGTGAATGGAACACTGTGGTGAACACGAATGTGTAAACCAACAGCATCAACAAGGGATTGAAGAACGACCACGCCAAGCCCATGAACGAACCGCGGTAACGGCCAACCACTTCACGCACCGTCATCTGCCGGATCAGCGCCCGATGCCGCCATATGACCTTCATCATGGCCCATGGCGTAGTCGATTGACGGAAATGTGGATCCAATGTCTATGCTCCTGTGACACATCCCAAA
>Ga0182007_10000505_pt1 | contig 23096 bp, 19 predicted proteins | sample Sormic07211113_1_FD_123023 | JGI IMG/M metagenome (GOLD analysis project Ga0182007, IMG submission 123023) | Rhizosphere microbial communities from Sorghum bicolor, Mead, Nebraska, USA - 072115-113_1 MetaG | ecosystem: Host-associated > Plants > Roots > Rhizosphere | place: USA: Nebraska...
GTAGTAGTACACGAAGGGCTTGGTCACGCCCAGCGCCCGCACGATCTGCGCCATGGTGGTGTTGGCATAGCCCTGCGCCGCGAACAGCTGCGCAGCCGCCTGCAGGATGCGCTCGCGCTGCAGGTCGGTGCCCTGCGTGGCTGCGCGCTGTCGGCCCGTGCCTTGCGGCAGGTGCGGCTGTGCAGCGGTGCCGCTCTGGCCTCCAGAGGGTTTGTGCCGTGTCGCGGAAGTTATACCCATGGGTAGGATTGTTCGTGCACCATGCGCCATTGGCAAGCGCCAGCCCGGTGCGTGCGGCTATCGATAACCCTGAGGAAGTGACGCCATGGAGACATTGCCCGACCGCCCGCAGCAGCCCCTGCACGAGTACCTGCGCACCCACGCACGCGAGCGCGGCGGCAGCACTGCCTGTCTCTGGTACGGCCAGGCGATGAGCTGGTCCGAGCTCGATCGCGCGAGCGACGCCTTCGCCGCGCGGCTGCAGGCGCTCGGCGTGAAGAAGGGAGAGCCGGTGGTGCTCTTCCTCAACAACTGCCCGCAATACCTTGTGGCGCACTTCGGCATCCAGAAAATCGGCGCCATCGTCTGCCCGAGCGGGCCGCTCAACAAGGAGCACGAGCTGGCCTACCAGGTCAACGACCTGAAGGCGCGCGTGATCGTCGCGGCCGCGCCGCTGTTGCCGGTAGTGCGCAAGGTGCAGCCGCAGAGCGCGCTCGAACATGTGTTCGTGGTGCACTACGCCGATCTGCTGCCTGCCCATCCCGCGCTCGACCTTCCGCTCGAACTCGCCGCGGAGCGCAAGTCCGAACGCACCGTACCCGAAGGCTGCGAAGACTTCCTCGCCGTGATGAAGGCTGGCGCGAAGCCGCAGGCCGTCGCCATCGACATGGACGACGTTGCGCTCATGACCTACACCTCGGGCACCACCGGCCTGCCGAAGGGCGCGATGCTGAGCTATGGCAACGCGCTCTTCAAGACGCGCGCCGCGGCCGACTGCAATGGCGTGGGGCCCGATGACGTGCTGCTGTCCATTGCGCCGCTGTATCACATCGCGGGCATGCTGATGGGCGTCAACGTGCCGGTGCTCAGCGGCGCAACCTCGGTGCTGATGCACCGCTTCGACCCGCGCGCCGCGCTGCAGGCCATCGCCGCGTACAAGGTGAGCTGGTGGTACAGCATCGCGCCGATGAACGTGGCCTGCATGCAGGTGCCCGACATCGCGAGCTTCGACCTGGGCAGCCTGAAGATGAACCCGGTGACGAGCTTCGGCATCACCTTCACCGAAACGCTGGCGCGCCAGTGGCGCTCGCACGCGCCCAGCTGCACCTCGTTCGAGGCGGCCTACGGCTTGAGCGAAACGCACACCTGCGACACCTACACGCCGCACCATGCGCCGCGCTGGGGCACGCAGGGCATCGCGGTGCCGGGCGTGACGATCCGCATCGTCAATCCCGACAAGGATGGCGACACGCAGGCCGACATGCCTGCGGGCGACGTCGGCGAGATCGTGCTGACCAGCCCCGGCGTCTTCAAGGGCTATTGGAACAAGCCCGAGGCCACCGCTGCCACGCTGCGCAATGGCTGGGTGCACACGGGCGACATGGGCAAGCTCGACGCCGATGGCTACCTCACCTTCATCGGCCGCTTCAAGGAAATGATCAAAGTCTCGGGCTACAGCGTGTTCCCCGAAGAGGTAGAGACCATCCTCATCAAGCACCCGGCGGTCGCGCAGGCGGCCGTCATCGCGCAGCCCGATGCCGAGAAGGGCGAGGTCGTGAAGGCCTTCATCGTGCGCAAGCCCGGCGCCGCGCTCGAGGCCGATGCGCTGATTGCCTGGGCGCGAGACAACATGGCGAGCTACAAGGCGCCGCGCGCCGTGAGCTTCATCGATGCATTGCCGACCACCGGCGCGGGCAAGGTGCTGCGCCGCCTGCTCAAAGACCAAAGCTGAGAGGTTCTGTTTGTTCTCCAAAGTTCTGATTGCCAACCGCGGCGAGATCGCCGTACGGCTGATGCGCGCCCTGCGCGACCTGGGCATCGCCAGCGTGGCGGTGCATGCGCGCGACGACGTCTCGGCGCTGCACGCGCAGCTGGCCGACACGGCCGTCGCACTCGATGCGACCGGGCCTTCCGCGTACCTCGACGTGGCCGCGCTGATTGCCGTTGCAAAGGCGCAAGGATGCGATGCGGTGCATCCCGGCTACGGCTTTCTCAGCGAGCGCGCCGACTTCGCGCAGGCCTGTGCCGAGGCAGGCCTCGTCTTCATCGGCCCGACGCCCGAGCAGCTGGGCCTGTTCGGCGACAAGGCACGCGCGCGCGCCCTGGCCACGCAATGCGATGTGCCGGTGATGCCCGGCAGCGCCGGCGCGGTGACGCTTGCGCAGGCGCAGGCCTTCTTCGCCGAGCAGCACGCGCAGGGCGCGGGCGTAATGGTCAAGGCCATTGGCGGCGGCGGCGGGCGCGGCATGCGCGCGGTGATCGATGTGCACGAACTGCCCGAGGCACATGCCCGCTGCATGTCCGAAGCCAGGGCGGCCTTCGGCATCGAGGGCGTGTACGTCGAACGGCTGATGCGCAATGCGCGGCACATCGAGGTGCAGGTGCTGGGCGACGGGCAGTCCGTCGCCAGCCTCGGCGAGCGCGAATGCACGCTGCAACGGCGCTTCCAGAAGCTGGTGGAAATTGCACCGAGTCCCTCGCTGCCCGAGGCCCTGCGCGCGCGGGTCACGCAGGCTGCGCTGCGCATGGCGAAGGCGGTGGGTTATCGCGGGCTGGGCACGTTCGAATTTTTGGTCGATGCCGGATCGACGACGCTGCCCTTCGTCTTCATCGAGGCGAACCCGCGGCTGCAGGTCGAGCACACGGTGACGGAAGCGGTGACCGGTCTCGATCTGGTGCAACTGCAGATCGCTGTCGCAGCGGGCCAGCCCTTGGATGAACTGGGCGTGGACGCCGATCGCACCGCGCCGCAGCGCGGCTTCGCGGTGCAGTGGCGCATCAACGCCGAGACGCTCGATGCGCAAGGCAACGCGCGGCCTTCGGGCGGCACGCTCGCGCGCTTCGACCTGCCGGCCGGGCCGGGCGTGCGCGTCGACACGCACGGCTATGCGGGCCTTGCGCCTTCGCCGCACTACGACACGCTGCTCGCCAAGCTCATCGTGCATTCGCCATCGCCGCGTTTCGCGGATGCATTGCGCCGTTCGCTGCGCGCGCTGGACGAATGCCACATCGACGGCATCGCCACGAACCTGCCGCTGCTGCGCGCCATCGCGGCGCGGCCCGAGTTCGCAACGCAGGCGGTGCACACGCGCTTCGTGGAGGCGCATCTGGGCGATCTGCTGGCCGCCGCGGCCTCGTTTGAAAAGCATGCGAAGAAGACGGCGGCCGCGCCGGCTACACAACCCGCCGTCGAAGACGACGGTTCGGACGAACTGACCGTCAAGGCGCCGATGCCGGCCCGCCTCCTGCAGTTCGAAGTGGACATCGGCGACGTGCTGCCCGCCGGCGCGCAACTCGGCGTGCTCGAGGCCATGAAGATGGAGCACCTGCTGCACGCGCCCGTGGCCGGCCGCGTGGTCGCGCTGCTGGCCGCGCCCGGCGACTACCTCGTCGAAGGCCAGTCGCTGGTGCAGCTCGAAGCCGTCGATGCGCAAGCCGTCGAGGCCGAGGCGCGCGCCGAGCACGACCTCGATGCGATCCGCCCCGACCTGCAAAAGGTCATCGACCGCCACGCGCCCACGCTCGACATCAATCGCAAGGCCGCCGTCGACAAGCGCCACGCGCAGGGCGGCCGCACCGCGCGCGAGAACATCGCCGACCTGTGCGACACCGCTGCCGACCCCCAAAACTTCATCGAGTACGGCGCGCTCGCCATCGCCGCACAGACGCGCCGCCGCACGCTCGAGGACCTGATCGCCAACACGCCCGCCGACGGCATGGTCACGGGCCTGGGCAGCATCAATGCGAAGCAGTTCGGCCCCGAGGTGTCGCGCTGCGCCGTGCTGGCCTACGACTACACCGTGCTGGCCGGCACGCAGGGCATGCGCAACCACCACAAGACCGACCGGCTGCTGGCGGTCGCGCATCAGCTGAAGCTGCCGGTGGTGCTGTTCGCCGAGGGTGGCGGCGGTCGTCCCGGCGATACGGACATGCCGATCGTCGCGGGGCTCAACAACCATACCTTCAGCCAGTTCGCGGCGCTCTCGGGCAAGGTGCCCGTGGTCGGCATCGTGCACGGCCGCTGCTTCGCGGGCAACGCGGCGCTGCTGGGCTGCGCCGACGTGATCATCGCCACCAGGAGCAGCAACATCGGCATGAGCGGCCCCGCGATGATCGAAGGCGGCGGCCTCGGGACCTTTGCGCCCGAACAGATCGGCCCGAGCAGCGTGCAGTCGCGCAATGGCGTGATCGACATCCTCGTGGAAGACGAAGCCGCCGCAGTGGCCGCGGCGAAGCAGTACCTGTCCTACTTCCAGGGTGCGACCACCGGTTGGCAATGCGCAGACCCGCGCACGCTGCGCCACGTCGTGCCCGAGAACCGGCTGCGCGTGTACGACGTGCGAGCGGCGATGCGCGGCGTGGCCGACACCGGCTCGCTGCTCGAACTGCGCGCGGGTTTCGGCGCGGGCATCGTCACGGCGCTCGCGCGCATCGAGGGCCGGCCGGTGGGCCTGATGGCCAACAACCCGCACCACCTTGGCGGCGCGATCGACGTGGAAGCGGCCGACAAGTCCGCGCGCTTCATGCAGCTGTGCAATGCGCACGGCCTTCCAATTGTTTCGTTGTGCGACACGCCCGGCTTCATGGTCGGGCCCGAAATCGAGGCGCAGGCGCAGGTGCGCCACGTGTGCCGCATGTTCATGGTGGCCTCGCACCTGCGCGTGCCGTTCTTCGCCGTGGTGCTGCGCAAGGGCTATGGCTTGGGCGCGCAGGCGATGACGGCGGGCGGTTTCGACGCACCCGTTTTCACCGTGGCCTGGCCCACTGGCGAATTCGGTGCGATGGGGCTCGAAGGTGCTGTGCGTCTGGGCTTTCGCAAGGAACTGGCGGCCGTCCCGGAGGGCGGCGAGCGCGATGCGCTGTTCAGGAAGCTCGTGGCGCAGCAGTACGCGAACGGCGAGGCGATCCACATGGCGCAGACGCTGGAGATCGATGCAGTGATCGATCCGGCCGAAACACGCACCTGGCTGGTGCGTGGGCTGTCCTCTGCGACGAAGGCGCCTGGCGCGGCCGCTGCCTATGTAGACACTTGGTAACCCGGCTTTAGACCTCGTCACGCGCGGGAGATCATGGCTCCGTAAACTGAGCCGCTTTGCGCGAATGAAACTGGTTTCTCGTTGGGCAGCCCACCTCCGCGACGTGGCCACGGCGCACTGGGTGGCGGCCCTCTGCCTCGCAGTGCTGGCCGTCGGCGTGCAGGCCGTCACTCCCGGCAACCATCCCCGCCAGCCCGCCGAGGCGCACTGGGTGGCGAGCTGGGCCGTGGCGCCGGTCGAGTTCGGCGAGCTGGCCGCAAGCCCCGGCGGCGCGGGCTATTCATCGCCCGCCGGCAATGACCTGCGCGGGCAGACGCTGCGCCAGCAGGTCGAACTGTCGCTGGACGGCCAGCGCATCCGCATCCGCTTCTCGAACCGCTTCGGCAAGACGCCGCTGCGCATTGCCGCCGCGAGTGCGGCACGCGGCACCGGCGCCGATGCGTTCTCGCCGGCCACACTGCGCGTGCTGCGGTTCGGCGGGCGCACAAGCCTCACGATCGCCCCCGGCGCGGACGCCTGGAGCGATGGCGTCGACCTGCCGGTTCAGGCGGGGCAAACCGTGGTCGTGAGTGCCTTCTTCGACCGCGCCGCGCCGTTTTCCACGGTTTCCATGCTCGAGCCGGGAACGACTTGGGTGACTGCCGGCAATGCCGTGATGGCGCCGAAGCTGAAGAGCCCCACGCCGCTGGTGCTGAACCAGATCGTGACCGGGCTCGACGTGCTCACCACGAAGTCCGTGCGCACCGTCGTGGCTTTCGGCGACTCCATCACGTCGGGCACCGCGGAGGCCAAATTCGGGGCCTATCCCGACATGCTGGCCACGCGCCTGCGCGATACGCAGGGCGCCGGAAACGACATAGCGGTGCTCAATGCCGGCATCGGCGGCAACCGCCTGCTGGCCGACGGCATGGGGCCCAGCGGCCTCTCGCGTTTCGAGCGCGACGCCCTGCGGCAGAGCAGCGTGACGCACGCGATCGTCCTGCTCGGCACCAACGACATCGGCCGCACCCTGTTCGCCAACGTGCCCGGCGCCGAGATCAAGGCCCGCGACATGCCGACCGCCGAGCGCATCACCGACGGACTGGAGCAACTGGTCAAGCAGGCTCGCGCCAAGGGTGTGAAGGTGCTGCTCGGCACGGTGCCGCCATTCAGGAACACGCCTTACTGGAACGAGGCCAACGATGCCATGCGCGAAGCCGTCAACCGCTGGATTCGCGGCCGGCAGGACATCGACGGCGTGGTCGATTTCGATGCGGCGCTGCGTGATCCCGCAGACCCGCAGGCATTGAACCCGCTGTTCGACTCGGGCGACCATCTGCATCCCAACAAGGCCGGCCATGCCGCGATGGCCGCGGCCATCGACCTGCACGAATTGCAGGAGTGAGTGCTCGCAAGGGCTGTGGGAGCAGCGAAAGGCGGGTCACAGCTCTACACAAGATTTCGTGCACCGCTTACAGGCGCTTCACATGGGCTGGGCAGCATGAAGGCTCCTACAACTCATGAGGGGTACTTCATGAAAAAGATCGCATTGGCTCTTTCCATCGGCGCTGCTTCGCTTCTGTCGGTGGGCACGTTGGCTGTTCCCACGGCCGCTCAGGCGCAGCCCGTCGCCATCGAGGTGGCGCCGCCCCCGCCGCGGTTCGAACGCATGCCGCCGCCGCGCCGCGGCTATGTGTGGTCGCCGGGGCACTATGAATGGCACGGTGGCCGCCACGTGTGGGTCCGCGGCTACTGGGTGCGCGAGCGTCCGGGCTATGCCTACCGTCCGCCGGAATGGCGCCAGGACGGCGACCGCTGGCAATACCACAGGGGCGGTTGGGACCGCGATGGCGACGGGGTGCCGAACCGCTACGACCGCCGGCCGGACGACCCGAATCGCAACTGACGGCAGGGTTCAGCGGAACACGACGGTGCGGTGGCCGTTCAGCAGCACGCGGTGTTCGCTGTGCCACTTCACCGCCCGCGCCAGCACTTGGCTCTCCGTGTCGCGGCCGCGGGCCGTGAGGTCTTCGACCGTGTCGGTGTGGTCGGCGCGTTCCACGTCCTGCTCGATGATCGGGCCTTCGTCGAGGTCGGCCGTCACGTAGTGGGCGGTGGCGCCGATCAGCTTCACGCCGCGGTCGTGGGCCTGGTAATAGGGCTTGGCGCCCTTGAAGCTGGGCAGGAACGAATGGTGGATGTTGATCGCACGGCCAGCCAGGCTGCGGCACAGGTCGTTGCTCAGGATCTGCATGTAGCGCGCGAGCACCACGAGCTCGGCGCCCTCGGCCTCGATGATTTCCAGCTGCTTCGCCTCGGCCTGCGCCTTGGTCGCGCCTGTCACCGGGATATGGTGGAACGGCACGTTGTAGCTGGCGGCCAGCTGGTAGAAGTCGCGGTGGTTCGAGATGATGGCGCGCACGTCGATGGCCAGCAGGCCGCTCTTCCAGCGGAACAGCAGGTCGTTGAGGCAGTGGCCTTCCTTGCTGACCAGGATCACGGTCTTCATGGGCTCGGCGGCGGCATGCAGCTGCAGCGCCATGCCGAAGCCGGCGGCGAAGGTCTTCAATTCCTCGCGCAGCGTGGCTTCGCTGTGCTCGCCGCAGGCGAAGCGCACCCGCATGAAGAACAGGCCCGTGTCGTGGTCGTTGTACTGGGCCGCCTCTTCGATGTTGGCGCCCCGTTCGAGCAGGAAGCCCGACACGGCGTGCACGATGCCCGTACGGTCGGGGCAAGAGAGGTTCAGGATGTAGGCGGGCGAGGTGGGCGTAGTGGTCGTCATCAGGGGCGTGATTGTCGCAGGGGTGCCAGAATCGCGATTTTCCTCGACCACATAACCGCAGGAGCGAGACATGGCCCAGCAGGACTTCAACATGGACAACCAATGGTTGCCCTTCACTCCCAACCGCCATTTCAGGAAAGACCCGCGCGTCTTCGTGGCGGCCGATGGCATGGAGTTCACCACGCACGACGGCAAGAAGGTGATCGACGGCATCTCCTCGCTGTGGTGCGTGGGCGCGGGCCACAACCGCAAGCCCATCAACGAGGCGATCAAGAAGCAGCTCGACACGCTCGACTACGCCACTGCCTTCCAGGTCAGCAACGACCGCGCCTTCAAGGCGGCCGAGATGATCGCCTCGCTCGCGCCCGGCGATCTCAACAAGGTGCTGTTCTGCAACTCGGGTTCGGAAGCCGCAGACACCTCGATGAAGGTCGCGCTTGCCTATCACCGCGCACGCGGCGAAGGCCACCGCAACGTGTTCATCGGCCGCGAGAAGGGCTACCACGGCGTGGGCTTCGGTGGCATGTCGGTGGGCGGCATTCCCGGCAATCGCAAGGTGTTCGGCTCGGCCTTCCTGCCGCGCGTGGACCACATGCGCTTCATCCACGATCCGGTGAACCACGCCTACATCCACAACGAGGAGCCGGTGTGGGCCGAAGACCCGCTGGTCGAGCTCGAAACGCGCATCCTGCCGCTGCACGATGCGAGCAACATCGCCGCGATCATCGTCGAGCCGGTGGCCGGGTCGGCCGGCTGGTACCTGCCGCCCAAGGGCTACCTGAAGCGCTTGCGCGAGATCTGCGACAAGCACGGCATCCTGCTGATCTTCGACGAGGTCATCACCGGCTTCGGCCGCATGGGCACCAACTTCGCGTCCGACTATTACGGCGTGGTGCCCGACATGCTGAACTTCGCCAAGTGCGTGACCAACGGCGTCATTCCGCTCGGCGGCGTGATCTGCCGCGACAAGCTCTACGACGCGATGATGAAGACCGACGCGCCCGAGCACGTGGTCGAGTTCTTCCACGGCTACACCTACTCGGGCCACCCGGTGGCCTGCGCCGCGGCCATCGCCACGCTCGATCTCTTCAAGCAGGAGAACCTGTTCGCGCGCGCCGGCGAAATGGGCAAGGTGCTGGGCGATGCCTTCCACAGCGCCTTCAAGGGCCTGCCGAACGTGGTCGGCATCCGCAGCCTGGGCCTCGCCGCCGCGGTGGAGCTCGCGCCCATCGCGGGCACGCCGGGCAAGCGCGCCTACGACATCTTCCTCGACTGCTTTCACAAGGGTGCACTGGTACGGCCCGCGGGCGACGTGCTGGTGATCGCGCCGCCGTACATCGTGGAAAAGTCGCACATCGAGACGCTGGTGAATACGCTGGCGGATTCGATCAGAAAGCACGCTTGAGCGGGGCGGCGGCCCTTGCGCAAGCCGGCGACGCGAAGGCCGTTCGCAGGATCGCGGCGCCGGAAATCATGCGACTTTCGTTTTGAACTGACTGTCGACGAAGCATTTTTAGCGCTTTGACAGAAGCCAGCGGGAGCTTCATTCTTCAGCCCTCACCACGGGGCTGGAGATGACGATGTCGGAAAAAATCGAGCGCTGGATGAATCAGCCGCTTTTCGTGGGTCGTCAGGCTCTTCTCGTCACCGTGACACTCGGCTCCGTCGGCGCCTGGTTGTTGTTCTGGTTCGGTGAATAGGGTCGACGGACGCGTTCAAGCCTTCGGCTGCGGCCTGGCCAGCCGCTTGAACTCGGCGCAATAGTCTTTCTCGGGCAATGGCGGCGTCTGCCATGTGCTGTCGTAATCGCCCGCCGCCACGTCCGCCGCAGCGGCAGCGGCGCGCATTTGCACCGTGGCAACCTTGATGTCGTCGGGTAGATGCTGCGGCACGCCGAGCGTGCGCACGACGTGGCCCGCGCCGGCGATCAGCAGGACCGTCTGGCCCGGCCGCCTTGCCTTGACGATGGCCTGCGCCATTGCACGGTCGCGGCCCACCTGGATGCGCGTCATCGGGACGATCTGGGACTCGGGCAGCATCTTGCAGTGGCCCTCCCGCACGGCGTCCTGCTGCACGGCATAGGCCTCGCCATTGAGCTGCACGTCGAGCGAGACGTCGGCCATGGCGTCCCTCATGCGCGTGCGCGGCAGGTTGGCGCCGACCACGGGCACGCCCGCGCGCACGGCCACCATCACGGTGGGGCCGTAGCTGGCCCAGGGCCAGGCCTTGTCGCTCCAGTCGAGGGCCGCCTGCACCTGCGCTTCGGTGGCGGAGGGGGCGATGCGCGCGGTGCTGCGGCCTTCCTCGGCCATTTCGAGCGCAAGCGCGGCGAGATGGCCGCGCGCGACCAGCGCCTCGACGGCTTCGCGCTCGATGGCGTGGTGCTCGGGGGCGTCGTGCTGCTCGCCGAGCAGGAGGGCGTCGACCGGCTGGAGTGCTGCGATGCGGCGCGCGATGGGTGCATCGGCGCCGGGAGGCAGCACCGAGCAGCCCCCGAATGCGGTGGTGGCGAGCAGGGGAAGAAGCAGGCGCCAGGGAGTCCGCAGGGGCCGGTTTGGAGGGGACATCACGCCATACTATGCCCCGGCACACGCCCGCCGTGCCGTCCATTTCCGCTTTTCCCTGTCGTCTCTTTCGGTTTCTTCGCTGACCTGAGGTTCATGGGAGCCGTTGCCGGTGCTTCATGAAAAAAGCGCCCGGACAGGGCGCTTTGTCGTTGGAGGCCGAATTTGCGTCAGTGCACCAGCACCGGCGTGTGGGCCAGCTCGGCGTAGCCTTCGAGCGTGTCCTCGACTTCTTCCTGGGTGGGGGTGTTGAGCTGCCACGCGGCGATCTGCTGCTGGAACAGCTCGGCCCACGAGCCGTCAAGGTAGACCTCCTTGCCCGAACGCTTGTCCACGATCTCGAAGCCGTGGCGCTCCAGAACCGGCACGTTGGGTTGCGCGGGTTCGTCGCCTTCATTGGGCTGCACGTGGACGACGACGAAAGACTCCGAGTCATAAAGCATGTTCATGGCGGGCCCTGTGAGGATGTCGATGGCGTTCATGGGGGATACATAGCAATCAACGCGCCAGTTTCAAGACAGGTTGTCATTCTTGTAAAACCAACGGGCTAATTTTCTTGGCTTTGCTCCGATGGAACGACCTTCTCCTCAGTTCGGGGGGGCCGCGGGTAGGGGTTTGCGCAATTGGGCGTCAGCGAAGTCCCCGTTGGGTTCCGTCTGCCGGATGCGCACTGGCAGGTAGCCGTACGCTGGCGCCAGCCAAAGCTCGAGTTTTCGGTCGAACTCCCGCCGAGGATTGCGGGTGAGCTTGCGCGTGACGTATTCGCCGGCCGGAAGGCTCACTTTTTCTTCGTCACCGACCACGAAGACCCAGACGTCGGCATCGCGCGGCCCCACGGTCTGGACCGAAATCCGGGTGCCTGCCGGATAGCGCCCTGGGCTGGCCGCCAGCAGGCCGCCGAGCTGCATCATCACGCTCATGCGGTCCTGCGCGCCGGCCAGCAGGGGCACGGGTGGCGCGTTGTTGCTGAACACGATCTGCCCCTGCTCGCGTACGAAATGAGAAGCCACCTCTGACTTGCGGCTTTCGGAGTACCGCTCGGGCTCCAGCCCCGAGGGACCGATGCGGCCGGTGCTGTGCCAGTTGAGCAAGGTGAAGAACACCGCCTTGAGCGTCAGCCGCCCGTCGTAGCGGCTGCCATCCTGCAGCCAGACCAGTTCGCCGAACACGCCACGCTGCGGGGAGGCGCCGGACTGGCCGGTGGCCTCGAAGTCCAGCGTGACCGAGCCGGGGATCTTCATCGCCTGGGTGCCGGCGATGGTGCCCGAGGCCTCGCCACCGGCCGCCGCGGTGGTGCCGGTTCCGGTGCCGCTGGAAGGCGATACCGCGCCGGTTGGGGTGCTGGCCGCTGCTTCCGGCGGTGTTGCTCCTGAATTGGTAGCGGCCTGGGCTGTCAGGTCGGGCGTTTCGGGGGCTGAGGGCGTGGAGGCATCCGGCTCCGGCGCGGGCGCGGGCGCAGGCTTGACGACGGCCGGTTTCGGCTTGGGTACAGACGCTTCACGGGGACGCCGCGGCTTGGGTGGCGGAGGCGGCTTCGCTTCGGCGGGTGCGGCCGCCGGAGCGGGCGCCTCGGACGCCGGTGGTGCGATCACGATGGTGCGCGTGCTGAACTTGCTAGCCAGCGGCGAGGGTTCCGGCCCGACCGCCATCGGCGCCAGCCCGAGCAGCAACAGATGGACCAGCCCCACCAGCAGCGTCAGCCCGATCAGAACCCGCCACGACGGACGCCCCGGCAGCCCGGGAGGCAGCGATGGCGAGGAGGAGGGGGCGACGAGCGTCGGCATCGGTATGTGGAGTGAGGCGCCGGCCCGGAGGTTCACGAAAGACCACCTCGGTAAACTGCCGCCCGTTCAACCAGTTTAAGTGGGAGCGGCGACCGGCCCGTGCCGGCGCCCCGTCCCTGTTCTCACGCACGCACCGCATCATGAAACTCGCCACCTTGAAGGACGGCTCGCGCGACGGCCAGCTCGTCGTCGTATCGCGCGACCTCACGCTCGCCCACTACGCCACCGGCATCGCAAGCCGGCTGCAGCAGGTGCTGGACGACTGGGGCTTCATGAGCCCGCAGCTGCAGGACCTGTACGACGCCGTCAACACCGGCCGTGCACGCCATTCCTTTCCCTTCGATCCGTCGATGTGCCTGGCCCCGCTGCCGCGCGCCTACCAGTGGGCCGACGGCTCGGCCTACCTGAACCACGTGGAGCTGGTGCGCAAGGCGCGCAACGCCGAGGTGCCCGAGAGCTTCTACACCGATCCGCTGATGTACCAGGGCGGCAGCGACGACTTCCTAGGCCCGACCGACGACGTGGTCGTGCCCAGCGAAGCCATGGGCATCGACTTCGAGGCCGAGATCGCGGTGATCACCGGCGACGTGCGCATGGGTGCCACGCCCGACCAGGCGCTCGACGGCATCCGCCTCGTGATGCTGGCCAACGACGTGAGCCTGCGCAACCTCATTCCGGCCGAGCTGGCCAAGGGCTTCGGCTTCTTCCAGAGCAAGCCCGCCACCGCCTTCAGCCCCGTGGCCGTCACGCTCGACGAGATCGGCGAGGCGTGGCAGGACGGCCGCGTACACCTCGCGCTGCAAAGCAGCTGGAACGGCCGCAAGGTCGGCCTGTGCGACGCCGGCCCGGAGATGACCTTCCACTTCGGCCAGCTCATCGCCCACATCGCCAAGACGCGCAACGTGCGCGCCGGCAGCATCGTGGGCAGCGGCACCGTGAGCAACAAGGGCGTCGAGAAGAACGGTCACATGGACTGGCCCAAGGGCTATTCGTGCATCGCCGAGAAGCGCTGCATCGAGACCATCCAGACCGGCCAGCCCTACACCGAGTTCATGAAGTTCGGCGACACGATCCGCATCGAGATGAAGGGGTTGGACGGGCGCTCGCTGTTCGGGGCGATCGATCAGGAGATCGTGTCCACGGCGGGGCGGCCGAAGGAGGCGCCGGTGTCGCTGGTGAAGCCGCAGCAGGGCGGGGCGCCGGACGAGCCACGGCCGGAGCAGGAAGCTTCCGAAGACTGAGGGGCCGGCTCAGTGCGGCCCCGCGCCGCGCAGCAACTCCTTCTGCGACCGTATCCCCAGCCGCCGGAACGCCCGGTACTGGTGGGTGCGCACCGTCGTCAGCTCCACGCCGATCTCGCGCGCGGCTTCCTTGGCCGTCCGGCCCGCCATCAGGTGGCCGATGACCTCGCGCTCGCGCAGGCTCAGCTTCAGCAGCCGCGAGGCGAGGACGGGTTCCACCGGTTCCCGCGCGGCCACTGCGCTGCGGCCGTGCGCGGCGGTGGCATCGGCCAGGAGCGTGGCGTGCGCCTCGATGCGCGCGAAGTCGGCCGCGCCGAACTCCGGCTGCGCAAGGCTGCGGTAGAAGCTCACGGCCACGCGCTGGCCCGTGGGCTGCAGCAACAGCACCGAGGCGCGCTCGCGAATGCCCACGTCGCCGTAGCAGGCGGCGCGGTACACCGGGTCGGCCACTTCGTCGGCGCGCTGGTGCCCCATCCAGAGCTGCGCACGCCTGGGCAGCTTGCGCGCCGCCAGCCAGGCCATGTTCGGGTCGAGCAAATCGAAGCGCTGCGCCACGTAGCGTTCGGACGTGCGCTCGGCCGTGCTGCCGTAGCTGCTGGCGGCAGACACGAGCTCGATGCGTCCGGCGGCATCGACCACGAACACGGTGCAGAAAGTCACCGGCATCACGCGCTGCATGGCCTTGAGATAGCTGGTCGCCAGAAGCGGCGTGCCCACGCCGGAGAGCACGTCGCCGACCACGGCGGCGGCCAGCGCGGTGTCTTCGGCGGGGTGGATGCGCCAGCGTCTCATGCGGGAGGAAAGAAGAAGAAAAGGGCGCACATACGGGTAACTACCTCGTACGAAGTTATGACATTGCCGCTCCTCCCGCATCGGGACAATCCCGCCGGATGACGAACTCTCCCGCTGCCACCCTCGGCGATGCCGCCAGCGGCCCCGTGCCGCCGAAGTCCGGCGCCGACGCCGGACTGCCGCCCTCGGTCGGCGCGTTCCACTACACGCGCTACGGAGCCCGAACGCCCGCGCTCGGCCCTGGCGGCGTTGAAGCCGGCAGCCACCCGGTGGTGATCGCCGGCGGCGGCCCTGTCGGCATGGCGCTGGCGCTGGGGCTCGCGAACCACGGTGTGCGCTGCGTGATCCTCGAAGCCGACGACACCGTGTGCGTGGGCAGCCGCGCGGCCTGCATCTCGCGCCGCAGTCTCGAGATCATGGAGCGGCTCGGCGTGCTGCGCGGCTTCATGGGCAAGGGCCTGCCGTGGACCGGCGGGCGCAGCTTCTACAAGACGGCCGAGGTGTTCCGCTTCGAGATGCCGCACGACGCGCAGCAGAAGCTGCCGCCGATGATCAACCTCGAGCAGTACTACGCCGAGCACTACCTGCTCGAAGAGATCTTCCGCCGCAACGAGGCGACGCCGGGGCTCATCGACATCCGCTGGGGCACCGAGCTCACCGGCCTCGCGCAGCACGACGACGGCGTGACGCTCGACGTGCGCAACGCCGAAGGCGCATACCGGCTGCACGGCCAGTGGCTCGCAGCCTGCGACGGCGGCCAGAGCTTCGTGCGCAAGGCGATGGGGCTCGCGCTCGAAGGTACGGGCTACGAAGGCCGCTACGTGATCATCGACATCGAGCTCAAGAGCAGGCACCCGACGGAGCGCCGCGCGTGGTTCGACCCGCCGTGGAACCCGGGCTCGACCGTGCTGATGCACCGCCAGCCCGACGACATCTGGCGCATCGACTACCAGCTGCGCCCCGGCCAGAGCACCGAGGAGGCGCTGCAGCCACCAGCCGTGGCCGAGTTCGTGCAGCGCCACCTCGACGCCATCGGCGAAGGCCACCTGCCATGGAAGACGGTGTGGACCTCGGTCTACCGCGCCGGCGCGATGACGCTCGACAGCTACCGCCACGGCCGCGTCGTGTTCGCGGGCAACGCGGCGCATGCGATGCCGATCTTCGGCGTGCGCGGGCTCAACTCGGGCTTCGACGACGCAGACAACCTCGCGTGGAAGCTGGCGTTCGTCGCCAGGGGCTTGTCGGATGCGGCACTGCTCGACTCGTACTCGCAGGAGCGCATCGCGGCCTTCCACGTGAACGCCGAGAACGCGATGCGCAGCACCGAGTTCATGTCGCCGCCGTCGCGCGGCTTCGACCTGCTGCGCGAGGCGGCGCTGTCGCTGTCGGAAAGGCACCGCGGCATCGCGCAACTCATCAACCCGCGCCAGACGCAGGCCGTGCGCTACGCCGATTCGCCGCTGTCGTCGGGCGAAGGAGATGCATTGCCGGCCGGCCCGCTGCCGGGCGAAGTGATGCCGGAGCAGCAACTCGAACAAGGCCATCTCACCGACTGGGTCGCGCCGGCCTTCACGCTGCTGGTGCTGCAGCCCGAGGTGGCCGCGCCGCCCGCGGCCGACGTCGCGCAGGCACGGCAGGGCGCGCTGCCCTTCGTCGTTCGCAGCATTGCGAGCCCGGGCTCCGGTGGCGCCGATGCGCATGCATCCCCTGCCGTCTTCGAAGCGCTCGGCGCACAGGACGGCGCGGTCTACCTGCTGCGCCCCGACGGCCACGTGGCCGCGCGCTGGCATCGCCTGCCGCCCGGCGCCCTGCAACCCGCACTGGCCCGCGCGGCCCAGGAGCTCCCCGCATGAGCACGACACCGCTGAACCCCGACGCCCGCGACCGTCTCTACGCCGAGTGCGCGCGCGCCATCACCGAGGCGGGCGCCGAGCGCGAATCGCTGTTCCTCGCGCGGCTTGTGCTGCTGCTGTTCGAGCAGGTCGGCGACGAGGCGCGCTGCCGCGCCGCGCTGGCCGACGCGTTGCACGCGCTGCCCGTACCATCGTTGTCCGCTTCCGAATCACAAATAACGACTGGAGACTGATCCATGGATCGCCGCACCCTTCTCGCCACGCTCGCATCCGGCGCCGCCGTGGCCGCCACGCCTTTCGCCCATGCACAGGAGTACCCCGCGCAACTCGTCAAGTGGGTGGTGCCGTACCCTGCGGGCGGCGGCACCGACGTGATCGCGCGCGTGCTGGCCGAATCGATGCGCCAGACGCTGGGCCAGCAGATCGTGGTCGACAACCGCCCCGGTGCCTCGACCAACATCGGCGCCGACATCGTCGCCAAGAGCAAGCCCGACGGCTACACGATCATGTCGGCCGACAACGCCGTGCTGGCCTTCAACGAGCACTTGTTCAGCAAGCTGCCGTTCAACCCCGAGAAAGACTTCACCTACATCGGTGCGATCGGCAAGTTCCCGCTGGCACTGGTCGTGCATCCGGACTTCCCGGCGAAGAACTTCAAGGAGTTCCTGGCCTACGTGAAGGCCAACCCCGGCAAGGTCAACTACGCCTCGCCCGGCAACGGCTCGCCGCACCACCTCGCGATGGAGATGTTCAAGGTGCGCACCGGCACTTTCATCACCCACATTCCGTACCGTGGCGCGGCGCCGGCCATGGCCGACGTGATGGGCGGGCAGGTGCCCTGCATGTTCCTCGACCTGGCTTCGGGCCTGTCGATCATGCAGGGCAACAAGGTGCGTGTGCTGGCCATCGGCTCGGGTGCGCGCAGCAAGCTGCTGCCCAACGTGCCGACGCTGGCCGAAGTGGGTGTGCCCAACACCGAGGTGTTCGCTTTCCAGGGCATCCTGGGCCCGGCGGGCCTGCCGGCGGCGGTGGTGAACAAGCTCAACGGCGACCTCAACAAGGCCTTCGGCACGCCGACCGTGCAGAAGCGCTTCGATGATTTCGGAATGGAAGCGATGCCCGGCACGCCGGCGCAGTTCGCGGCGCTGTCGCGCGCCGAGTCCAGGCGCTGGGGGCCGATCATCAAGCAGGCCGGCATCAAGCTGGACTGAAGCCGCAGAGGGGACTCTCTCCCTTCGTGAAACACCGAGGAACCGGCGTTGCCGGGCCCCTGGTGTTGCCCCGGTAGGGGGCGAGCCTATTTTTTCGAGCCGTCCTCGAAGACCTCGTCGTCGCGCTGCAGCTCGCCGTTCTCGTCCCAGGCGCGCTCGCGCGTCACGCGGCCCTTGGCGTCGAAGGTGGATTCAGCCAGCAGCGTTCCCTTTTCGCTGAAGCGCTGGTGGGTGCCGACCGGGATTTGCCGGCCGCGGCTCACCACCTGGTAGCGGCCCTGCGCGGCGCGCTGGCCGCTGTCGTAGAACTCGGTGATCTCCACCGTGCGCGTGTCGCCGCTGCCGCTGTAGGCGGATTTGCTGCTCGGCTGGCCGTTGAGGTAGTAGCTGTCGTCGACGATCGGCTCGCCCGCGCTGTTCCAGCGCTGGTCGCGCACCAGCGCGCCTTTTTCGGAGAAGGCCTGCTCACGCAGGCGCACGCTCGCGCGCTCGACCAGCAGGTACACCGCCTCGCGGCGCTTGACGCCCTCGGACGAATAGTTCTGCTCGGTGCGCTGGTTGCCGACGATTTCGTCGATCGCCGCGGTCTTGCCGTTGTCGTAGAAGCTCTGCGAGCGCACCCGCTTGCCCGACACGTACGACAGCCGCGAGCGCAGGGTGCCGCGCGAGTCGAACAGTTCGACCTGCGACGGGCCGGTGCCTGTAAAGCCGCAGAGCCTGGCGTCATCGACCACCGGGGCCAGCGTGGGCGCGTCGGCACAGCGCAGGGCCGAGAGTTGGCCGTGCTCGGTGAATTCGACCGACGCGCGTTCGCTGCCGCTGCCGGTGTCGGGATAGAAGATGGCGCGCCGAAGCCTGCCGTCGGGGTAGAAGCTGCGCACGAGCCCCCGCTCCTGGCCGTCGTCGTAGGTGGCGTCGCGCAGCACGCGGCCCGTGGGCGAGAACTCGCGGGCGCGGCCCTGCAGGTTGCCCTTGGCATTGAGGGTGTGCTCCTTGGCGAGCTTGCCCTTCTCGTAGATGCGCACCAGACCCATCGACACGCCGTTCTGCACCTGTTCCTCGCGCTGCAGCTCGCCGGTTGCGCGGTCCTTGCAGCGCAGCAGGCCGGTCTTGCCCGCGGTGCTGCTGCCGTCGGCCGGGTTCACGCTGCGGCCGTTCAGCTCGCAGTCCAGCTGCGCGTGCGCCGTCGCGGCGCCGAGCAACGCGAGCAATGCGGCGGCGCCGCGGAGGGCGGTCCGGCGCGGGGTCATGTCACTTGTCGTAAAGCGTGTCGAGCGAGCGGAAACCCTTGACCTCGATCGGGTTGCCGAACGGGTCGAGGAAGAACATCGTCCACTGCTCGCCCGGCTGGCCCTCGAAGCGTACCTGCGGCTTCAGCACGAACTCGGTGCCGGCGGCTTCGAGCCGCGCGGCCAGCGCCTGCCAGTCGGGCAGGGCCAGCGCGAGGCCGAAGTGCGGCATCGGCACCATCACGTCGCCGACCCGGCCGGTCCGGGCGGTGGCGAAGGGCTCGCCGAGGTGGAGCGAAATCTGGTGGCCGAAGAAGTCGAAATCGACCCAGGTGCCGGTGCTGCGGCCTTCGGCGCAGCCGAGCACGCCGCCATAGAAGCGGCGGGCGACGTCGAGGTCGCGGACGTTGAAGGCCAGGTGGAAGATGCTCTGCATGGTTTCGGATTATGGGCAGCGGTGCTGTGAGAATGCCGGACTTTCTTTTATCGTGGAGCAAGCCTTGCGGATACTCCGGATCTTCGCCGCGCGGATGTGCGGCATCGCTCTTCTGTTCACTTTCGCGGCTGCGCATGCCGCCTGCCCCCCCTCGGCCATCGCCAGCCTCGAAAAGCCGGGCATGGGCGTGCGCAATGGCGTCGACCGCGGGGTGCTCTGGCGCATCGAGCGCGACGGGCGCAGCTCGTGGCTCTACGGCACCATCCACGTCGGCCGCGGCGACTGGGTGCGGCCCGGTCCGACCATCCAGAAAGCGCTCGCGCAGAGCGACACCCTTGCGCTGGAGCTCGACTTGCGCGACGAGGCTACTGCCCAGGTCATGGGCCAGCCGGCCGACCCGGCACTGCTGGCACGCATGCTCAGCGGCGAGCGTGCCCGCCGTCTCGAGCGCCAGAACACCGAGGCCTGCGTGCCGCCTGGCACGCTGTCGAAGCTGCAGCCGATCCTGCAGGTCACGGCACTGGCCGGCCTGGCGGGACGGGCCGACGGGCTGTACCCGGAATTCGGCGTGGACGAGACGCTGGCGGTTTCCGCCCGCAACGGCAACAAGCCGGTCGTCGCGCTCGAAAGCGCGGCCGAGCAGCTGAAGGCGCTGACCGGCGAATCCGAAGCCGAGGAGGCAGAGCAGGTCGATGCGGCGCTGGACGAACTGGAATCGGGCAAGCTGCGCGGCCAGCTCAAGGAGCTGGCCGACGTCTGGGCGCGCAGCGACGCGGCCAGGCTCGCCCGCTACCCCGAGTGGTGCGACTGCCTCAAGACGACCGCCGAGCAGCGGCTGATGAAGCGCCTGCTCGACGACCGCAACCCGAACCTGGCCGACGGCATCGAGCGCCTGCACTTCGGTGGCAAGCGCGTGTTCGCGGCGGTCGGTGCACTGCACATGATCGGCCCGCAGGGATTGCCCGCGCTGATGGCGGCGCGCGGCTTCACCGTGACGGCAGTGCTGACCGATGCACAGGCGCAGACGGCGGTGCCGATGCCGGCGCTTGCGGCGCCTTCGCCAGCGCCGAAGGCCGTGCGCGGCGGCAAGGCCGCCAAGGGTCAGCGTGGTCAGAAGGGTGCGCCTGCTGCCGCAGCAAAGGGCGGTAGATCGGCAAAGGCTGTGCCTGCCGCCAAAGGGGGCAAGGCGCCTGCCAAGGGCAAAGTGCGCAGATAATCGCGACCGCCATGCACATGCTGCGCCACCCCACCTGCTTCCTCGGCCTCGCCGGCCGCTGGGTGCTGCTGTGGTTCGTGCTGTCGCTGGGCGTGGCGGTGGCATCGCCGCTGGTGAACCCGCAGGCCATGGAGTTGGTGTGTTCCAGCGCCGGCTCGATCAAGGTGGTGGTCCACACCGAAGACGGCACGCAGGAAATGGGCGCCTCGCACATGGACTGCCCGTTGTGCGTGCTGAGCGGCGCACCGCCGCCGGCTGTGGCCGCTCCCGTCTTCGATCTTCCCTTGCCGCTGGGCCGCGTGGTCCAGTCCATTCCCGCCGCGCGCCTGGCCGCGGCCACCGCGGCGCCGTTGCCGGCGCGCGGGCCCCCGGCTTTCTCCTGACGCTCTCAAAACCGTAGCTGCATGCGCGCGACCGAAGCGCATGTGCGGCCTGTCCGGCTTGAAGTTTCGTGGAGAAGGTTCCTCTTGAAAAAGCACTCCCGCGCCTTGGCGATCGCCATGGCATTTCCCTTCGGCGCGCCTGCGCTGGCACAGCAGTCCGCCGAGACGCCTGAAAGCGGCACCGGTGGCCGCGCGCTCAGCACCATCACCGTGACCGGCGGCCGCCCGACCTCGCTTCCGACGCAGATCCCGACCACCATCGAAGGCGTGACGCACGAGCAGGTCGTCGAAACCGTCAACGCCACCGACAGCGAAGACGCGCTCAAATACCTGCCGAGCCTGGTCGTGCGCAAGCGCTACATCGGCGATTTCAACCACGCCGTGCTCGCCACCCGCGCCTCGGGCACGGGCAACAGCGCGCGCTCGATGGTGTACGCCGACGGCATCATGCTGTCGAACCCGCTGGGCAACGGCGCCACCTACGCGCCGCGCTGGGGCATGGTGTCGCCGGAAGAAATCGAGCGGGTCGACGTGCTGTACGGGCCGTTCTCGGCCGCGTACCCGGGCAACTCGGTGGGCGCGGTGGTCGACTACGTGACGCGCATGCCCACGCAGCTGGAGGCGCACGTCAAGCTCAGCGGCTTCGCGTCGAACTTCGACCTGTACAACAGCCATTCGTCGCCGGCCGGCCAGCAGCTCGACCTGTCGCTGGGCAGCCGCAGCGGCGACTGGTCGTGGTGGCTCAGCGCGTCGCGCACCCATAGCAAGGGGCAGGCGCTGGTGTTCGGCAACCGGCTGGTGAGCGCGGGCACGGTCGGCAGCGCGGGCACGCCGGTGACCGGCGCCGTACTCGGGCTGAATCCATCGAACCAGCCGTGGTGGCTGGTGGGCGGTTCGACCCTCTACGACACCACGCAGGAACAGGCCAAGCTCAAGGTGGCCTACGACTTCTCGCCTACGGTGCGCGCCACCTACACGCTGGGTGCATGGAACAACACCACGCACGGCAGCGTCGACACCTGGCTGCGCGACGCCTTCGGGCGGCCGGTGTACGGCGGGCGCGTGAACATCGGCGGGCGCAGCTACAACCTCGATTCGCCGAGCGCCGCGCTCGCACCGACCGAGACCGCGCTCACGCACTACATGCACGGCCTCTCGGTGAAGAGCCACACCGGCGGTGTGTTCGACTGGGAGGTGGCGGCGAGCCTGTTCGACTATTCGCGCGACACCTCGCGCACGCCCGCCACACCGCTGCCCGGCGCCTTCAACGGCGGCCCGGGCCGCACCACCGACATGGGCGGTTCCGGCTGGAACACCTTCAAGGCGGTCGGCACCTGGCGGCCCACCGGCTCGGCCGAAGGCGTGGGCGCGCACGTGGTCGACCTCGGCTTCCAGCAGGACACGGCGCGCCTGCGCACCAGCGTCGGCAACACGCTCGACTGGATCGACGGCTCTCCCGTCACGCCGTTCTCGGCCTTCAACGGCAACACCCGGCTGCAGTCGCTCTACGCGCAGGACACCTGGCGCTTCGCAAAGGACTGGAAGACCACGCTCGGCCTGCGCCATGAGCGCTGGCAGGCCTACGGCGGCCAGCTCGGCAACGCAAGCACGCTGCTGAACTTCACGCCGCGCAAGAACAGCCACGACTCGCCCAAGGCCGCCATCGCGTGGCAGGCCACGTCCGACTGGCTCTTCAAGGCCTCGACCGGCCGTGCGGTGCGCATGCCGACGGTGAGCGAGCTCTACCAGGGCTCGATCGACGGCAACCGCATCGTCAACACGAATCCGAACCTGCGCCCTGAACGCTCGTGGACCACCGAGCTCAGCGCCGAGCGCGACATGAAGGGCTGGGGGCTCGACGGCGTGCTTCGCACCACGCTGTTCTTCGAGAACACCAAGGACGCGCTCTACACCCAGGCACTCACCAACCTCGTGAGCACGGTGCAGAACGTCGATGCCATCCGCACGCGCGGGCTCGAAGTGGCGATGAACGCGGTCGACGTGGGCGTGCGGGGGCTCGACCTGAGCGGCAGCCTCACGCTGACCCGCTCGAAGATCACCGCCAACAGCGGCTTTGCGGCCAGCGTCGGCCGCGACCAGCCGCGCGTGCCCAAGGTGCGCGCCACGCTGCTCGCCACCTACCGCCCCGACGCCCGCTGGAGCTACACCGTCGGCGCGCGCTACAGCGGCAGGCAGTACGGCACGCTCGACAACAGCGACCCCAACGGCGCCGCGTACATGGGCTTCTCGAAGTTCTTCGTGGTCGACGCGCGCGTACGTTACCGGATCGACCGGCAGTGGAGCGCGTCCTTCGGCATCGACAACCTGAACAACAACAGGTACTGGGCCTTCCACCCGTACCCGCAGCGCA
>Ga0182007_10000506_pt1 | contig 23078 bp, 17 predicted proteins | sample Sormic07211113_1_FD_123023 | JGI IMG/M metagenome (GOLD analysis project Ga0182007, IMG submission 123023) | Rhizosphere microbial communities from Sorghum bicolor, Mead, Nebraska, USA - 072115-113_1 MetaG | ecosystem: Host-associated > Plants > Roots > Rhizosphere | place: USA: Nebraska...
AAAAAAAAAAAAAAAAAGAAGGAAAAGATTCCATTGAGACAATTATGAGTTTGATTGAGTTTCCGTTACTCGACCAAACAAGTTCTAATTCCGTTATTTCAACTACACCAAACGATCTTTCGAATTGGTCAAGACTCTCAAGTTTATGGCCCCTTCTATATGGTACCAGTTGTTGTTTCATTGAATTTGCCTCATTAATAGGCTCGCGATTCGACTTTGATCGTTATGGATTGGTACCAAGATCAAGTCCTAGACAAGCGGACCTAATTTTAACAGCTGGTACGGTAACAATGAAAATGGCTCCATCTTTAGTGCGATTATATGAGCAAATGCCTGAACCGAAATACGTCATTGCTATGGGAGCCTGTACTATTACAGGGGGCATGTTCAGTACAGATTCCTATAGTACTGTTCGAGGAGTTGATAAGTTAATTCCTGTGGACGTCTACCTGCCGGGTTGCCCGCCTAAACCAGAGGCTGTTATAGATGCCCTAACAAAACTTCGTAAGAAGATAGCGCGAGAAATAATTGAGGATCGAACTCTATGTCAAAGTCAAAAGAAAAATAGATCTTTTACTACCCGTCACAAACTTTATGTTCGGCGCAGTACTCACACTGGAACTTACGAACAAGAATTGCTCTATCAATCACCATCTACTTTAGATATATCTTCTGAAACTTTTTTCAAATCCAAAAGTTCAGTATCTTCCTACAAATTAGTGAATTAGGAGGGGTTCTTTTGTGCAGAAAAAGAAAGAGCAGTGCAATCTTTCAAACTTGCATTTGAAATGTGAAATATTTATACAAAGGGGGAGAGATCAAGACAATGCAGCAGGGTTGGTTATCTAATTGGCTAGTTAAACATGACGTGGTTCATAGGTCTTTGGGCTTCGATCATCGAGGAGTCGAGACTTTACAAATAAAAGCGGGGGATTGGGATTCCATTGCTGTCATTTTATATGTATATGGTTACAATTATTTACGTTCCCAATGTGCTTATGACGTAGCACCCGGTGGATCTTTAGCTAGCGTGTATCATCTTACGAGAATACAGTATGGTATAGATAACCCAGAAGAGGTATGCATAAAAGTCTTTGCCCAAAAGGATAATCCTAGAATCCCGTCTGTTTTCTGGGTTTGGAGAAGTGCCGATTTTCAAGAACGCGAATCTTATGATATGGTGGGAATTTCTTATGATAATCATCCACGTCTTAAACGTATCTTAATGCCTGAAAGTTGGATAGGCTGGCCCTTACGTAAGGACTATATAACCCCCAATTTCTATGAAATACAAGATGCTCATTGAGTGATAATAAATTCATGTTCACTTATACAACACAATTCCAGATTTTATTAAAGTAAAGGAATATTTTGAGGTTCTGTTCCTAGACGAAACGAAATACTTAGAATATAATATTCTAATTAATTCCTATTATACAAAAAGGTCCAGATAGACTGAACAAAAAGGGCTTCATTTCGATTTTCCAATTTGGAAAATCACATATTTGTTTCCTTCGTATGAACAGAAAAATACAATGACTCAAAGAAGTTCCTACCACGAACTTTGTACCGCGCATATTACTTAGAACAACTAGGAAAGTAGGATAAGCAAGAATAAAAAAAATATTCTTCGGAATAGCGGCATACAAAATTAATAAGAAATGCAAAATGAAGAAAAGGGCACCTAATCTCACCTCTTTCTATACCATAAAGAAAAGAACCAGAGATTTGAACCCTTTTTTATTTTTAAAAGAAAAAGAAGTGTTTAGAGATTTATCTACTTACTCTAGACATTTATCTACTTACTCTAGACTAAGTAGATTTTTAATGAATATTTATCCCAATCCATCTCAAAATATTTGTATCAATATCTATTCGGTAGATCCTTTTTTTCTGTGCCAGGAACCAGATTTGAACTGGTGACACGAGGATTTTCAGTCCTCTGCTCTACCAACTGAGCTATCCTGACCCTTTCTTGTGCATCATCTTAGTAAAGTATTTGCATCTATGTCAATTAAAGGGACTAAAAAATCAATAAAGTATTCCATTCAAAATTAGGAAATGGGGAGGGGTAGTCCTATGCATTGTGGATGGCTTACTTAATAATACTTAAAAAAATCGAATTAATAATCGAGATTCCTTGCCGATACTGTACTCTAATAAATAAAAAAAAAAGAGATAAAAAAGAAATCATCTATTTAATGAATAGCATAAGATTCATTGAGTTCTTGTCGCACTCCTTTGTGAAAGAGTAGAATGAGAAAGCTAGTGAATCTTAAACCCATTGATAAAAAAAAAGGATAACAACTATGGTTAGCGAATAAAAGAGGGTTTGGGGATAGAGGGACTTGAACCCTCACGACTTATAAAGTCGACGGATTTTCCTTTTACTAGAAATTTCATTGTTGTCAGTATTGACATGTAGAATGGGACTCTCTCTTTATCCTCGTCCGATTAATCCACTTTTTAAAAGATCTCGAAAACAATGAATTGAAGGATTTGATTACTCAATATTCGATTGGAATAGATTCACAATAATTCTAAAAAAATTATGAATTTTCTATTTCATAATCATTCCTAATTTCATTCTCAAAATAAAATAAAGAACCTATATTATAATATGGGTTCTGTGATTAATCGTTATTACTTCGATTCGTTAGAACAGCTTCCATTGAGTCTCTGCACCTATCCTTTTCCTTTGGGTTCTAGTTTGAGAACCACTTTTTTGAAAAAAGTGGATTTGGCTCAGGATTGCCCATTTTTCATTCCAGGGTTTCTCTGAATTTGGAAGTTACCACTTAGCAGGTTTCCATACCAAGGCTCAATACAATCAAGTCCGTAGCGTCTACCGATTTCGCCATATCCCCATTTTACTTTTCTTTGAAACCAGGATTCCTTGTATAATTTAATCCATCTTTTAGTTTTTTTTGAATCATTGAATTCATTATTCGACGTAGTCTAGCAACTCATCTTTATTTGAGACACCCCGCTCGCTTATTGCAATTCAGAATTGAATTGATTTTATCGTTGATATATTTGCAATTCAATCGGAATGAATATATCCAAAAGTTTTTCTCTCTCCCGCCTCCCTCCTTCCTTTTTTAGAGTATTCCAAATCATACTATAACGCTTGATATTCATTCTTTTTTTCTAAGCTGAATTAGAAATTTCATTTGCTATGATTCTATCTTCTCCTTAGTGAACTATTTATCCTTAAATTATTAACAAATAAAAAAAACAAAATATCTCAAAAATGTATATAATGATCAAATGAAAATGCCAATCTCTTGGCATTTTCTCTTTATTATATTATGCATATATATTCTTCTTTTCTATGTATTAGATTATTCGTCCGAGCCATATCAAATTGAAAATATCTGAAATCAAATTCAATATAGAATTTGGAATAGATTCTATTAGAAAAATCCATTTGCGAATTAGAGAAATAAAAAGAAAGTTCAATAAATTCTATAATCCTATTTAAGAATATCATTTTAGTTAAGCATATCAAGCTAACTTTATCTTTATGAAATTCTAGTATTTTTTTTCTAAGTGGAACTTCCAATTTAGAACTAGTTAATAACTAAGATTAATAATTAAGATCTGATATTTTACAGATTCCCTATATATATTTTTATTTGTTACACTATTTCTGTTATGTAAGCCCACTTAGCTCAGAGGTTAGAGCATCGCATTTGTAATGCGAGGGTCATCGGTTCAAATCCGATAGTCGGCTTTTTTTTCTATCGATGTTCCATGAACAAGAATTTCTTTTTTTCTCCGAATTAAATGGGGAATCCAGGGTCTATTATGTCGTTTTACCTTACAATTTTGCTAGATACAAAGCATAAAAATAAATAATATATATACAAAAAATCCAGATGTTGATGAAATTCCATTTTTTGTGTTACTCCATTTTTTGTGTTACTTTAGTAGATTTTACTCTGTTTATCCTTTAGTTTAATTCTGTTTGAATTTCGCTGTATTCTGTAATGTAAATAGAACGAAATTTATTGTGTAAAATGAAATTTCAATAAAATAAAAAAGGAGTCTTCATGTCCCGTTATCGAGGGCCTCGTTTAAAAAAAATACGCCGTCTGGGAGCTTTACCAGGACTCACTAGAAAAACGCCTAAATCCGGAAGTAATCAGAAAAAGAAATTCCATTCTGGGAAAAAAGAGCAATATCGTATTCGTCTTCAAGAAAAACAGAAATTGCGTTTTCATTATGGTCTGACAGAACGACAATTACTTAGATATGTACATATCGCTGGAAAAGCGAAAAGATCCACAGGTCAGGTTTTACTACAATTACTTGAAATGCGTTTGGATAATATCCTTTTTCGATTGGGTATGGCTTCAACCATTCCTGGGGCCCGACAATTAGTTAACCATAGACATATTTTAGTTAATGGTCGTATAGTTGATATACCAAGCTTTCGTTGCAAACCCCGAGATATTATTACTACGAAGGATAACCAACGATCAAAACGTTTGGTTCAAAATTATATTGCTTCATCCGATCCGGGCAAATTACCAAAGCATTTGACGGTTGACACATTGCAATATAAAGGACTAGTCAAAAAAATTCTAGATAGGAAGTGGGTCGGTCTCAAAATAAATGAGTTGTTAGTTGTAGAATATTATTCTCGCCAGACTTGAACTTAACGAAAAAAGGAAAGGTTCATAGAATTTTTTTCCCCTTCCCCTTTCCCCGAACTAAATCGACCTAAGGCTATTAATTCGTATTTTCCCGTTCACCTAGCAGAAATAGATTAACCCTAGGATCCTTTTTTCTTTTTTGTTATTTCCTAGATGTGTATTTTACATACCACAGTAATTTGCTATAGAGAATTTCTATTAATTAAAGGCATTATTGTTGGAATAAATTGTTATTTAATTTGATACATTGTGATCGCTAACATTGATGAATTAAGAGAAACGGAAAGAGAGGGATTCGAACCCTCGGTAAACAAAAGTCTACATAGCAGTTCCAATGCTACGCCTTGAACCGCTCGGCCATCTCTCCTACATAATCTTATTATGGAAAATAAACTGAGTGAATAGCGAGTTTTCGTATTCCTGCAGTACAGGTACAGCCACAACGGCTCGGGAATTCCATGGCTCTATTGGATTGGATGGAAAAATTCCTTTTCATCTAAGTGGAAGGATCCAGTATTTTTTTACTAGGAATTCCGCTTCCTCGAAAAGTTTTTCTTTGGGGAAAACAAAAATAAAAAGAGAATGGAAGAATTCTTCTTATTCCATAAGAAAATAAAGGAACCCTAGAATTCTATTTGCATAAGGTACATTACGCCATACAATCTAAATATAAAAGGGGTATGGGGCAATTAATTACTTTGAAAACGCGAAATAGCTGATGAGAGAAGTTGTTGTTGAGAAATAGGAAAGTGGAATGAAATCCAGTCTTAGTCAAATATTTCATATCTCTTCTTGTCCAAACAGAAGGAAAAGGAGACAATTTGAGCTGAGCGGAAAATCCATACCTCTCTTATCCATTCCATTTAGAGCATATGGATCGATTTATAAGAATCGAGTGTTTTGTTTTTATGTTATTTTGTGATAGAATGAAAAGAATTCTATATAGAATGGGTTGGGAATTATGCCTAGATCCCGTATAAATGGAAATTTCATTGATAAGACCTCCTCGATTGTAGCCAATATTTTATTGCAAATAATTCCGACAACCTCCGGGGAAAAAAGGGCATTTACTTATTATAGAGATGGTGCGATTTGACTCTTTTTTTTATTTTAGCCCTACCTATATCTCATTCTTACGAGAAAGAGAGAGGGTTCGCATAGAGAGAACAAAATTAGTAAAGGAAACCCGCGCTTGGGGAAGGTGAGGTGAACTAACAATTCCTTCTGTCGTGTATCCTCGATTGATGTGGCCTCAGATGCTTCAATTGTAGATTTGAGTATTGAGCGAAAGGTTACACCTACAGGATAGGTTCTGTATTACAGGCCAATCCGACTCTACTAGTACCAATAGGCAGCATAGGGGAGAAAAGCACTACACCACGAAATAGGAATCAACAAGAGAAAAACTTTGTTAGAAATTAGCCCTTTCCTGATTGGTATCAGGGTTGGGAAGAATGGTTGGGATAACAAACAACCATCAGGTTTGTACTTTGGATACCCTTATAACCATCAAAGGTCGTTGAAGTGGCTAATTCCTCTAAATAGGAGGCGTTGAGAACAAAGAAATTCTTGGAGCTATCGTTTTCCTCTAGCATTAATATAATTCATTGGTGTTAAGAAAAACCTCTTGGGGGAAGGTTGGCTAGAGATTTCTTGGAAAAATACCAGCCCCCTTCGGTCCATAATGAGATGGGACTAATTCTATTTTTATTCTATAGATTTTTCGCTTAGTACTAGGTATAGAAGGGAGAAGCCATATGAGAGTATAGAAGGGAGAAGCCGTATGAGATGAAAACCTCATGTACGGTTTTGGAACGGAGATTTTTTGAATAGAATGAACGACCGTAACGGATGTTGGCTCAATCCGAAGGAAATTATGCGGAAGCTTTGCAGAATTATTATGAAGCTACGCGACTAGAAATTGATCCCTATGATCGAAGTTATATACTATATAACATAGGCCTTATACACACAAGCAATGGAGAGCATACAAAGGCTTTGGAATATTATTTCCGGGCGCTAGAACGAAACCCCTTCTTACCGCAAGCTTTTAATAATATGGCCGTGATCTGTCATTACGTGCGACTATCTCCACTATAGAAAGAAGAAAAAAAGAAAGGAGGAAATTTTCTAGTGAATACTAGAAAAGAGGGCTTTCTACATAGGGATCGTCAAAACAACGATTTTACCCTATCAGCTGTAGGAAGGAAGGACACTTCACGAGAATCAAAATAGGAAGAAAGTAGAGCCTATACTACTATTCTATGGATAAAGCTGAAATTGATAGAGAAAACACCGTAAAGATCAATTAGTGAGCGACTGGGTCGATACAACTAAAAAAAACTGCTTCATTATACCACGATATGGGACAAAATTTAGGAATCCGCTTATGTAATAAAGCCGATCCACTAAGGGATTAAGCAGCGGTGTAGTATCAGATCCCAAAGATAGTAAGTTCTTTTTTCTTTCTTATGGAAAAAGGTCTTTTTCCAGGATTCTATAGAAATTTCATATATGAAAGAAACGAAACCGAGATAGTTACCTTTCAGAAAATTCGAACGAAGGATATAGGTCTATCTATGCTTCATTCTTCTGAAGGTGGGAGAAAAGATCAAACTGATTATTGATCAAAATTAGGGTTTGAAACTTAGGTAATTAACTTCTTCTGCTTAACCCAAGAAGAAATTGGATTGATTTTTGAGAAATCGAATTCAGTTAATATAGGGGAAATTAAGATAGCAATTTCTGAGCCGTATGAGGTAGGAAACTCTCAAGTACGGTTCTAGGGAAAGGAACTGCCTATTCCGACCGAGGAGAACAGGCCATTCTACAGGGCGATTCGGAAATTGCGGAAGCTTGGTTTGATCAAGCTGCTGAGTATTGGAAACAAGCTATAGCGCTTACTCCAGGAAATTATATTGAAGCACAGAACTGGTTAAAGATTACGAAGCGCTTTGAATTTGAATAAGACCACTCTCCATTTTCATAAAAAGGGTGGAAGATCAAATCAAGAATTTCATTATATCCCTTTCTTCTACCTTCAATTTTATATCATATTTCATAAGGATAAACAATAGGGATAGGCTCTGGAACAGAAGTAATAAAGTACATAAAAGTCGGCAATCTAAATATTCCTACCTAATATATCAGGACGGTCTTATTAATAATTCTAATGAGTTATCTTGGAATTTGGAATCGAATCAAAAAATCTATATTATGCTCACTCAAGGAAAGTAGATGTAGATAGGGACTTATACCCTCAGAAAAAAAATACACTAGCTTCTTAAATTAAAACGTAAAAAAAGATTTTTTTGTTATGTCGGGAAATAATTTCCCAGAATAACCAATGTCCGTTAGGCACCTAATCCTTATGTCATAATAGATCCGAACACTTGCCTTGGATTGACTTCAATATATAATTGCTCCAGTGAATAACTAAAAAAAAATAGAAGGACGGTAGATAGTAAAGAAAAGGACTAATCATAATATCTATCTTTAAAAGATTCAATAAAAAGACAGTTGGCGGGTCTCTTTGTATGTCTTGTCCGGAAAGAGGAGGACTTAATGATTATTCGTCCGTCGGAACCAGAAGTTAAAATTGCTGTGGATAGGGATCCTGTAAAAACATCTTTTGAGGAATGGGCCAGACCCGGGCATTTCTCAAGAACAATAGCTAAGGGTCCCGACACTACCACTTGGATCTGGAACCTACATGCTGATGCTCACGATTTCGATAGTCATACCGGTGATTTGGAGGAGATCTCCCGAAAAGTCTTTAGTGCTCATTTCGGCCAACTCTCCATTATCTTTCTTTGGTTGAGTGGCATGTACTTCCACGGTGCCCGTTTTTCCAATTATGAAGCATGGCTAAGCGATCCTACTCACATTGGACCCAGTGCTCAGGTAGTTTGGCCAATAGTAGGACAAGAAATTTTGAATGGTGATGTAGGCGGGGGTTTCCGAGGAATCCAAATAACCTCTGGTTTTTTTCAGATTTGGCGAGCATCCGGAATAACTAGTGAATTACAACTCTATTGTACCGCAATTGGTGCATTGATTTTTGCATCGTTAATGCTTTTTGCCGGTTGGTTCCATTATCACAAAGCCGCTCCCAAATTGGCCTGGTTCCAAGATGTAGAATCCATGTTGAATCACCACTTAGCGGGGTTATTAGGACTTGGGTCTCTTTCTTGGGCGGGACACCAAATCCATGTATCTTTACCGATTAACCAATTTCTCGACGCTGGGGTTGATCCTAAAGAGATACCACTTCCTCATGAATTTATCTTGAATCGCGACCTTTTGGCTCAACTTTATCCTAGTTTTGCCGAAGGAGCAACCCCCTTTTTCACCTTGAATTGGTCCAAATATGCGGAATTTCTTAGTTTTCGCGGAGGACTAGATCCAATAACCGGTGGTCTATGGTTGAGCGATATTGCACACCATCATTTAGCTATTGCTATTCTTTTCCTGATCGCTGGTCATATGTATAGGACCAATTGGGGTATTGGTCATGGACTTAAAGATATTTTGGAGGCTCATAAGGGCCCATTTACAGGACAAGGCCATAAAGGTCTCTATGAAATCCTAACAACGTCATGGCACGCTCAATTATCTCTTAACCTAGCTATGCTAGGCTCTACAACTATTGTTGTAGCTCATCATATGTACTCTATGCCCCCCTATCCATACCTAGCTACTGACTATGGTACACAACTTTCCTTGTTCACACACCACATGTGGATTGGCGGATTTCTAATAGTTGGTGCTGCTGCACATGCAGCCATTTTTATGGTAAGAGACTATGATCCAACTACTCGATACAACGATCTATTAGATCGCGTCCTTAGACACCGCGATGCAATCATATCCCACCTTAACTGGGTATGTATATTTCTGGGTTTTCACAGTTTTGGCTTGTACATTCATAATGATACCATGAGTGCTTTAGGCCGTCCCCAAGATATGTTTTCGGATACCGCCATACAATTACAACCCATCTTTGCTCAATGGATACAAAATATCCATGCTGGCGCGCCTGGCGTAACAGCTCCTGGTGCAACAACAAGTACCAGCTTAACGTGGGGAGGCGGCGAGTTAGTAGCTGTAGGCGGCAAAGTAGCTTTGTTACCTATTCCATTAGGAACCGCGGATTTTTTAGTCCATCACATTCACGCATTTACCATCCATGTGACTGTATTAATACTTTTGAAAGGTGTTTTATTTGCTCGCAGTTCCCGTCTGATACCTGATAAAGCAAATCTTGGCTTTCGCTTCCCTTGCGACGGACCTGGGCGAGGGGGAACATGTCAAGTATCCGCCTGGGATCATGTTTTCTTAGGTCTATTCTGGATGTACAATTCTATTTCGGTAGTCATTTTCCATTTCAGTTGGAAAATGCAGTCGGATGTTTGGGGTACTATAAGTGATCAAGGGATAGTAACTCATATCACAGGGGGAAACTTTGCGCAGAGTTCCATTACGATTAATGGTTGGCTTCGAGATTTCTTGTGGGCACAGGCATCCCAAGTAATTCAGTCTTATGGTTCCTCATTATCTGCATATGGTCTTTTTTTCTTAGGCGCTCATTTTGTCTGGGCTTTCAGTTTAATGTTTTTATTCAGCGGCCGTGGTTATTGGCAAGAACTCATTGAATCTATCGTTTGGGCTCATAACAAATTAAAAGTTGCTCCTGCTACTCAGCCTAGAGCCTTGAGCATTATACAAGGACGTGCTGTAGGAGTAACCCATTACCTTCTGGGTGGAATTGCCACAACATGGGCATTCTTCTTAGCGAGAATTATTGCAGTAGGATAGTGGCTAGGAGGATTTGAAAGGCATTATGGAATTAAGATTTCCCAGGTTTAGCCAAGGCTTAGCTCAGGACCCCACTACTCGTCGTATTTGGTTTGGTATTGCTACCGCACATGATTTCGAAAGTCATGATGATATTACTGAGGAACGTCTTTATCAGAACATTTTTGCTTCTCACTTTGGGCAGTTAGCAATAATCTTTCTATGGACGTCCGGAAATCTGTTTCATGTAGCTTGGCAAGGAAATTTTGAATCATGGATACAGGATCCTTTACACGTAAGACCTATTGCTCATGCCATTTGGGATCCTCATTTTGGGCAACCCGCCGTGGAAGCCTTTACTCGAGGAGGTGCTGCCGGTCCAGTGAATATCGCTTATTCTGGGGTTTATCAGTGGTGGTATACAATTGGATTGCGCACCAATGAAGATCTTTATACTGGAGCTCTTTTTCTATTATTTCTTTCTACGCTATCCTTAATAGGGGGTTGGTTACATCTACAACCCAAATGGAAGCCAAGCCTTTCGTGGTTCAAAAACGCCGAATCTCGTCTGAATCATCATTTGTCAGGACTTTTCGGAGTAAGTTCTTTGGCTTGGACAGGACATTTAGTTCATGTTGCTATTCCCGGATCCAGGGGGGAGTACGTTCGATGGAATAATTTCTTAGATGTATTACCCTATCCCCAGGGGTTGGGTCCCCTTCTGACGGGTCAGTGGAATCTTTATGCCCAAAATCCTGATTCGAGTAATCATTTATTTGGTACCACTCAAGGAGCGGGAACTGCCATTCTGACCCTTCTTGGGGGATTCCATCCACAAACACAAAGTTTGTGGCTGACCGATATTGCTCATCATCATTTAGCTATTGCATTTATTTTTCTCATTGCCGGTCATATGTATCGAACTAACTTCGGAATTGGGCACAGTATCAAAGATCTTTTAGAAGCACATACTCCTCCGGGGGGTCGATTAGGACGTGGGCATAAAGGCCTTTATGATACAATCAATAATTCGATTCATTTTCAATTAGGCCTTGCTCTAGCTTCCTTAGGGGTTATTACTTCCTTAGTAGCTCAACATATGTACTCTTTACCTGCTTATGCATTCATAGCACAAGACTTTACTACTCAAGCTGCTTTATATACTCATCACCAATACATTGCAGGGTTCATCATGACAGGGGCTTTTGCTCATGGAGCTATTTTTTTCATTAGGGATTACAATCCGGAACAGAATGAAGATAATGTATTGGCAAGAATGTTAGACCATAAGGAAGCTATCATATCTCATTTAAGTTGGGCTAGCCTCTTCCTAGGATTCCATACCTTGGGCCTTTATGTTCATAACGACGTTATGCTTGCTTTTGGTACTCCAGAAAAGCAAATCTTGATCGAACCTATATTTGCCCAATGGATACAATCTGCTCATGGTAAGACGACATATGGGTTCGATATACTCTTATCTTCAACGAATGGCCCCGCTTTCAATGCAGGTCGAAACATATGGTTACCGGGATGGTTGAATGCTGTTAATGAGAATAGTAATTCGCTTTTCTTAACAATAGGACCTGGGGATTTCTTGGTTCATCATGCTATTGCTCTAGGTTTGCATACAACTACATTGATTTTAGTAAAGGGTGCTTTAGATGCACGCGGTTCCAAATTAATGCCGGATAAAAAGGATTTCGGGTATAGTTTTCCTTGCGATGGCCCAGGGCGCGGCGGTACTTGTGATATTTCTGCTTGGGACGCGTTTTATTTGGCTGTTTTCTGGATGTTAAATACCATCGGATGGGTTACTTTTTATTGGCATTGGAAACACATTACATTATGGCAGGGCAACGTTTCACAATTTAATGAATCCTCCACTTATTTGATGGGATGGTTAAGAGATTACCTATGGTTAAACTCTTCACAACTTATTAATGGATATAATCCTTTTGGGATGAATAGTTTATCAGTATGGGCTTGGATGTTCTTATTTGGACATCTTGTTTGGGCTACAGGATTTATGTTCTTAATTTCCTGGCGTGGATATTGGCAGGAATTAATTGAGACTTTAGCATGGGCTCATGAACGCACACCTTTGGCTAATTTAATTCGCTGGAGAGATAAGCCCGTGGCTCTTTCCATTGTGCAAGCAAGATTGGTCGGATTAGCCCACTTTTCCGTGGGTTATATATTCACTTATGCAGCTTTCTTGATTGCCTCAACATCAGGCAAGTTTGGTTAATTTAGTTATTTTTTTTTGTACTGTATCAGAACCCAGTTCATTACTCTTGATGGAGAGGGAGGATCCGCCTTTTTAGATTTTTTCTATTTATTTTTCTATCTAGGATTAGAACCATATACTTGGTAATAATAGGAACGGCACATTATGGCAAAAAAAAGTTTGATTCAGAGGGAGAAGAAGCGGCATAAATTAGAACAAAAATATCATTTGATTCGTCGATCCTCAAAAAAAAAGATAAGAAGCAAAGTTTCCCCTTTGAGTTTGAGCGAAAAAACAAAAATGCAAGAAAAATTGCAATCCCTACCACGTAATAGTGCACCTACACGCCTTCATCGACGTTGTTTTTTAACCGGAAGACCTAGAGCTAACTATCGAGACTTTGGGCTATCCGGACACATACTTCGAGAAATGGTTTATGCATGTTTGTTACCGGGTGCAACAAGATCCAGTTGGTAAGGATAAAATACCCTTTCTTTCATATTTGTATGGTTTTCTCGAATTGATGATCGTAGAAGAGCCCTCTTTACCATTCTGTATAAGTGGACTATTCTATTTGTATAGATATGGTAGAGAGGCCTATCCAACCCCCTTTTATCCACCAGTTCCCCGCTAAGAAGGTAGAGCAGTTTGGTAGCTCACAAAGCTCATAAGCTTGGGGTTACGGGTTCGATACTGACTACCTGCTCCATATTCCTTCTTTATGATATATGTATCATCCATTTGTATATGGTATATGGATTTGTTTTTCTTTCCTAAAAGAGTTTCGGTCTAACAGTTTTTTATTATTTCTCTTGTTCCGAGAAATAATAATAATAAAGAAAGAGTAAAATACGAAAGAGAAGCGTCCATTGTCTAATGGATAGGACAGAGGTCTTCTAAACCTTTGGTATAGGTTCAAATCCTATTGGACGCAATCTTTTTTCTATCTATTCTTTAAATAACTAAACTAAAAACTAAAAAAAAATTTGCATGATTCAAACGAAAAATCTTTCTCAACGATTCCTCTTCTACTAACACAAGTTATACTAATAAGAGTAGACATGCTATATTTATGTTTGTTCCTGAAGGGAAAACCGTTCAAGCTGTTCCTGAATAGCTTCCTTCAAAAGGGTTTCTGCTTGCTCGGTGAATGTCTTACTAGAAGATATAATTTCTTGGAATTGAGGTTTAGTATCTTTTAGGTGTTTACGTAACTCATCCAGAAATTTCTTTACCTGTTCAATTTCTAACGAATCAAGATATCCTCTCGTTCCGGTATAAATAGTAGCTACCTGCTCTTCCACTGGGAGAGGGTTTGATTGGGATTGTTTAAGCAATTCCCGTAATCGTCGACCCCTTGCCAATTGATTCTGACTTGTTTTATCCAGAGCAGAGGCGAATTGTGCAAAGGCTTGTAATTCTGCGAATTGAGCTAGTTCCAATTTTGATTTGCCAGCTACTTGTTTCATGGCTTTAATTTGAGCTGCGGATCCCACTCTGGAAACTGAAATACCCACATTAATAGCAGGTCGAATTCCGGCATTGAATAGATCCGCGGATAAGAATATTTGTCCATCTGTAATTGAGATTACATTAGTAGGAATATAGGCGGAAACGTCTCCAGATTGAGTCTCCACTATTGGTAAAGCGGTCATACTCCCTTCGCCTAAAAGAGAATTTAATTTAGCGGCTCTTTCTAAAAGGCGTGAATGCAAATAAAAAACATCCCCTGGATAAGCTTCGCGGCCGGGAGGTCTTCTTAATAGAAGGGACATTTGGCGATAAGCTTGTGCCTGTTTGGAGAGATCATCATAAATTATTAAAGTATGCCGTTCGCGGTACATAAAATATTCAGCCAGGGCTGCTCCCGTATAAGGAGCGAGATATTGTAATGTAGCGGGTGAATCCGCCATTTCAGCTACTACAATAGTGTATTCCATGGCCCCCTCTTCGTGGAAAGTTGTTACTACTTGAGCCACGGAGGATGCTCTTTGACCGATAGCTACATAAACACATATTACATCTTGCCCTTTTTGATTGAGAATTGTATCTGTGGCTACTGCTGTTTTGCCAGTCTGTCTGTCCCCAATAATTAACTCTCGCTGACCGCGCCCTATGGGGATCATCGAATCGATAGCAATAAGCCCTGTTTGAAGGGGTTCATATACGGAACGCCTAGAAATTATACCCGGAGCAGGAGATTCAATTAAGCGAGATTCTGAAGCGACAATTTCGCCTCTCCCATCAATAGGTTTAGCGAGAGCATTTATAACACGACCCAAGTAAGCCTCGCTCACGGGTATCTGAGCAATTCTTCCTGTTGCTTTTACAAAACTTCCCTCTTGTATCATCAACCCATCGCCCATTAATACAATCCCAACATTTTTGGATTCCAAATTCAGAGCAATACCTCTCGTCCCTTCTGCAAATTCGACTAATTCACCTGACATTATTTCACCAAGACCTATAATACGAGCAATCCCATCCCCCACTTGCACTACGCGACCGATATTCTCAATCCCTACTTTCCTATTATATTGTTCAATACGTTCGCGGAGAATTTTATTAATTTCGTCGACTCGAAGGGTTGCCATTAGTGTTTCTTTAATTTTTTGGAAGCAAGGGAAAAATAATGCCTAAATTCTAAACAAAAGTAGAAGTTCAAAACCTAATAAATTTAATTATCTCTTCCATTCTATGGCCCCGAGAATGCCAATATTAGCACGAATCGTACGGAAATGTAACTCGGTATTCAAACAACTATTCAGAGTTCCTAGAGCTCCTTGTACAGCTTGTTGGAAAACCCGTTGTCGGACCTGATTCATCGCCCTTTGTTTTTCATAAAAAAGGGTTTCGTTTTTAGACTTTTCTAATTGTTCCAAACTAATAGAAGTAGCATTAATCAAATTTTCTTTTTCTCGTTCTATTTCAGAGTATCCATTCATTCGATACTCATCTGCTTCTAGTTCGACTTTCTGTAATCGAATACGAGCTTTTTCGAGTTGTTCAAGGGTCCCTCTACGCAATTCTTCCGAATTTCGAATAGTACTTAAGATCCTCTGTTTTCGATTATCTAATAAATCTTTTAATGAAAGTAGATTATCTTGCTATTAAGTTTACAATTTTTATGATCTCTTCCCGAACCAAACATGAATCTTTCGATTCATTTGGCTCTCCCGCTCCTTTTTTTTCTTTTTTGTTATGTATTATGGCTATTTCCATATCTTTTTTTTATGTAATGAGCCTATCCTCTATCCTCTCTTTTCTGTTTGTATTTCTATATACCCAAACTTATATAAGACTAGATGAATATTAAGAGGACTCTTCCAACTAGATAAAAATCTATCATGGTCAGCAAAGTTGTTTCTTTATTTGTGTTTGCTCTGTTAGTTAATAATTTCAATTTCATTAAGAAAAACAAACTAAATAAATGGAAAATAAAAATTGATAGAATTCCTTTTATTTTTTCTTCAAATCCAAAAAATTTCTCTTTTTTTTTATACATAGGTCGTCGATTTGGCATTGGAAAAAGGACTGCGTGCCCTTCTAGTAAATAGTTCAAACTATTTTATCGATATGAGTGTTCTATATCAGATAAATTCTACACTAGCTATTTCCCGTTTAAAGCATTTCGAGACTAATACTAATACTAATGTAGTTGTAGAAAGAGTACCCCTTTTTGCCCGGACTTCAAGCAGTTTAGCTTTAACCGTGTTAATGGTCTCACATTATTGGTCTATAGAGAATCAAAGTAAATTTACCAATGAATCTCGAAATGCTATGGTTCTTCCATATGATTTCTGAAGTTATTCAGAAGTAATTCGTCGAGATCGTGCACCTTTTCTTATTTATCAAAAAAAAATACTAAAAATATTCTAAAGTGCAGCCGGATAGATCCAATCTATTCTTGAAATAGACAACTCGCACACACTCCCTTTCCAAAAAAAATCAATACACCAACCACTACAGTTAGATTTATTAGATTTGTTGCTAAAATATCGGTATTAAGCCCGAAACTCCCAGCGAATGGCCAGTGAGCTAAAAAAACGAAAGAATGGGTTACATTTTTCATATGCTCTCCTCTTATAGATAGGACGAACAAAGAAGAAAGTTTTTCGATCACTTACTTCGCTCGTCCTTTTTTGATCGGTTTTTTTAATGCAATTTTTTTAATGCAAATGGATTCAATCTAATAATTTCTTTTAGATTAAATCTTAGGTCTCGTTTGACCTGTGAAAGATCTCCTTTGTTGAAATGTTCCCAAAATTCCTAAAATAAAAGGAAAAATACTTTCCACTGTCCTAAACTAAGGACGGGAAGGAAGAGGGCGAGCATATCCTCTAAATTGATCATGCTCAAATCAGCCCTTCTTGGGGTTCCTAGGGTATTGTCTGTCCCGATAAATACAAAATTTCCGGAATAATATAAAAAATAAATAATATTATAAATAGGAGTAAAGTATTGATATACTTAGAATTACATAAGCAAATACCAATGTACTAAAAAAAGAAAAAAGTATCTAATCTAAAGGACTCATTTTCTTTTTTAGGATTAAACAAAAGGGTTCGCAAATAAAAGCGCTAGTGCCACAACCAGTCCATAAATTGTTAAAGCTTCCATAAAAGCTAGACTAAGCAATAAAGTACCTCTTATTTTACCTTCTGCTTCTGGCTGTCTCGCAATACCTTCTACAGCTTGTCCTGCAGCAGTACCTTGACCAACTCCGGGCCCAATAGAAGCAAGCCCTACGGCCAATCCAGCAGCAATAACGGAAGCAGCAGCAATTAGTGGATTCATGGTGAGTTCCTCGTGTCAAAAAAAAAAGAAATGGTTAAGGATACAATCAACCAAGAAATTATTACTTCCAACTTCTAAGCTCTATCGGGTAGAAGTAACTAATAAGTACAAATAAATGATAATCGAAATCGTTCGAATTACTTCGAGATCTCGTTTTTAGTTTCTAATCATTAGAGGTTTGTGTAAATCCATATGATTCTCATTATTCTATTTCTCTTTCTTTTCAACCAATCACTCTTTTATTCCATCCTTTTTTTTACTCTGAAGAACCCCTATTGAAATCGAACTAATCCAAATCCAATAGGAATCAAATCAAGATATACAATTGATAACAATATGCTGCATAGAACTTGATATGGAATCCAGTTCCATATAGAAGGGAATTCTATATATCGGATTAGATAATGAATCTAACTTAGGAATAAAAAAAATCCCATATACATTTGTTTCTTCTATTTTGTTTGCGTATTTTCTCATTTTCTATTGAATCCGATTCTAAAATCATTCCTTAGAAAGCCACACAAAAGATGACTGTCTTATAGGCATTAAGGATATAGATCTAACCAGATTCCGCCCCCCTGAATGCATATATATTTTACCTCTTCCATAATATAGTCTATTCTCTCTCCTACAACTCTAGGTTGTATATTCATACGCCTTTCGAACTATTTAGTTTTCCAACCAAGAGGATTATCCGGAATCATGCATGAATTGGGCTAAGCTAAAAAAAAAGACTATTTCAAAAACTAGTTAATTCAATGATGACCTTCCATGGATTCACCTATATAGGCTGCGGCTAACGTTGCAAAAATAAGAGCTTGAATACCGCTTGTAAATAATCCAAGAAACATGACCGGTATAGGGACTACTAAGGGGACTAAAGAAACAAGAACAACAACGACTAATTCATCCGCCAATATATTTCCGAAAAGTCGAAAACTAAGTGATAACGGTTTTGTGAAATCTTCTAGGATGTTAATAGGTAAAAGGATTGGGGTTGGTTTAATATATTTTTCGAAATAACTCAATCCTTTTTTGCTAAGACCCGCATAAAAATATGCCGCTGATGTTAGTAAAGCTAAAGCAACAGTAGTATTTATATCATTCGTGGGCGCTGCTAATTCCCCATGGGGTAACTCTATAATTTTCCAAGGTAAAAGAGCGCCTGACCAATTCGAAACAAAAATAAAAAGGAACATAGTTCCAATAAAGGGAACCCAGGGACCATATTCTTCTCCAATCTGAGTTTTGCTCAAGTCTCGAATAAACTCAAGGACATATTCGAAGAAATTCTGACCATCGGTCGGGATGGTTTGTGGATTCCGAACAGCTATGATAACTGAACCTAGCAAAATAGTAATTACGAACCAAGAAGTGATGAGTACTTGGGCATGAATTTGGAAACCCCCTATTTGCCAATAGAAGTGTTGGCCTACTTCTACACCCGATATATCATATAACCCCTTGAGTGTTTTAATGGAACATGGTGTAATATTCATATTGTCCTCTGATAAAAATTGAACTTCAAAAAAGGAATTCTTTTGATTCAAGCATCTCTTTCTCAACTCAGCAACTTGAAGTATTAATCTTATATTTAATATACCAAGAAATCACATCAGATCATAATATATATCAATACCCTCTAATATATATCAATATTCCCCTTCTTTTATCTATGCAAAACAAAAAATAATAGTAATTAATCCTATAAATCTACGCAGTTGCTCAAGAATTAACTATTCTTCTTAATCAACGATTTCTTATATAGAGAGAACGGCCCTCAGAAATTGCAAATACTAATTTGTTAAGAATTAATCGAATTGAAGTCATAGTGTCATCGTTGGCAGGAATCGATATATTCGCAAGATCTGGGTCACAATTTGTATCGACTAAAGAAATAGTAGGAATCCCCAAAATGGCACATTCCCGAAGAGCTATATACTCTTTTTGCTGATCAAGGACGATCACAATGTCAGGCAACCTCGTCATATATTTGATCCCGCCGAGATATCTTTGCAAGGTAGATAATTTTCTCTTTAAGATTGCCGCATCTCTTTTTGGGAGATGGTGGAATTTTCCCATTTTTTCTTCTGCTCTTAAGTCTCTAAATTGAGAAAGTCTAGTTTTGGTAATCGACCAATTCGTTAACATACCGCTGAACCACTTTTTATTAACATAATGACAACGAGACCTTATTGCAGCTGATGCTACTAAATCCGCTGCTCTTTTTTTGGTACCAACAATTAAGAAGCTTTTTCCCTGACTTGCTGCATCAAAAACTAAATCACAAGCTTCTGATAAAAAACGAGCTGTTCTAGCAAGATTTGTAATATGAGTACCTTTACGCTTTGCCGAGATGTAAGGGGCCATTTTGGGATTCCATTTCTTAATACCATGACCAAAATGAACTCCCGCTTCTATCATCTCTTTCAAATTGATGTTCCAATATCTTCTTGTCATTTTTTCCACACTTCCTTTTTATTTTTTCTTTTTTCGTCTTACCATTACGGAATTAATTTCTTTTTGAAGATTAAGAAAGAGCCGAAATAGCTTGAAATAAATAATAATTGTTCCGATGGAACCTTCTACTCATAATTGACCATTGATACACGGTATAAACATAGCCTTAATGAATTAACTGACTTCTTTTACTTATTCAAATACAATTCAAATACAATTCAAATTCAAATACAAAATCGAAAATCAGACCTGTTAGCATTCTAAGGTCAAAAGTATAGTTTAAATTTAAGTAAAAAAAAATTGCTTTATGTATACTTAAATCGTATAAATAGGGGTAAACGGGGTCTCTGATGTTTCATAGAAATTGTTTGTTACGTCAGAATCAGAAGAAACTAATTCTGTATGGAGAAACAAAATATCTCTCATTTCCGACGCGAATAGATTTTTTTTTTTAATTTCGAAATAAAGGTTCTTGTCTTGTGGGGAACGATGCACAAATTTTTGGAATCCGGTACCAACAGGTATAATCCCCCCCAGAACTACGTTTTCTTTCAGGCCTTTCAACCAATCAATACGACCTCGTAGGGCAGCTTTTGCTAAAACTCGAGCAGTTTCTTGAAAACTTGCTTCAGATATGAAACTTTGGGTATTCAGGGAAGCCCTTGTTATTCCCAATAAGATTGCCCGATAATAGATCGATTCATCTAAAGCCCGCCCTGCTCGTTCCGCTCGCAATAGTCCTATTAATTCCCCAGGTAAAAAAACATTAGACATTCCATCTTCGGAAACCCTTACTTTTGATGTTACTTGGCGTATAATAATCTCTATATGTCTATTATGGATCTGTACCCCTTGGGATCGATAAACCTTTTGGATCTTATTAACCAAAGAGATACGACTTTGGGCTATGGTTAGCTCAGCTCCAATCAAGAATCCCCAGGGAACCCCAAGAATTCTTGGTATACGTTCATTCCAATCCTCAATTCTCCTTTCGAGATTCGGCGATAGTGAATCAATTGAACGCGCTTCGAAGATTTGTTCTACTTTTGGAAGACCTTGCGTTATATCACTGGATCTCGATTTTTCATATATAAACGTAACTAACCTATCTCCTTTGTAAAGGATTTTTCCATAATGACCATGAACAGTTGCTCCTATAGTGGCCAAATAAGGCTTAGCTGCTCTTAGAACAAAGGAGTCCATATTAACAATGAAAATTTGACCAGATTTTTTTATGTGTGATTTAAATAGACATAAATTTTCACAAATAAATTGTCCAAGGTGAATTATTGCCAATGTCTCTTCCCATGAGTCATGATGGAGAAAGTGCCAATTCAAATGGAATGGCTCCAACATGATGTTACTGCCAAAATTCGAAATCCTTTGATTTTCGTCTATTAAAGAGTATTTAAGTCCTTGAAGTACTTGGAAGGTTTGTTTCAAATTGTCAAGGAACAAGTATTTTTTTAACAAGATCTGATTATGCGTTAATAAATAGTAAGATGAAGAAAAATTCGATATACTAGGTACAATAACGCCTAAGAGCCCAAAAACATCTCGAATAGGAATTCTAGGATTCGATTCTTTTACCGCATTGGGATATTTCGAATTCTTGAATAAACCAATTCGAGAACAGTTGGATGCCAACAAAATCATCAAAGATGGATATTCTTTATTTCGATTCAACAAGGTGCCAATAACTTCTTGATGTTGGCTAAGTGATTGAATCTTCGCCTTGGAATAAAAGGAATTGGTATTGTTGCGATCTAACCTATTATTGGGAATCAGTCCTACACTTGTCCTATCATACCTTCTTCGTGTATACGAAATAGTAGACTTGACTAACTCAATTCTTAGGAAATCGCGAATTAGATCGTTTGTTCTTACCTCAACAAGAGAAGCACGAGCCCCCTCTTTTACTTCTTGTTCCCAATTCACTACTAAGCAAGTTCGAACGAATTGACTATTCGTGTGATAAATTCTTTGAGTTAACTTGCTATTTTCATGAGAAATAAAATTGACAAGTCGAAGTTGGAGATTATCCTCTTCTTGCAGGAGATCCTGCGGGAAAAGTGTTGCTAAATTTCTCCCTTCGTCCATTTCATATGAGACTGCAGGTCGAACCGAAACAAAATACTTTTCCTTGCTTTTGAGAATTTTTTTCCGTTGAACATAAACCCAATTTTTCCTTTTTTTTGATTCCTTAGAATCTTTTTTTTCTCTTTCTGGGGGTATCAAACTGCCACCTAATATCTTATCCGCCTCTTCAGGAAAATGAATATCTCCGGAAAAGATTTTGAGTTCTGTATGGCTTTTTTTTCTCTTCACTCGGACCAATCCACCTAGTCGACTTCTTGTATTTTTTGTGAGTTGTGTATCGACTCCAATAATACTATTGTCAAGTACCTTTAGGGATGAGGATCTCGGCAAGATATGCAGTTCTTGAAGAATGAAAAAAAACCGATCTACTTCTTTTTGGTATTTTAGACTAAATTCTTTTGTTCCTCGATGCTCAATAAAACCCTCTTTTTTTAAGATAGAATCTTCCTCCGGGCTCCCATATTCGTCTTCTGAGTCTTCCTCTGAGTCTTCCTCTGAGTCTTCTTCTAAAGTCCCATATTCCTTCTCTGAGCCATCTTCAGAGCTCCCATATTCTTCTTCTGAGTCTTCCTCTAGGATTTCATATTCGCCCTCTCCCTCTCGGGTCCTATATTTGTTCTCTAGGCTCCCATATTCTTCCTCTGAGTCTTTCTCTAGAGTCCTATATTCGTCCTCTAGGATCCCATACTCATCTTCTAGGGTTTCATATTCGTCCTCTAGAGTCCTATATTCGTCTTCTAGGATTTCATATTCGCCCTCTCCCTCTCGGGTCCTATATTTGTTCTCTGGGCTCTCATATTCGTCTTCTGAGTCTTCCTCTCGAGTCCTATACTCTTCCTCTCGGGTCCGATATTCTTCCTCTAGGGTCCTATATCTAAATTTAACAATTCCTGAACCCCTTTTATCTTTTCTGTATCGTGGATCGTCAAAATAAGCAAAAATAGTATTTCTACGTAAAACACCCATAAAGGGTATTTCCATTGAAATACCCAAACAGGATATTCGCTCTTTTTCTTGTTCTTGATGATATTGTA
>Ga0182007_10000508_pt1 | contig 22990 bp, 22 predicted proteins | sample Sormic07211113_1_FD_123023 | JGI IMG/M metagenome (GOLD analysis project Ga0182007, IMG submission 123023) | Rhizosphere microbial communities from Sorghum bicolor, Mead, Nebraska, USA - 072115-113_1 MetaG | ecosystem: Host-associated > Plants > Roots > Rhizosphere | place: USA: Nebraska...
ATTCTTAATTTGCCAAATTAATGATAAAAAAGGGGTTTTCTTATATTGGAATATATTTTTTATACGGCTTAGCCCTGCTTCCCTTACCAATATTGTATGGCTTTTCAAATGTTATTTACTATATCCTATATTATATAACCGGCTATAGAAGAAAAGTAGTGAGGGAGAATTTGCAAAACTCCTTCCCCGAAAAAAACAGCAAAGAGATCATCGCTATCGAAAAGAATTATTATAGCTATTTATGTGATTTGATCGTTGAGATCATAAAAATGCCGGTTATTTCTAAAAAGGAATTAACCAAACGCTATAAATTCACCAATTTAAACCAAATAGAAGAACATCTGCAAAAAGGCGAAAGTGTCATTGCTTGTTCGGTACATTATGGTAATTGGGAATGGGGAATGCTTGCTTTTGGATTAAATCTTACTGAAAAAAAATACGTGATTTATAAACCCTTAAACAATAAAGTTTTTGACAATTGGTTTTATAACATCCGTTCCCGATTCGGAAACAGCCCTGTGCCCATGAAGCAAACACTCCGTAGTGTTGCAGCTTCCAGAAAAACAACCTCCGTATTTTGTTTCGCCTCAGACCAGACACCGGTCAAAGATCCCACCAATCATTGGCTTACTTTTTTACACCAGCCAACAACCGTTTTTTCAGGAGCTGAAAAAATTGCAGTTCAAACCAACCGGCCGGTATTTTACCTGAAGGTGAAGGTCTTAAAAAGAGGATATTATGAAGTTGACTGCATCCGCATCATTGCCCATGCCAAAGAAGCTAAAGAACACGAAATCACAAAGGCACAATTTAAAATTTTAGAAGATAACATTAATGCAACACCACAATATTGGTTATGGAGTCACAGAAGATGGAAACACAAACCAGAAATCAACTGATATGTATCCCAGTGTAGCCGTCGTCATTTTAAACTGGAATGGAAAAAAACTGTTAGAACAGTTCTTACCCGGAGTGTTGGGTGCTAACTATCCAAACCTTCAAATTGTGGTAGGTGACAATTGTTCAACAGATACTTCAATAGCCTATGTCAGATCAGCTTTCCCACAGGTCAGGATCATTGAGAATGACCATAATTATGGTTTTGCCGAAGGTTATAATAAAGTTCTAGCCCAGGTGGAGGCAGATTACTTCGTTTTGTTAAATTCGGATGTTGAAGTTCCGGTAAACTGGATCCAACCCGTGATTGATTTAATGGAAAGTGATAAGCAGATAGCAGCCGCACAACCCAAAATTAAATGGCAGCAAGAGAAATCAAAATATGAATATGCCGGTGCTGCAGGCGGCTTTTTAGATCAATATGCTTATCCTTTTTGTCGCGGAAGAATTTTCGATACCGTAGAAACGGATACCGGCCAATATGATGATGCCATTGAAATTTTTTGGGCAAGTGGTGCTGCCCTCTTTATTAAAAGTAAATATTGGAAAATAGCAGGTGGCTTAGATGCGGACCTGTTTGCACATATGGAGGAGATTGATTTATGCTGGCGCTTAAAGAACCTTGGCTATAAGATTATGTTTTGTCCGGCTGCAGAAGTTTACCACGTTGGCGGAGGCTCCTTAAATGCCACTAACCCTTATAAAACCTATTTAAACTTCAGAAATAACCTTATGATCATGCAAAAGAACCTGCATTCATCTGAGGCATTCACTTTGATCTTCATCAGGTTCTTCCTTGATTTTGCCGCACTACTCCACTTTCTGGTCAAAGGAGAATCGAAATTTGCATGGGCAGTTTCCAAAGCACATGTAAACTTCTTCAAGAACTTTAAACAGACTCGAAAAAAAAGAGCAAGACAGCAAATACCCTTCCAGCAACACAAGGGGGTTTATCATTCCAGTATTGTCTATCAGTTCTTTATCAAGAAAATTAAAAAGTTCAGGGATTTATAAAGCTTTCCATGGCCAGTCGGTAACCATCCATACCGAAACCGGTTAATACACCTTTACAGTTTTTGCCGGTTAATGAAACATGTCTGTATTCTTCCCTTGCATATATATTTGATATATGAACCTCAATAACAGGAACGTTGATACCAGCAATGGCATCAGCCAGGGCAACAGAAGTATGCGTATAACCACCGGCATTTAAAATAATCCCATCAATTGAAAAACCGATTTCATGCAGTTTATTGATAAGCTCACCTTCAACATTACTTTGAAAATAGTCAATAGCCACATCCGGATATTTTGATTTCAACTGTTGCAGGTAGGCTTCAAAACTTTTGTCGCCGTAGATTCCCGGCTCCCGTACCCCTAAAAGGTTTAAATTGGGTCCATTAATTATTTGTATCTTCATCATTCCAAACTTAACAGTAAAAACTTATAGTATAAAATTTTTGTGATCATCAATCCCTACTTAAAAGAATTCCAGATCTTTTTAAAACTGGAACGGGCACTATCAGACAATTCCATCGAGGCCTATTTGAACGATGTCAACAAACTTATACAATATTTTGAGGCCATCAATGTTAAAAAAGAGGCCAAATCCATCAGTATTACTGATCTCAAAACATTTCTTAAATGGCTAAATGAATTAGGTATAGCGCCAAATAGTCAGGCGAGGATTATTTCCGGTTTGAAATCTTATTTTGGCTTCCTGCTCATCGAAGGTGTCATTGCGGAAGACCCCACTGCACTTCTGGAAGCACCTAATCTCGATAAAAAAATACCTGAAAGCCTTAGCCTTCCCGAAATTAATGAGCTGATTGCTGCCATCGACGCCTCTACAGATGAGGGGATGCGAAACAAAGCGATCGTTGAAGTTTTGTATGGCTGTGGCTTAAGGGTTTCTGAACTCTGCACCCTGCGGATTTCAGATCTGAATATTGAAGGTGAATATATTAAAGTGAAAGGAAAAGGAAATAAAGAAAGGCTGCTACCGATAGGTGGAACTGCTTTGAAAATGGTAAACCTTTATCTAACGACCATAAGGGTACATTCAGATATTAAAGAAGGAAATGAAGACTTTATTTTCTTAAGTCGTTTGGGCACCAAACTATCACGCATCTCCATCTTTAATATCATTAAAAGCCTTGCCGAAAAGATTGGCTTAAAACAGAACATCAGTCCGCATACCTTAAGGCATTCTTTTGCCACACATTTGGTGGAAGGCGGAGCAGATCTGCGTGCCGTACAGGAAATGCTTGGACATTCCAGCATTATCACAACAGAAATATATACACATACAGACCGTGATTACCTTCGTTCGGTCATCACCCAGCATCATCCCAGGAGCTAGCTTCTTTTACGACAACAAATCATCCTGTCTTTCCCTTGCATATCCTTCCTTAACACAATATCATTAAAGCCCTTATCACGAAGCATCGCCATCGTTTCTTCACCTAAATATTCGTTGATCTCAAAAAATAAATAGCCCTGGCTCTCCAGGTTTTTCAAAGCCAGATCAGCAATGGCTTTGTAAAAAATCAAGGGTTCATGGTTACTGACAAAAAGCGCGGTATGGGGTTCATGGTCCAGCACATTTGCATGCATGGCTTCTTTTTCGTCTGCTTTGATATAAGGAGGATTACTTACAATAACAGTATATTTTTGGTCACTAGAATAAGTAAGTACATCTGCGGCTATAAATTCTACCTGAACATTGTTTTTTTGCGCATTATGAACCGCTACAGTCAAGGCAGCAGCAGATATATCCATTGCAAACACATCCCAATTTTCAAGGTGCTTTTTTAAAGAAATCGCAATACAACCACTGCCGGTCCCTACATCCAATAAGGAACCCTTGTATATGGTCGGTTTAACTTCCTGCAGGATCCAGTCGACCAATTCTTCTGTTTCTGCCCTGGGTATCAACACCGCAGGGTCAACATGAAATGTTAAGCCATAAAAATGGGCTTCCTTTAATATATATTGAATTGGTTTCCGTTGTTTCAGTTGTTTAACAATTTCCTGGCAGGCGCTAAGTTCTTCAGGTTTCACCTCCACTTCCTGATGGTGCAAAAAGTTGCTCCTGGTCCTGCCTGAAACATGCTCAACTACCATATAAAATAAGGCAAGGGCCTCCTGAGGCTCTTCATAACCGACCATTTCGCTGATAAAATATTCCTTTAAAGCTTTGAAATTCATGCGCTGTAAAAGTAATTAAATCAAACAATATACCTTACTTTTGCGGTAATGACTGATGAATTATATATGAAACGATGTCTGGAACTGGCCGAAACAGGAATCGCCTCGGTTAGTCCAAATCCCATGGTGGGCTGTGTAATCGTTAAAGATCATAAAATTATAGGTGAAGGATTTCATGCAAAAATCGGAGATGCACATGCTGAGGTTAATGCAATTAACGCTGTTTTCGAAAAATATGGCGATCAGGCAAATTCACTCTTAAAAGAGGCTACAGTATATGTAAATCTTGAGCCTTGCGCACATTTTGGCAAAACACCGCCATGTGCCGACTTGTTGATAAAGCACCAGGTTAAAAAGGTAGTTATCGGTAACCGGGATCCTTTTCCGGATGTTGATGGTAAAGGAATTGCCAGATTAATGAATGCAGGAATCGAAATCAGGCAAGGCATTGCAGAAGAAGCGTGCAGACAGCTTAACAGAAGATTTTTTACAAGAATTGAAAAACAACGTCCTTACATCATTTTAAAATGGGCTCAAACGGCTAACGGCTTTTTTTCGCCTTTAAAGCCTGCAAAAGAATGGATAAGTACAGCACTCGCTAAAAAGATGGTTCATAAATGGCGTACCGAAGAAGATGCCATCCTTGTAGGCAAACAGACAGTCATTTCAGATAATCCACAACTCACCACCAGGGACTGGCATGGAAAAAATCCCATCAGGCTGGTCATTGACAGAAACCTTGATATACCGCTGGACAAGCATATATTCAACAATGCTGCCCGGACAATTATATTTAACGAAGTAATTACAGAAGTGATTGAAAACATCCATTATGTTCAAATGGAGGATATGAAATATTATTTACCTCAAAAAATAGCCTACCAATTGTATTTGATGGATATACAATCGGTGATTATCGAAGGTGGCGCCAACATTCTTAACCAATTCATTTCTGCCCGTTTATGGGATGAAGCCCGGGTGTTCAGCTCTTCAAAAAACTGGAAAACAGGCGTACATGCCCCTCAGATCAATGGACAGATTACCGAAATTTTACCCATCAATAAGGATAAACTAATCATGTATAAAAACTGGGAAAACGAATGATTTATATCCTGATTAGTATATGTTGCAGCGTTACCGTGGCTGTCCTTTTAAAGCTGGCACGCAGGTATAAAATTAACATCGTACAAACCGTTACCTGGAATTATTTTTTTGCTATCATCTTAGGCTGCTTTTTCTTCAAACCAAAAATCAGTGACCTTGTGGTGGTTCCCTCTCCGATTTATATCGCGCTGGGAATTCTTCTTCCAGTGATCTTCTGGTTTTTAGCTGCCTCCATTAAAAATATAGGCATTGTAAAAAGCGATATCGCACAAAGATTGTCCCTGTTCATCCCCATCTTAGCTGCCTATTTTATATTCCGTGAACAGATCAGCAACCTTAAACTTTTCGGTTTATTTTTAGGGTTATCGGCTATCCTTTTAACGCTTATTAAAAAAGAAAAAGGAAAAAAAACCAGCGCTAACTGGTTTTACGCAATTGTCGTTTTCCTGGGCTTTGGCGTAATCGATATCCTGTTTAAGAAATTAGCACAAGCACAAGCTATTCCTTATACAAGTTCGCTGATCCTGATTTTTGCCATTGCTTTCCTGGTGTCTATATTATCTATTGTATACGAGGTGTTTTATAAAAACAAAAAGCTTGCGCTCGTTAACTTACTCTGCGGAGGCATCCTTGGCCTGTTTAATTTTGGAAATATCCTGTTTTATCTGAAAGCACATCAAGCGCTGGCACAACATCCTTCCACGGTATTTGCAGCAATGAATATTGGCGTTATTATATTAGGCAGTTTGATTGGCATTACCTTGTTTAAAGAAAAATTAAACAAAATTAATTACGTCGGTCTGACTTTAGCGGTCGGATCTGTCCTAATTATTACCTTATCCCAGATTTATGCTCTTTGAGGACACCTATAAAACAATTCAAAATCCTTCAGAAGGTATTTTTAAAGATAAAGGCAGTAAATTTATTGCTTATGCCTTTCCTGTAACAACAGAAGATCAGGTTAAACCGATCATCACCAAGCTTCGTACAGAACATACCAAAGCCAGGCATTTTTGCTGGGCATTGCGCTTAAGTCCGGATAGAAGTGTTTACCGGCTCAACGACGATGGTGAACCATCAGGTACGGCAGGCAGACCAATACTTAACACCTTACTTTCAACCGATCTGACTAACATTCTCATCGTTGTGGTCAGGTATTTCGGAGGTACCCTACTAGGAGTGCCTGGCTTAATCAATGCTTATAAAAATGCAACGATAGAATCTATCAACAATGCTGCTATCATAGAAAAAACAGTCAATGATTGTTATCGAATTACTTTTGATTATTTAAGTATGAATGAAGTAATGCGAACCATAAAGGAAGAAGAACTCCATATTCATGCTCAATCTTTTGATACCGTATGCCATATTGAATTAGCGGTTAGAAAATCAAAACTCAACAAAGTATTAACAAGGCTGGAAGGAATTGACACCTTGAAGGCTGAATACATCGGAACCATTTAAATCTTATTTTCAGTTTTGAAACCTGCAATAGATCAGGGAAAAACCAACAAATCAGCTCATCTAAATGGAGTCCCTTCTGCATACTTTAAGAAGCACAGCGCCTTGAATTTTAATTTGAAACAAACAAAAACCCTTAAATAGTGTTGAATTACTAACCATAAAAATTTAAGAAATGTTGTCAACTTTAACACATAAACTCACAATTCTCACTGGAAAACTTTTGCTAAACCTGGAAGACGCAAGGGAAATGGATGCTGGAAAAAGGTTTATCTCTATAGTAGCAGGCGTATATATTTTACAAAGGGGTATAAAAACGGCTTTTAAATCCCCGGTATTGGCGGTTCAGGAAATTTTACTCGGTAGTTTCCTTTTATACAATGGCACAACCGGAGTTAATTTTCTGGCACGAAGACCAAAAGAAATTGCGGAAGTCAGAAGAAATCAAATTCAGGGAAACGATCCGGATGCGGTACCTGCATTTGTATAAATAAAAAAGGGGCCGGTTCACACCAGCCCCAATCGCTCTAAACAAAACAAACACCTAAAATATTCTCAATCATCATTTAATATATTATTTTTAAAGCTTCTGGCCCTTCGCTTTAATTCCTTCAAGGCTTTATCCTTTAATTGTCTTACCCGTTCTTTACTCAGGCCATTGATTATGGCAATCTCTTCAAGTATTATCGGTTCAGCATTTCCCAGACCGAAATACAAAATGATAATATTACGTTCGCGCAAAGGCAAAGTCATCAATATTTTCCGGATATCATCATTAAAAGAGTCGATCATCAGCGAATGATCTGCACCCGGATTATCGTCTTCAAGGGTATCTAATAAAGTACTGCCAATCTCTTCACTGGTCACTGCATCTAAAGACACGGGCATTTTGGCAATACTTAAATGCTCCTCAATCTTTTCAAGGTCCATATCCATAAATTCAGATAACTCTTCAGCGGAAGGGTTTCTCTCCAAATCCTGTTCAAGAGATAAAGTGGCCTTATTAATCTTTGTAATGGAACTGATTTGATTTAAGGGTAACCTCACAATTCGGGTTTGATCAGACAGCGCCTGTAAAATTGATTGTCGGATCCACCATACCGCGAAGGAAATAAACTTAAATCCTTTGGTTTCATTGAATCGTTGGGCTGCTTTAATCAAACCAAGGTTACCCTCATTAATTAAATCACCTAACGCCATTCCCCGGTGCTGGTATTTTTTTGCTACAGAAACAACAAATCTTAAATTGGATTTAACAAGCAGGTCAAGTGCCATTAAATCACCTTCCCTGACCTTTTTGGCCAACACACTCTCCTCTTCAATGCTTAATAAATCTATTTTCCCTATATCATTTAAATATTTATCTAAAGATGCGGAATCCCTGCTTGTAATGGTTTGCCCAATTTTTAATTGCCTCATAAATTTTGATTTTATATTTCCATTATTCTTTTAACCAGCTTTCGCCAATTATTAAGCGTGTTTTAACCAAAAGGATACTCAATGGTTTAAAAACAATAATTAATTGGCCTTAACAAATATTAAAACAATAATCAACATTTCAAAATAGTAAAATCAATTTCATTGATAAATATTTAATTAATGCCTTTTAAGCGCCACTGGACTTATTATTAATTTTTAATACGATAATTTACTCAAGATTATTTAATGTTAAATTTTTATCTCACAACATTTGTTTCAGTATTAGAAAATAAAAACTTAAAATATTAATTAAGATTTGACCCTTTTTACAAGCCATTGACGCCTATAAAGGCAATCTTTGTTTTAAAACATTTACTTTTGTGCCAGATTATAATACAATGAGTAAAAGAGGCAGAATTTTAGTAGCCATGAGTGGCGGTGTGGATAGTTCCGTTGCGGCAGTGATGCTTCACGAACAAGGGTATGAAGTGATCGGCCTGACCATGAAAACCTGGGATTATGCAACTTCGGGTGCAAGTGGTAAGGAAACGGGCTGTTGCAGCCTTGACAGTATCAATGATGCGAGAACCCTTGCTGTAAATTACGGCTTCCCACATTATATTTTAGATATCAGGGATGAGTTTGGCGATTATGTGATTGATAATTTTGTAGACGAATATTTAGCCGGGCGCACCCCGAATCCTTGTGTACTTTGTAATACACACATTAAATGGGAAGCTTTATTAAAACGTGCCAATAAATTGGATTGTGAATTTATTGCTACCGGCCATTATGCCAATATCAGGCAGCAGGATAGTGGCAGGTATGTCATTTCTAAAGGATTTGATGAAAATAAAGATCAATCTTATGTATTGTGGGGCGTTTCACAGGAAAACCTTGCCCGTACGCAATTCCCTTTAGGGTCATTTGCGAAGTCTGATATCAGACAAATGGCTTTAGATATGGGACAGGAAGAACTTGCTAAGAAAAGCGAAAGCTATGAAATATGCTTTGTTCCTGATAATGATTACCGCGCTTTTCTGAAACATAAGGTGGAGGACCTGGAAGAAAAAGTTGCCGGTGGAAACTTCATTTTAAGCAATGGCATGGTGGTAGGACAACATAAAGGTTATCCATTTTATACGATCGGACAAAGGAAAGGTTTAGGTATCGCCTTTGGAGAGCCCATGTTTGTGATCCGGATTTTACCTGAAAGCAATACTGTAGTTCTCGGCAGGGCCGATGAACTGGAACGTAGAGAAGCGATGGTGAGAAATATCAACCTGGTGAAATATGAAAACATCAATGAGCCAATGGAAAATGTGATCACCAAGATCCGTTACAAAGATGCAGGAATGCTAAGTACCATTGTTCAGGAGAAAGATAAAATGAGGGTCGTATTTGACCATTCAGTTTCAGCAATAGCACCAGGTCAGTCTGCAGTTTTTTATGAAGGCAACGACTTGCTGGGTGGTGGTTTTCTTTGCTAAAAGAAAACACTGAAAGTAAATTAACAGAAAAGGCTCCCATGAGGAGCCTTTTCTGTTTTGATTACAAGTTATTGGTAATCACCGGATCTAATGGTTTTACACCAGACCGGTAACGATGAACCAATTCCCCTTTTTCATTAATTAAAAACTTCTCAAAGTTCCACTTGATGTCGCCGGTAAAATCCGGATTACTTGCCGATACCAGGTATTTAAATAGCGGATCAATATCATCGCCTTTCACACTCACCTTCTCGCTCATCAAAAATGTGACACCGAAATTCTTTTTGCAGAATTCCTGAATCTCTTGATTGGTTGCTAATTCTTGTCCGCCAAAATTACCTGCCGGAAATCCAATCAACACTACTTCCTTTCCATATTGCTTATGCAACTTTTCTAAGTCTTCATATTGCGGGGTATATCCGCATTTAGAGGCAGTATTGACAATCAATATTTTTTTGCCTCTGAATTGTGATAATTTGACTTCCTTACCATCAATGGTTTTGATGGTAAAATCATAAACACTGGGCGGAGCGATGAAAATCAAGCTTAATAAAACTAAAAGTACATTCATAATGATGTGATTTAATAGATCACTAATTTAATAATATATTTTGGAAGATAATTGCCTATTAAAAAAATAGAATAAATTGAGATAAATTCAAGTATACGACAAGTTTAGGGCTCTATTTCCGGAATTCAAAAGTGTGCAAATAACTGTGAATTATTGTTAAAAGTTTAGTCATTTGAATTTGAAGATTCATAAAAAAATGGATTCTATTTTGATTTTAGCGCTTATTATAGCTTTATTTGCAGAAAAACGTTCTGAATGGCAAAGAATTTATTAATAGTAGAATCACCCGCAAAAGCTAAAACTATTGAGGGGTATTTAGGTAAGGATTTCCTTGTTAAATCAAGTTATGGGCATATTCGTGACTTGGTTAAAGGAGATATGGGGATTGATATTGCTAATAATTTCAGTCAGACCTACGAAGTGCCTGCTGATAAAAAGCAAGTCGTCGCCGAGTTAAAAAAACTTGCCAAGAACGCAGAAATGGTATGGCTCGCCTCCGATGAGGACCGCGAAGGAGAAGCAATTTCATGGCACCTGTTTGAAACACTGGGCTTAAAAGAAGAAAAAACCAAGCGTATTGTTTTTCATGAAATTACTAAGCCTGCCATCCTAAAAGCCATTGAAACACCGCGAGGTATTGATTACAACCTGGTTTATGCACAACAAGCAAGACGTGTATTAGACAGGCTTGTTGGTTTTGAGCTTTCGCCGGTACTTTGGAAAAAAATAAAGCCCTCCTTATCTGCAGGCAGGGTGCAATCCGTTGCGGTAAGACTGATTGTTGACCGGGAAAGAGAATACAACAAATTTAAACCAGCAGCAGCTTTCAAAATAAGTGCTGTTTTTAATACAGATAACGCAAAAGAACTTGTAAAAGCAGAGCTTCCACATCGATTTGAGAAAGAAGCTGATGCCGCCAATTTTCTCCAGGATTGTATTGCAGCTTCCTTCAAAGTCAGCCAGCTTGAAACTAAACCTGCTAAACGTAATCCGGCAGCACCATTTACCACATCAACTTTGCAACAGGAGGCTTCAAGGAAACTTGGTTTCTCCGTTTCCCGGACAATGCAGGTGGCACAAAGACTGTACGAAAGTGGAAAGATCACTTATATGCGTACCGACTCCGTTAACTTATCTGAAACGGCTATCCAGGCCGCATCGAGTGAAATCAAATCAGCCTGGGGAGAAAAATATCTTCACACCCGGACCTATAAAACTAAGTCTGCAGGCGCACAGGAAGCGCATGAGGCCATCAGACCTACTTACTTTAATACCCATACCATTTCCGGAGATAGTTCAGAGCAAAGGCTCTATGACCTGATCTGGAAGCGGGCTATAGCTTCGCAAATGAGCGAGGCTGTGTTTGAAAAAACGACAGCTCATATCGCAGTCAGCACCCGTGAGGAACATTTGGTTGCTGAAGGTGAAGTACTGAAATTTGACGGTTTCTTGAAAGTATACCTTGAATCCAGTGATGATGATGAGCAGGAAGATACAGACAACGACAATATGTTGCCGCCTCTGGCTAAAGGACAGTCGCTGAAATTAAAAGAGATGAATGCTACAGAGCGTTTTTCCCGCCCACCAGCCCGGTATACAGAGGCTAGCCTGGTTAAAAAACTGGAAGAACTTGGCATTGGCCGTCCATCTACCTATGCGCCAACCATCTCCACCATTCAAAACCGTGGTTATGTGGTTAAAGGAGAAAAGGAAGGTAAGCCACGCGACTTTACTTCCCTTGTCTTGAAAAACAGTTCGGTACACAAACAGATAAAAACAGAAATTACAGGTGCTGAAAAGAATAAGCTCTTCCCAACAGATATTGGTGAAGTGGTTAACGACTTTTTAGTTGAACATTTTAAAGATATTGTCAATTTCAACTTTACAGCTAATGTAGAAAAGGAATTCGATGAAATTGCCCAGGGTTTACAAGAATGGACTAAAATGCTCCACTCCTTTTACACTCCATTTCACCAGGAAGTGGAAACTACCCTGGAAACTGCCGAAAGAGCAAATGGCGAACGTTTGTTGGGTCTTGACCCGGTGACCGGTAAAAATGTTTATGTTAAAGTCGGCAAGTATGGACCATTGGTACAAATTGGTCAGCTGGAAGATGAGGAAAAACCACGTTATGCCAGTCTTTCCAAAACACAGTCGGTGGCTACAATTTCCCTTGATGAAGCACTTGAGCAATTTAAATTGCCTTTTCAGTTGGAAGATTACCAGGGAAAAGAAGTTTCTGTTGGCGTGGGCCGATTTGGCCCTTATGTTAAATGGGGAGAAGCCTATATTTCTGTTCCAAAAAATGAGGACCCCCTATCCATAGATAAGGACCGCGCTATAGAGATCATAGATGAAAAGATTCTAGCCGATGCTCCTGTAGCACATTACCAGGAGCTACCTGTTACCAAAGGTACCGGCCGATTTGGTCCTTTCATCAAATGGAATGACCTATTTATCAACGTACCTAAAGCCTACAACTTTGACCAGTTAAGTGATGCAGAAATTGAAGAACTTATTGGTAAAAAAATAGAAAAAGAAGCCAACAGGTATATCCAACAATGGACTGGAGAAAAAATTGCTATTGAAAATGGCAGATGGGGACCATTTATCCGTTTTGGTAAGGAAATGCTGAAACTTGGAAAAAACCCTGCGACAGGTGAAAAATATACCCAGGAAGATTTGAAAGATGTCTCTTTGGAGGATGTTAAAAAACTAATCGAAGAGCAGGTGCCTAATGCTTTTGAAGTAAAAGCAAAGAAAAAGGCTGTCACTAAAACGGCAACGGCTAAGGCAACAGCAGCAAAAAAACCAGCAGCAAAAAAACCTGCCGCTAAGAAAACAGCAACAAAAGCACCAGCGGCTAAAAAAGTTGCAAGCAAGAAAGTTTAGTCATTAAGAACTTAATGCTAATTATATTAAAACACTTATAAATAACATCTTATACAACACAAACAATGAATCCCTCATTAGCATAGCATACATAATTGGCTATAAATAAGCTGATGAGGGATTCATTCCCTTTCAAAACTATACTTAAAAATGAAAAAAGACCTTCCAGAAAATATAGTTGAGGATGTAGCGATGGCCGTTGTGCTTGTTGACGAAACACCTGAAGTTAAAAGCTGGACTGTATTCCTCATTAATTTAAAGGATGAACCCATTGCCAATGTGTTGATCAGTTCAAAAGGTTATGGAGAAAAAGAAGGAAAGCCTGTAAAAACATCTGTATTGAGGCACTTCTTAGGAGATATGCCGGCACATTCGTTTACAACGGTCGAGGCTATTGCTACAGAAGTATTCGGACTTACAAATGAGTATTGGTTGAGTTATTATATAGGTGGAACGATCTACGATAAAAAATTCATCTTTTTGCCGGAAAGCATTGTGGACGAGAACCTGATGAAAATACCCCTGGTTAATAAACCCGGCGTCATGATCAAATAAACAAACTATTTATTTAACAGTTTTCGCTCTATACCCCCAGTTACCATCAAGTATTGGGCGGACAGGTATGTTGCATTGATCCATAGCGCCGCTAATGGGAAAGAACCTGCAAACAGGTGTAGGGCCATTAAACAATTTGATAACACCAATAGCAATGCGCCGGCAAAGATCAGGCTAAAACTTTCCTGATTTACCCGTAAATTTCTAAATACTGCCATCATCAGCATCATGCAGCTAACGAAGGTAAACAGCATCACCGGCAAACGCATCGAGTCTAAAAAGGGTCTTAAAAAAATGTAAAAACCCATACCCAATAGGGAACAGGCAAGAATAGCAATACGTGCATTTTTTTTATCCAGCTCCTGGGCAGATCTGAAATCAAGATAAAAAGCCCTGATATAAAATATATGCACCAACAGAAAACAAATCCAGCTGTACATTACAGGTATAACCGGGAACAGCAACAGCATTCCACTTAATAAGGCAAATAGTAATCCTGTAAATAAGCGTTTGTGAAACCTGCCATGAAGCTTCGTTTTTTGTACAAAGAACACCATCAATGTCAGGAGGATACCTGATTTGAAGATCATCACAAAAGCAGAAAGCGAATAAAGCGTTACAAGAAGCTGCCCAATAAAAAGTAACAGGAACAACAAACTGAAAGCCTTATATTTCTTAAACATAGGGGCTTTTTAATTGATAAAAAAATAACCAGCTGTAAGCTTACAGCTGGTCATATATATTTTATTTGTGGAATTCAAATAAAAAAAGCTATTAATAGCTTCTTTCTCTATTATTGTTGTTGCGCTTGAAACCACCACCAGCATTGCCACCAGTGTTGGGTTTTTCCTGAGCTTCAGCAACTTTAATACGGTTACCATTGTAATCGCCACCATTCATTCTTTTAATGGCTTCCTTAGCTTCTTCGTCGTTTGGCATTTCTACAAAACCAAAACCACGGCTCTGCCCTGTTTCGCGATCCTTGATAATTCTGAGTGATTTTACTTGACCGAAATCACCAAATACGGCCGTCAATTCATCTTCCCCTACTTCTAAAGGAAGGCCTGTGATAAATATCTTCATTAATGTCTTAAAATTTATTCAAATATAGCCTTTTTTTACGGCTAATTTGCAATGTGAGTGTAAGTTATATTATTATTTTTCCTTTAGTTATCAACAAGTTTGAAAAAGAATAGTTTTTAAATTATTCACGATTTTTATTCCATTTAAATTTAATTTTTCCATCCTCGCCATCTGTCGCTAAAATATGCAACACAATCCCTTTCATGCGCTTCTTCAACCGCTCTTCTTTATCTTCAATTTTAATATCATTTTTAGGATTCCGCAATGGAACATCCAGCGCAATGTTGGTTCCAAGACCCAAAGCGTAAACACCGGCAACATCCATATTGAGCACACTTGAATTAATCTTCATGGGATTGATTTTTATTCGCTCCCCAAGGATGTCAAACTTCCCGTTCAGGTTTCTGAAAGTGATGTTGTTTAAATCTCTCAAAGGAAAGGCAAACTGGCCTACATCAACCAGGGGTTTGAAATTCAGCAACTGACCTTTTTTTAAATCAAAAACAACATTTCCGTTTATAGAGTTTTTTAGGATATTCCCCTGATCTGTTAACATCCCCTTAATGTTGACCTTGGAAAATAAGTAACCATTAAGGTTTTCAGAAGTCAGGGTGGTTAAACCAAAATTGTTAAAAGCATAAAAAAACTTTTTTATATCCACATTACTGACCACAGCATGCACATTAAAATCATTACGCGATCCCCTTTGCGTCAGCCCACCATTTAAATTCAATTGTCCCCCTGCATGTTTTACCTTCAAATTTTCTACCGTAACCCCCTTTTGCGTAAGATAAACCTCCGCCTGCGCATTAGTGGCCATGAATTTATTGTAAAACACTTTATCAATATCCAGAAACAAGGCAACCCTGCTTTTTTCAAAAGCCATATTCAGGTCTTCAGAAAAAGTCGTGGCTGAAGCTTTCTTTTTCTTTACGACCACCGGCTTTCTTTGACTTAAGAAGGCGAAAAACTCCCCCAAATGTATCTCTGGACTTCTGATTCTCCAGGTCAGTAAAATTTTCTCTGGCTCACTATAATAAAGGTTGAGGAAATTTTGAATATTTCCTTCCATGTTCAGTACACTTTTTCCGCTTTGCAGCCTTAAGTTTTTAATCAGCAGATCCTTGTCAGTAAAAACCAGGGATATATTGGTATGCTTAAAATTCAGCCCCCTGGGCACATAATTGATCGATGCATCGTTAATCAGCACCGTTCCCTTTAGAAGAGGTTTATTCAGGGAAAAATTAACAATATCAGCCTTAAAAGCCACTTTTATGGCAGCCATTCCCTGATTAAACTTCAACAGGTCATCACCAATGGTATTGTTGAGTTTGGTAATATCAAAATTTGATTGAAATAAGCCAGAAGCGATTGGTCGCTCTAAATTAATAATGGCCACAGTATCCATTCTTACCGGTATTTCATCATAAGTACCTGTAAAGCGAAATAATTTAATGGTCGAATTGGCATCATTAATCCCCCGTCCCCTAAAATAACTGTTTGTAAAAGCACCATCAAAATTGCAGTCCTGAACAATTCCACCCCCAGGCGTCCTTAAAGTATTATTTCTGACACTCGTTGTCACGTTGATCAAGGGTGTTCCACCTGCACCGGTATCCCCTTCAATTTTACATTTAATGCTGATCGGTTGGTCTAAATTAAACAATTTCAGTCTGTCGCTGATATTTGGCGTCAGCAATTGATAAGCATGTTGCCAAAGAATGCTTTTGGCATGGATGTTAATTACAAATCTCCAGGGATCCGCCCCCGTAAAGAATTTCGCCCCAATGATAAAATCATCCGTTCCAATTTTAAGCTTCTTCCAATCGGCCGTAACGACCTGGGTTTTATTATCATAACTTACAAGAAAGGGACCATCAAATTCTTTATCTTTAATAAAACTCCCCCTCCTGGTATTAAAGGCGAGGCTTTTAACCTCGGTTTTTAATCTGGCAACGGCTTGCCAACCGGAACTGCTATAATCAATTTTCCCTGATAAATGGTGAATCTGGAATTTAAACAGTTTATGGCCTTTTTGATTATCAATGATGTAGTTTACATGATCTAAAGTGAACCTTTTTATTTCAGGAATGCTGCTCTCCTGACCCTTGTTTACAGGTAAATTATTCTCTTTTTTAAAAATAGCAGTATTACTATAGCCGGTACTATCAGTGAAAATATAAATACTGGCCTGATTGATCTGTGCTTTCTTGATTTGTATGGTCCCCCTCAACAAAGCAAGGGTGTTAACAGCGATATGAAGTTCCCGGGCGGCTAAAAGGGTACGCCGGTGCTGCTCCCATTTTTCATCTTTCAGCAGCACCTGGTTCAGTTTGATCGAAACACCAGGAAAGCCCCTTAAAAAAGCGGGATCCATGCTACCTATGGTCAGACTTCCACGTAGACCTTTATTTAATTCCTTAGTGATGCTGACTAAAATTTCTTTCTTATTCACATGGACATAGATTGCAACGGCGCAATAGATAAGTAAAATTAATCCTAAAAAAACCGAGAAGATTTTGAGCGTTATTTTTGTCCAGTGAGGCATTATAAGAATTTTATAAGCAACGTTTGGGACCGTTATATTGTTTTACCAACAGTGTGTTTATAGTTAAAGAACAATTTAGAAATAGGAATCAGCATTAACCCGCATAGGCCGAACACGATGAAAGAAACCCTTAAACCAAAAGCATGAGCAAGGTAGCCGATTAACGGCGGTCCAATGAGCATCCCTGTAATGGAGTAAGTAGCGATGATAGAAATGGCCAGTCCGGGAGAATATTTTTTCGATGCCCCTGCAAGTGCATACGACATGGGAATGACCGCTGCTGTGCCAAAGCCAACCAGTGAAAACCCGATCATTGCGGTCCAGAAATAAGGGAATATAATAGAAAGTGCAATTCCCAAAGCAATAAAAACACTACACATCACATAAGTTGCAGGCATCCCGATCCTTTCAACCAGCAAATCCGAAATGAACCTGGAAATGGCCATAAAGGTCATAAAGATGAGGTAACCGTAAGTGAAGATCTCTACTTTAACGACCTCCTGAAAGTAAATACCACTCCAGTCGAACATCCCTCCTTCGCAAATGGCAGAACAAAAAACAATCAGACCCAGGTAAAGAATATAAGGATCTGGCTTTCGCAGAATAATTTTGTTACCCGTTTTGGCGCGATCACCTCTTAGTAAAAATTGGTAAGAATAAACGGTAATCAACAAAGCCACAACAGCAATAACGATAAAATGTACCTGGATACTGATATTCAAAGCCAGGAATAAGGTCGATAAAAGTATGCCTGCAATTCCCCCTGTACTCCAGTAGCCATGAAAAGACCCGATAATCTTTTTATCAAACTGCTTTTGTAAGGTAATAGCCTGTGTATTCACCGAGATATTAAAAATTCTGGTCGTAAAAGCAAAAATCATCACAGCAGCCACCAGGGTAACGGTATTGTGGGCAAAACCAATAAGTGCCAATGACACCATGTTCAGTCCATAACCAAATGCCAGTGGCACCCTGCTATTGAACCTGGACACCAGCCAGCCGGAAAGCGGCAACCCAATTAAGGAACCTATTGGCAAGGCTAAAAGTAAAGTTCCAAGTTCAGCTTCGTTAAAATCAAATGTGGTTTTTATGGTTGGAATACGGGAGGCCCATGTGGAAAAACTTAAACCAGACATAAAGAAAAAAAGACTTAAAAATATTCTGTGTTTGTTTTTTGAAATCATAGGCCGGCTGGAAAAAATCAAAGGTAAGGAATTGAGGTATTTTACTTTAATTAAAACATATATTAAGCGTCACTTGTTCTAAAAACTAAAAAAACATCCTATCATGAAATTTAAAAAATTAATATCTGACACAGTATCCCGCAAAACAGATACAGATTCAGCGATGCCCATAGTGGCTTTATTAGCCGGCCTTGCAGTTGGAACGGTTATTGGAATGCTATTTGCACCTGAAAGAGGCGCAGATATCAGGGGAAAAATTTCTGACAAAGCCGGCGATTTAGCTGAAAGCGTTAAAGACAAAGTTCAATCAGTGAAAGAGAAACTAAGAACTGAAACCGATAAAGCGGTGGAAGTAAAAGACCAGGTGGTTGAAGATGTAAGAAGAAAAACTAAAGATATCTCTGATTCCTTGCAAGGCAACAACAATGAATCAAAGGCTGCAAGTGATGGCCCACAAAACAGCTGATTAACCTCATAGCCTATCCCTTTTCAATTTATAATTAAAGCTATAGAAAACGCAACCCTATATTAAAAGGGTGTTTTTTATAGCTTTAATCTTTTATGCAGTTTATTTCCCTGTGGTTGCTGCACCTTATTTATTCCTTTCCTGGAAAACCCACTCCTCCCTGACATCCCCGGCTACCCAAAATTAAATTCTTAAAATCAAAGCTTTTATCATTATATAAAGATAAAGGGCGGCTAGTTTATTACCTTTACATCCTAATTAAACAACAGCCATTGAAGTGGATGGCTTTACAACTACAAAATGATAGCAATAGGACAATACAACGATTTAAGGATCATTCATAAAACAGAAACCGGATTAATCTTAACTGATGGCGACAAAGAGGTTTTATTACCGTATACCCAGGTACCGCCACAAGCCGAAGTTGGAGAAAATATAAATGTTTTCGTATACGTCCATAAAGATGGCAGGCTGATGGCCAGTACAAAAAGACCCCATGCTTGTGTAGGAGACTTTGCCTATTTAACCGTTGTTGATGACGGTGAAGATGGCGTATTCATGGATCTGGGCATTGACAAAGATGTATATGTTCCTGAAAAAGAGCAAAAAAGACCGATGTTTAAAGGTGATAAACATGTAGTTTATGTATTCCTGGACAATAATAACGACCGCATGGTGGCCTCTTCAAGGCTAACGAATTTTGTGGAAGAAGAGGACATTGACCTGGATGAGGGTGATGAGGTGAGCTTATTAATTGTGGACCGCTCTGACCTTGGTTTTAATGCCATCGTAGATAATAAATACATCGGGTTGCTATATACAAATGAGCTTTTCGATGAACTCCACCCGGGCGAAGTCAGAAAAGGCTGGATTAAAAAAATCAGGGTGGATGGAAAAATTGACCTGAGCTTACAACCAATGGGCTACAGTCATATATTAGACAATAAAAATTCGGTCCTGGAAGAACTTAAAGCGGCTGGCGGGGTAATTTCCTTAGGCGACAAAAGTTCTCCGGAAGATATTTATGAACGCTTTAAATTGAGTAAAAACGCTTTTAAGAAAGTTATTGGTGGATTGTATAAAGACAGATTAATTACCATCAGTGATCATGAAATTAAATTTTTTAAGGACGAAGAAGCTGATTAAAAATGATATTTACGCCTTCAAAGTTACCTGGCACCGGCACTAGTATTTTTTCCGTCATGTCTAAACTGGCTGAAGAACATCAGGCCATCAACCTTTCCCAGGGTTTCCCTGATTATGACTGTGATCCAAAATTGTTCGAACTGGTCAATCAAGCCATGAAAAATGGCTTTAACCAGTATGCACCAATGGCTGGCTTACCGGTTTTAAGGGAATTGATTGCCGATAAAGTCAACACTTTGTATGGTGCTTCTTATCATCCCGATACGGAAGTTACAGTTACCGCGGGTGGCACGCAAGCCATTTTTACTGCATTGGCCTCCACCATTGGTCCTGGTGATGAAGTTATTGTCTTTGAACCGGCCTACGATTGCTATGCGCCTACCATCAGAATGTTTGGTGGATTGGTGAAGCCTTATATCATGACCCCGCCCAATTATGCAATTGATTGGGATATGGTGAAGAAACTTTTCAGTGCCAGAACCAAAATGATCATTATCAATAGTCCGCATAACCCTACTGGAAGCGTATTACAGGAAAAAGACATCCAGGCGCTGATTAAACTTACTCAAAACACCGATATCCTGATTTTAAGTGATGAGGTCTATGAGCATGTTATTTATGACGGAAGGGAACACCTGAGCATATCCAGGTATCCGCAACTGCGGGAAAGAGCATTCATCGTGGCTTCTTTTGGAAAGTTGCTGCATACCACCGGATGGAAAACCGGCTATTGTATTGCCCCCGAATTTTTAATGAAGGAATTCCGGAAAATACACCAGTTTAATGTGTTCAGTGTAAATACCCCTATGCAGGTGGCTATTGCCAATTACCTTAAAGACAGCAGTACTTATTTGGGACTTTCTGCCTTTTTCCAGCAAAAACGGGATGCTTTCAGGTCCATGCTATCTGCAACCCGGTTTGATTTATTACCCTGCAGCGGTTCTTATTTCCAATGTATAACTTATAAAAAGATAGGTCACGAAAGTGATATTGCACTGGCTACCAGGCTCATTAAAGATTTTCGTGTAGCAGCAATACCTGTTTCGGCATTTTATAGCCGAAACACCGACTGTCATGTATTGAGATTTTGTTTTGCAAAAAAGCAAGAAACACTCGAAAAAGCCGTTGAATCATTAACTAAACTATAATTTAAATTCCTTTACTATTTTAGAACATGGAACAACCAAGTCAGCTCCACCACGGCAATTTAAAGATCACAGTTTTCCAGGCTTATCTGTTTTGGGAAAATGTAGATAAAAATCTGCAAAATCTTGCTTTACGGTTATCTAATGGGGTAAAGGAGAAAACTGATCTTATTGTTTTGCCTGAGATGTTTAGTACAGGTTTTAGCATGAATCCTGTAGCATTAGCTGAAGAGATGAATGGCAAGACCATGGAGTGGATGTCTAATATGGCTAAAAAATACAATTGCGTCATTACGGGCAGTATCATCATCCGGGAAAATGGAAATTATTACAACCGATTAATCTGGATGAATCCGGATGAGCAATATAGTTATTATGACAAGCGCCATTTGTTCAGCATGGGCAAAGAAGATTTGCATTATACGGCCGGCAATGAACGGGTAACGGTAGAATTAAAAGGCTGGAAAATTCGCCTGGCCACCTGTTACGACCTTCGTTTCCCGGTATGGCTGCGCAACCACCAGGAAGAATATGATCTGCTGCTGATCATCGCCAGCTGGCCTGACCAAAGAATGGCTCATTGGAGAGCCCTGATACCTGCAAGAGCCATAGAAAATCAATGTTATGTGGTTGCCGTTAACAGGGTTGGACATGATGGCAACCAGGTGTACCACAGTGGTCACTCCATGTGCATAGATCCATTTGGCAATACTGTTTACTATAGACCCGAGGACGAAGATCTCTATACTTTCACCATCGGTTACGAAGAACTGGTTAAAATACGTAAATCATTTCCCTTTCTGCAGGATGCAGATAATTTTACAATAGTTTAAACCGATCAAAATATTATCTTTGCGCAAAGATGAAGCACATACGGAATTTTTGCATAATAGCACATATAGATCACGGTAAGAGTACCTTAGCGGATCGTTTATTAGAACATACAAACACCATTACCAAGCGGGAGTCTCAGGCTCAGCTGCTGGATAGTATGGATTTGGAACGCGAACGCGGTATCACCATCAAGAGCCACGCGATACAGATGGACTATGTTGTTGATGGACAGCAATATACGCTTAACCTGATTGATACACCCGGACACGTGGATTTCTCTTATGAGGTTTCCCGTTCTATTGCAGCATGTGAAGGTGCCCTGCTTATTGTTGATGCTTCTCAGGGTATCCAGGCACAAACCATCTCCAACCTGTACCTAGCTTTGGAACATGACCTGGAAATTATTCCAATTTTGAATAAAATGGACTTGCCAGGCGCCATGCCTGAAGAGGTAAAAGACCAGATTATTGACCTCATTGGTTGCAAAAGAGAAGAAATTATTCCTGCCTCTGGTAAAACAGGATTGGGTATCACTGAGATTCTCCAAGCGATTATTGACCGTGTACCGGCACCTGTAGGTGATCCTGAAGCACCGTTACAGGCGCTGATCTTCGACTCCGTATTCAACTCTTTCCGCGGTATTATCGCTTATTACAAGGTGGTGAACGGAGAAATCCGTAAAGGAGATAAAGTAAAATTCATCAACACCGGTAAAGAATACCTTGCAGACGAAGTAGGCGTACTTAAACTCAATATGCTCCCTAAAACCACCGTAAAAACAGGTGATGTGGGTTATATCATTTCAGGGATCAAAGAAGCACGCGAAGTAAAAGTTGGTGATACCATCACCAATGTGGCTCGGCCCTCTCTGGATGCTATCCAGGGTTTTGAAGAAGTTAAACCCATGGTTTTTGCCGGTATCTATCCGGTGGATACAGATGAGTTTGAAGAACTTCGTGAGGCCATGCACAAATTGCAGCTCAAT
>Ga0182007_10000509_pt1 | contig 22948 bp, 20 predicted proteins | sample Sormic07211113_1_FD_123023 | JGI IMG/M metagenome (GOLD analysis project Ga0182007, IMG submission 123023) | Rhizosphere microbial communities from Sorghum bicolor, Mead, Nebraska, USA - 072115-113_1 MetaG | ecosystem: Host-associated > Plants > Roots > Rhizosphere | place: USA: Nebraska...
GTCTTGCAGAACTTGACGCCGCCAGCCTTGCCGCGGCCGCCAGCGTGGATCTGCGCCTTGACCATCCAGGGGCCCTGGCCCAGGGCGTTGGCAGCTTCAACCGCTTCGTCCGGGGTAGCCGCGACCTTGCCGGCCGGAACGGGAATGCCGTACTCGGCAAGCAGCTGTTTTGACTGGTATTCGTGGAAATTCATGCGTCACCGTGGGAATAGGAACGACCGCACGCATCTCCAAGGCTCCCTCACGGGGGCGCCGATAAGGACCGCGGCGGGCCCACTATTGTGGACGACCCGGCGCGCGCGCGCAAAGAAGTCCGTCCGGAGACAGCCACGCCAGCGGGTTTCCGGCGCAATTTCAGACAGTTGCGGCAGGGGCCGGAAACCGCCCCGGAGGCACCTCGCCGCACCGCCGCGCAGCCGGCCGGCGCCCGCCCACCGTCCCTTCTTCACACCCCGGGCCCCGGCCGCCCGCCCCCAAACCCGGCCGGACCCCCTACACTGCCCCCGTGCCAGAAGGGGAGTTCCGGCGTGTCACCCAGTGCTTCATTGATCGACCGCATCGAATCGATACCGCGGCGCGAGCTGTATTTCTTCGCGTTGTACCGCCTGCTGATGGCCACCGTCATCGGCGCGCTGCTGTTCAGCCCGTTGAGCGGTCTGGTCGGCGCCGCCGACCACCCGAAACTGGCGACGATCGTGGCCAGCGGCTACCTGCTGGTGGCCGTGCTGGTGCTGCTGTTCGGCCGCAACGAGCGCTGGCTGCGCACCATCGTGGTGTGGAGCGTGGCCGCCGACATCATCGCCGCCACCCTGCTCGCCCATGCCCTGCCCGGGGCCAGCGCAGGCATCTCGATGTCGCTGCTGTTCAACATCGCCGCGGCCGCCACCCTGCTGCCCTTGAGCATGGGGCTGGGCCTGGCCGCTGCCGCCAGCGCCGCCACCGCCGGCGAGTACATCTGGAAACAGCTCGAAGGCGGCGACCCGACCCGCACCCTGGCCGAGCTGGCGATGTTCGTCACCAGCTACCTGGCCATCGCCTTCATCAGTTACCAGGTCGGCAACCGCGCCCGCATGAACCAGCAGCTGGCCAACCAGCGCGGCGATGAAGTGGCCAACCTGTTCCAGATCAACGAGCTGATCATCCGCCGCATGCGCACCGGCGTGATCGTGGTCGATGGTGCCAACCGCATCACCCTGGCCAACGAGGCCGCCTCCACCCTGCTCGGCGATGCCGACGGCAACAGTGGCAGCGGCCGGCTGGAACTGGGCAGCGCCGCGCCCGAGCTCAGCCGCCGGCTGCAGCGCTGGCGCAACGGCTGGACCAACGAGGAAATGCCGCTGCAGCTCTCGCCGGACCAGCCGGAAGTGCAGCCGCGTTTTGCCCGCCTGCTCGCCGGCAGCGACCTCACCCTGGTGTTCCTGGACGACTCCACCGTGGTCTCGCGGCGTGCCGAGTCCTTGACGCTCTCGGCGATGGGCCGCTTCTCGGCCAGCCTTGCCCATGAGATCCGCAACCCGCTGGCGGCGATCAACTACGCCGCCCAGCTGCTGGAAGAATCCACCGACATCGGCGACACCGACCGCCGCCTGCTGCAGATCATCAACCAGCAGTGCCAGCGCACCAACGGCATCGTCGAGAGCGTGCTCGGGCTGGCCCGGCGCGAGCGCGCCAATCCGGAGAACGTGGACCTGGCCGCGTTCGTGCGCCGCTTCGTGCTCGAGTACAAACAGGGCCTCTCGCTGGAGACCGACAGCGTGGAGCCGATCATCAGCGAGACCTCGGTGCACGCCCTGGTCGACCCGCGCCACCTGCACCAGATCCTGACCGTGCTGGTCCACAACGCGCTGAAGTACGGCCGCGTGGCGGAAGAGCCAGCGCGCGTGCGGCTGCGCGTCGCGCGCCAGGACCGCACCGCCATCATCGATGTGATGGACCGCGGCCCCGGCATTCCCGAGACCGTCGCCAGCCAGCTGTTCCGGCCGTTCTTCACCACCTCCGAGCATGGCACCGGGCTGGGCCTGTACATCGCCCGCGAACTCTGCCGGGCCAACCAGGCACGGCTGGAGTACGTCTCGGTGCCCGCCGGCGGCGCCTGCTTCCGGCTGGTGCTGGCCGGCCCGCACACGATGATGGCCGGATGAGCCGCGCACACCTGCATGCCCCCGTCAAACATTTGTCGCCAACGACCGCCCTCGGCTATCTTCCCTCCTTATGAATGACACCCGCAGCGCCCTCGTCGTCGACGACGAGCGTGACATCCGCGAACTGCTCGTACTGACCCTGGGCCGCATGGGCCTGCGCATCAGCACCGCGGCCAACCTCGCCGAAGCCCGCGAGCTGCTGGCCAGCAATCCGTACGACCTGTGCATCACCGACATGCGGCTGCCCGATGGGAACGGCATCGAGCTGGTCACCGAGATCGCGCAGCACTACCCGCGCACGCCGGTGGCGATGATCACCGCGTTCGGCAGCATGGACCTGGCGGTGGAAGCACTGAAGGCCGGCGCGTTCGATTTCGTCAGCAAGCCGGTGGATATTTCGGTGCTGCGCGGCCTGGTCAAGCACGCACTGGAACTCAACAACACCGAGCGTGCCGCGCCCGCACCGCTGGCCCCGGAACAGGCTGCACGCCTGCTCGGCGATTCGCCGTCGATGGATGTGCTGCGCGCCACCATCGCCAAGGTCGCGCGCAGCCAGGCGCCGGTCTACATCCTCGGCGAATCCGGCGTCGGCAAGGAGCTGGTGGCCCGCACCATCCACGCGCAGAGCGCGCGTGCGCCGGGCGCCTTCGTGCCGGTCAACTGCGGCGCGATTCCCTCGGAGCTGATGGAGAGCGAGTTCTTCGGCCACAAGAAGGGCAGCTTCAGCGGTGCGCATGCCGACAAGCCCGGGCTGTTCCAGGCCGCGCATGGCGGCACCCTGTTCCTGGATGAAGTAGCCGAGCTGCCGCTGCAGATGCAGGTCAAGCTGCTGCGCGCGATCCAGGAGAAGTCGATCCGCCCGGTCGGCGCCGCCACCGAGGTGCCGGTCGACGTGCGCATCCTCTCGGCCACGCACAAGGACCTGGGCGAGCTGGTCGAAGACGGCCGCTTCCGCCACGACCTCTATTACCGCATCAACGTGATCGAACTGCGCGTGCCGCCGCTGCGCGAGCGCCGCAGCGACCTGCCCGCGCTGGCCGCCTCGATCCTGGCCCGGCTGGCCCGGACCCACGGCCGCCCGACGCCGCTGCTGGCGCCCTCCGCGCTGGACGCCCTGGCCCAGTACCACTTCCCCGGCAACGTGCGCGAACTGGAGAACATCCTGGAGCGCGCCCTGGCCCTGGCCGAGGAAGACCGCATCGGTGCCAGCGACCTGCGCCTGCCGCAGCACGCGCCGCGTTTCGGCGCCGGCAATGCAGCCGCCAGCCAGGAAGAAGCGGTGGTCGATCTGCCGGCCGGCAACGGCGCCCTGCCCTCCTACATCGAGCAGATGGAGCGCACCGCGATCCAGAAGGCGCTGGAGGAGAACCGCTGGAACAAGACGCGCACGGCCGCGCAGCTGGGCATTACCTTCCGCGCGTTGCGGTACAAGCTGAAGAAGCTGGGCATGGAGTAGAGCCACCCCATGGGTGGCTGCCCAGCATCCACCAGCCCGGAAACAAAAAGGCCCGCTTGCGCGGGCCTTTCCGTATCAGTCCACCGCACTGATCAATCCTTGGTGACACGGTTGATCTCTGCCAGACCGGTCACACCGGCCGCGGCCTTGATCAACGCCGACTGGCGCAGATCATTGACCCCGGCCAGCTGCGCCGCTTCGGCGATCTGCAGCGCATTGCCACCGGCCAGCACGATCGTGGAGATCTCATCGGTCATCGGCATGACCTGGTACAGGCCGGTACGCCCCTTGTAGCCCTCGGTGCACTCATCGCAGCCGACCGGCTCGAACAGCTTGATGCCGGCGTCCAGCTGGGCCTGGGTGAAACCTTCGGCCAGCAGTGCGTTGGCCGGCAGCTCCACCGGGCGCTTGCAGTTGTTGCACAGCCGGCGGGCCAGGCGCTGGGCGATCACCAAGGTCACCGAGCTGGTGATGTTGTACGGCGCGATGCCCATGTTCATCAGGCGCGCGATGGTCTGCGGCGCATCGTTGGTATGCAGCGTGGAGAGCACCATGTGGCCCGTCTGCGCCGCCTTGATCGCGATCTCGGCCGTTTCCAGGTCGCGGATTTCGCCGACCATGATGATGTCCGGATCCTGGCGCAGGAACGAGCGCAGCGCCGCGGCGAACGTCATGCCGCGCTTGACGTTCTGCTGCACCTGGTTGACGCCGGGCAGGCGGATTTCGACCGGGTCTTCCGCGGTCGAGATGTTGCGCGTTTCATCGTTGAGGATGCCCAGCGCGGTATACAGCGACACCGTCTTGCCCGAGCCGGTCGGGCCGGTGACCAGCACCATGCCATACGGCTTGTGGATCGCATCCAGGAACAGCTTCTGCTGGGCCGGCTCATAGCCGAGCTTGTCGATGCCCAGCTTGGCCGCGCTGCCATCGAGGATACGCAGCACCACCTTCTCGCCGAACAGGGTCGGCAGCGTGCTGACGCGGAAGTCGATCTGGCGGGTCTTGGACAGGTTGAGCTTGATGCGCCCATCCTGCGGCACGCGCTTCTCGGCGATATCCAGCTGCGCCATCACCTTCAGGCGCGCGGCGATGCGCTGGTTGAGCTTGACCGGGGCCTTGGCCACGTTCTTGAGCAGACCATCGATGCGCAGGCGCACGCGATAGTCGTCTTCGTAGGGTTCGAAATGGATGTCCGAAGCGCCTTTGCGGATGGCGTCGACGAGGACTTTGTTGACGAACTTTACGACGGGGGTGTCGTCGCCTTTGGCGTCGACGCCGGAGTCGATGGACCCGCCTTCTTCGTCGCCTGCAGAGACGTCCAGGTCGCCCATTTCGTCGTCAGTACCAAGCGCTGAACCGAGTGTGTCCTGCTTGGACTGCCACTGCTCCAGCGTCCGGCGGATCTGGTCTTCATCGACGAGGATCGGCTCCACCACCAGATTGGTATGGAACTTGATCTCGTCCAGCGAATGAGTGGGGTTGCTGGTGCCGACGAAGAGCCTGCCACCTCGCTTGAACAGCGGCAGGACATGGTGCTTGCGCAGCAGTTCTTCGCTGACCAGACTCATTGCGTTCTGGCTGTTGTCGAACGCCGACACGTCCAGCAACGGCATCCCAAACTCGATTGCGTTGGCGGCGGCGAGCTGGGCACTAGTGACCAGCTTCTTTTGCGCGAACCACTGAGGTAGCGGCAAGCGGGCAACAGCAGCCTGCGCCATGGCTTCCCGCGCAGTTGTCTCGTCGATCGCCGCGTCTTGAACCAAGCGACGAGCAATGCCGGTAATTCCGACAAGGTTGGGGGAAGCTGCGGCGTTCATGTTCGTCCTTTGATTCAACACAACAATTTCGCGGGCCTGAAAGTGTCGCCTTGTCAGCGGTGATCTGACTTTGAGATAAGTCAGCAGGCAAGGTGGTCAGCCGTTTGCACTATCCTGCATCGGCTCAAGAACTTTTGCATCTGTTCGCAGCGTAACGGGCGAAGCTCATTCCGAACCCCAGAAGATTGCGATCAATCGCCTGCCCTAAAGGCTTATCAATGAGGACAGGCTCGTCTTGCAGGCTGCTCAGGACGTCGGCGTCTGGCGACCTGGAGTTGGCGCTAGAGATCAGTTCGTCCCTATCTGAGTTGACCCACGAAGTACACCAACAGTCGCACGCGCTTGCAACAGACGACTGCTACAGCTCAACCTGTAACGCGAAAAAAAGCGGAGGGCAATTAGCCCTCCGCTCTAGGTCTTTCGACTCACCGCGCCAGCTTTAGTTGGTCGGCGGAGTCACGACAGCACCCTGGCAGCTGCCCGGGCGGTACTTGGATTCGATCGAACCACTGCAGGACCAGCTCGGTACCACGCCATCGGCCACACCAGTGGCAACCGGGGTCAGCGTGATGGTCTCGCCATTGATATCGTCGGAGATACCCTGAGCAGTCGCAGTGATGGTGGTGCCGTCCCACGCCAGGTTCGACACGTACTGGGTCTGCTGGAAGTCAGGCGCCCAGTCAGCCGGCGGCAGCGCATTGTTGCTTGCCACGAACTCGGAGATGTCCGTGCGCAGCGAAGAAGCGGCCAGGATGACTTCCGAAACCTTAGCCTTCTTGGTGTAGTTCGAGTACGCCGGCAGCGCGATGGCGGCCAGGATGGCGATGATCGCGACAACGATCATCAGTTCGATCAGGGTAAAGCCCTGCTGCTTCTTCATGAGTACATCCCCTAGAGGTAGATAAATAGTAGGGCACTGGGCCGTTGCCTGACCGGCGAGCCGGGTGAGCGAGGCGGGCGCCCGTGCGGGTGGATCGAAGCAGGTTGCGTGCCAACAGTGCCAGCAATGCTCCCCAGCATTCCCCGGCGCAATGATGGCACCAATCTTCAGGATTGGAACCCCCCTCACAACAATTTGCGACGTATCCGGCAATGTGACGTGTTGCGTCACCTTTTGACAGGCCTTGTCCGCAGCCCCTGACCGGAGAGGCCCCCAGCCAGGACTGCCAACGTTCACTGGAACCGGCTACCATGCGGCGAGATAGCCCGCCTGGGGATGGTGTGGCTGGGGAGCCCTGTATGTCTGTCAGCCGTAACGCGATCAAGAAAGAGCCTGTGGCGCGTAGCACCATGGAGTTGAAGCCGTTTGTCTGGGAGGGGACGGACAAGCGCGGCGTCAAGATGAAGGGCGAACAGCCCGCGAAGAACGCCAACCTGTTGCGTGCCGAGTTGCGCCGTCAGGGCATTATGCCAAGCATCGTGAAGCCTAAGCCGAAGCCATTATTTGGCCCTGCCGGTGCCCCTGTAAGTGCAAAGGACATTGCATTCTTCAGTCGCCAGATGGCGATCATGATGAAGTCAGGCGTACCGATTGTCAGCTCACTGGAGATTATCGCCAGTGGTCACAAGAACCCCCGTATGAGGAAGCTGGTCGATGCCGTACGTAACGACATCGAAGGCGGCTCCTCGCTGCACGAAGCTATCAGCAAGCACCCCGTTCAGTTCGATGAGCTGTATCGCAACCTTGTACGAGCGGGTGAAAGTGCCGGCGTACTTGAAACGGTTCTAGATACAATCGCCACGTACAAGGAGAACATCGAAGCCCTAAAGGGCAAAATCAAGAAGGCGCTGTTCTACCCCGCCATGGTTGTAACTGTCGCGATCTTGGTTAGTACAATTCTGCTGATCTTCGTCGTGCCGCAGTTCGAAGAAGTGTTCAAGAATTTCGGTGCTGAGTTGCCGGCCTTTACCCAGATGATCGTCTCCGCATCTCGCTTCATGGTGGCGTACTGGTGGGTCATGCTCGCTGTCGTGTTGGGCTCGTTGTTTGGCTCGATATACGCCTACAAACGCTCGCCCAAGATGCAGCACACCATGGATCGCCTGATCCTGAAGGTGCCGGTCATCGGCCAGATCATGAACAACAGCGCGATCGCCCGATTCGCCCGGACTACGGCCGTGACCTTCAAGGCCGGTGTGCCACTTGTGGAGGCACTGGGCATCGTGGCTGGCGCCACTGGCAACAAGGTCTACGAAGAAGCCGTGTTGCGTATGCGCGACGACGTGTCCGTCGGTTACCCGGTCAATATGGCGATGAAGCAGGTCAACATCTTCCCGCACATGGTGGTGCAGATGACCGGCATCGGCGAAGAGGCCGGCGCGCTGGACACCATGCTGTTCAAGGTGGCCGAGTATTATGAGCAGGAGGTCAACAATGCCGTGGACGCCCTGAGCAGCCTGCTGGAACCGATGATCATGGTGTTCATTGGTACCATCGTCGGCGGCATGGTGATCGGCATGTACCTGCCCATCTTCAAACTCGGCGCGGTAGTTGGATAACTAATCAATGGCATTTCTCGACCAGCATCCCGGTCTCGGCTACCCCGCCGCGGTCGGACTGGGACTGCTGATCGGCAGTTTCCTCAACGTGGTGATCCTGCGCCTGCCCAAGCGGCTGGAGTGGGAGTGGAAGCGCGATGCGCGCGAGGTCCTGGAAGAACCGGACATCTACGAGCCGCCACCGCCCGGGATCGTGGTGGAGCCCTCGCACTGCCCGCACTGCAAGCACAAGCTGTCCTGGTACGAGAACATCCCGCTGTTCAGCTGGCTGGCCCTGCGCGGCAAGTGCCGCCACTGCCATGCCCCGATCTCGATCCAGTACCCGCTAGTGGAGCTGCTGACCGCCGTGCTGGTGGCTGCCAGCGTCTGGCAGTTCGGCTTCGGCTGGCAGGGCTTCGGTGCGATCGTGCTCAGCTGCTTCCTGGTGGCCCTGTCCGGGATCGACCTGCGTACCCAGCTGCTGCCCGACCAGTTGACCCTGCCCTTGATGTGGCTTGGCCTGATCGCGGCCAGCGACAACCTCTACATGCCGGCCAAACCGGCCCTGCTCGGCGCGCTGGCCGGCTATCTGTCGCTGTGGTCGGTGTGGTGGCTGTTCAAGCAGCTGACCGGCAAGGAAGGCATGGGCCACGGCGACTTCAAGCTGCTGGCGGCCCTGGGCGCCTGGTGCGGGCTCAAGGGCATCCTGCCGATCATCCTGCTGTCGTCCATCGTGGGCGCCATCATCGGCTCGATCTGGCTGTACTCGCGTGGCCGTGACCGGGCCACGCCGATCCCGTTCGGGCCCTACCTGGCCATCGCGGGCTGGATCGTATTCATGTGGGGCGAGCCGTTGATCAACGGCTACCTGAGCTACGCCGGCCTGCGTTGAGGGCCGCGCGATGAGCCGCTTCGTGATCGGGCTGACCGGCGGCATTGCCGCCGGCAAGAGCGAGGTCAGCCGCCGCTTCGAGGCGCTGGGCATCACCGTGGCCGATGCCGACCTGGCCGCACGCGCGGTGGTGGCCCCCGGCAGCGAGGGGCTGGCCCGGATTGCCGCCCACTTCGGCACCGACATCCTGCTGGCCGATGGCCAACTGGACCGCGCGGCACTGCGCGCGCGCATCTTCGACTCGGCGCAGGACCGCCAGGCGCTGGAAGCGATCACCCATCCGGCGATCCGCCAGCAGTTGCGCCAGGCCTGCGAGCAGGCCGAGGGACCGTATGCGATCGCGGCGATTCCCCTGCTCACCGAGGCGGGTGGCCGCCAGCGGTACCCCTGGCTGGACCGGATCCTGGTCGTGGACGTGCCGGTGGCCGTGCAGCACGCGCGGCTGATGCAGCGCGATGGCATCGACGCCGCCCTGGCCGACCGCATGATCGCCGCGCAGGCCAGCCGCGAGGCGCGCCTGGCCCTGGCCGACGACGTGGTGGTCAACGACGGTCACCCGGACCACCTGCAGGCGCATGTGGAGCGGCTGGATCGGGCCTATCGGGAGCTGGCGGCGCGGTAGATCTGGAGGAGCCGACCAACGGTCGGCTATACCGTGTCAGGCGGGGGAGAAGGTCAGCGTGGCGATCACGCCGCGCCCGGCACCCGGACGGACGTTGACCTGCCAGCCATAGAGATCGCACAGGCGGCTGACGATCGACAGGCCGATGCCGCCGCCCTGCGAATGCCCGGCGTGCGTGCCGCGGTAGCCACGCTGGAACAGCTTGGCGGCATCTTCCTCGCTCAGGCCCGGGCCGCTGTCGATCACCTCGACCGCGTTGGCACCGACGCGCACCCGCACTGCGCCTTCCTTGGAGTATTTCACGGCGTTGCCGATCAGGTTGCCGAGTGCGACCGACAGGGCCGATTCCGGCGCGTCGATCACCAGATCGTGGTTGCCTTCCAGGACCAGCTCCAGCGGCTTGCCACCCAGCTGGGCACGATGCGAATCCAGCAGTTGCTCCGAGACCCGGGCGACATTGCTGCTGCCCTGTCCGCGCTCGTTGCGCGAGAGCAGCAGCAGCGCGCCGATCAGATCGGTGCATTGCTGTTCGGCGCGCTGGATGCGCTGCAGGCGCTGCAGCACCTTGGGATCGAGATCCGGGCGGGTCAGCAGCAGCTCGGTGGCGCCGCGGATCACGGCCAACGGCGTGCGCAGTTCGTGGCTGACGTCCGCATTGAACTCACGGTCGCGCTGCACCACTTCGGTCAGCCGCGCGGAATAGTCATCCAGCGCTTGGGCCAGCTGGCCCACTTCATCGTCCGGGAAACGCGGCGCCAGGGGTTCGGGCTCGCTGGTGCCACCGCGATAGGCGCGCAGACGGGCGGCCAGATCGGACACCGGTTTCATCACCTTGGAGGCGGACCACCAGCCCAGGACCAGGGACAGCACACTGAACACCAGGACCGAGAAGAACAGCGCGCGGTTGAGCTGACTCTCGCCCCGGATGCTCTCCGTCATGTCATAGGCGAGGAAGAACCACACCTCTGGCGTTTTGCGTACCGCCAGCTTGTAGGAAAACGGCTTGCCGCCGTCATCCACGCCACTGACACCGTGGATGCCATCGTTGAACTCATACCAGTCCGGCTGTTCCAGGCGCAGCGCCTCGAACTTGTCCGGCCGGACCAGTCGGGCGTACATCTGCTGCACCGGAAGGTCGGGGCTGCGCGAGGGGTCTGCCGCGAAACGCTTGGCGTACTCGTTGATGTTGCGGTTCATGACATCTTCGACCAGCTGGTTCTCCACGCGGGCGCGGGTCCAGTTGGTGGCGAACGCAAACAGCGTGGTCAGGCAGAAGCCCAACAGCACGAACGAGACGATGATGCGGCTGCGCAGCCGGCGCCGGTATGGCGCGCGGCGACGCCCCCCCCTGCCCGTCACCGGATCAGGCTTCCGGCGCGGCGATGCGGTATCCGATGCCATGACGGGTCTGGATCATCGGAACCTCGAAGGGCTTGTCGACCACGGCGCGCAGGCCGTGGATATGCACGCGCAGGGAATCCGAATCCGGCAGCTCTTCGCCCCACACGCGGGTTTCCAGCTCCTGGCGGGTGACGACGGCCGGGGAGGCCTCCATCAGGGCCTGCAGGATCTTCAGTGCGGTCGGGTTGAGCTGCAGCAGCTTGCCCTGGCGACGCACTTCCAGCGTATCCAGGTTGTACTCCAGGTCACCGGTTTCCAGCACGCGGGTCTGCACACCCTTGCCGCGACGCGACAGGGCGTTCAGACGCACCTCGACTTCCTGCAGCGCGAACGGCTTGATCAGGTAGTCATCGGCACCGGAATCGAAGCCGGCCAGTTTGTTGTCCAGGGAATCGCGGGCAGTCAGCATCAGCACCGGGGTCTGCTTGCGCGCCTCGTTGCGGAGCTTGCGACAGACCTCGATCCCATCCATGCCGGGCAGGTTGAGGTCCAGCACGATCGCGTCGAACTCATGGACGACGGCCAGGTGCAGGCCGGTGACGCCATCGGCAGCGAAGTCCACGGTGTGGCCGCGGTCTTCGAGGTAATCGCCCAGGTTGGCGGCAATGTCGCTGTTGTCTTCGATTACAAGGATTCGCACTGTGACCTCTAGTTGGAAAAACGACCGACGCGCTGCGCTTGGTGCATGCTGTTCTGGGACGAGTTCTTGATCCGTTCCCGCTGGGCGACCGTCATGCACTGCGTCTGCGGCATGTTGGAGCCCACGATGCGCTCACGCTTGCATATTAGACGGCTATCTTCGCGTGCCCGTGTCAAAACGCCGTTCACCACCTGCTGGTCGTTGAACAGTTCGGTGCGATTGGCCGCCGACAGGGCGCCCTCGCTGCCGCTCCGTTCGAGCATGCCACGCATGCGCCCCAAGGCCTCACGGACCTGGCTGCGCTGATCCACGGTAATTTCCGAGTAGGTCTCGCCGTCGCCCAAGTCCGCTTCGATCTTGGTGATCTGTTCAGCCAGGGGCTTGCCGGGTTCAAAGATTTCCTTGTTCTTCGGCGCCGCTGCGGCGCTTCCCATTGCCAGTGCCAGTGCCGCGGCCGCCATGGCCATCGTCAAACGCTTCATGTCGAGCTGATCCGTGCTGTGAAGTGAACGCCGAATGTATGACGGGCCTGCCGGTGGCAGCAAGTGCTGGAGGTCAGGGAGAAAAAGGCCCAGGCGTTTCCGCCTGGGCCTGAAGGTGTTTCCCGATTACCGATCCTGCTGAGGAGGGCAGAGCTGCGGTTCGACAGAGCCTACGCCGGGGCCGATTAAACCGATGTTAAGACCCTTCCCGACCTTGAAATCACGCATCAACCCTTTGTATTTGCAGGCTTTTTCAACGAAGCAACATGGTCGATGATGCGTCCGGCGAGGTCGGCCTGGCAGATCGCCTCGATGCCTTCCAGCCCGGGGGTGGAGTTGACCTCCAGCACCAGCGGGCCGCGGCTGGAGCGGATCAGGTCCACCCCGGCCACCCCCAGCCCCAGGGCTTTGGCCGAGCGCACCGCCACCAGCTGTTCGGCCCGGCTGGCCTTGGCGGCGCGGGCGCTGCCGCCGGCATGCAGGTTGGAGCGGAAATCGCCCTCCGGGGCCTGCCGCTGCATCGCCCCGACCACCTGGTCGCCGACCACCAGGCAGCGCAGGTCGGCGCCCTGCGCCTCGCCGATGAACTCCTGCATCAGGAAGTTGGCATACAGCCCCCGCAGCGCCTCCACGATGCCGCGCGAGGCGCTGGCCTTCTCGGTCAGGATCACGCCACGGCCCTGGGTGCCCTCGTTGAGCTTCACCACGTGCGGCGGCGGGCCGAGCATCGAAAGCAGATCGACGGTGTCGTCCGGGTTGTCGCCGAACACCGTGACCGGCATGTCGATGCCCTTGGAGGCCAGGATCTGATGCGCCCGCAGCTTGTCGCGGGCACGCAGGATCGCATCGGAGGGATTCGGGGTGCGCGCGCCCATCATCTCGAACTGGCGCAGCACCGCCGTGCCATAGCGGGTGACGGAGGCGCCGATGCGCGGGATCACCGCGTCCACCCCGGTGATCGGCCGCCCCTTGTAATGCATGGTGAAGCCGTCCGCCGCGATCCGCATGTAACAGCGCAGCGGATCGAGGATGCGCACGGTATGGCCACGCGCACGCGCGGCCTCCACCAGGCGGCGCGTGGAGTACAGCTTGCTGTTGCGGGACAGGATGGCGAGTTTCATCGCGGCGCAGGCGGGCTGGAAAGCGCGAAGCATAGCGTGTGGTGGGTAGGCCGCGATGACGATTTATGCGACGCCGTGGGCCCAGCCCTGTCAGCGCGCACTCCACTCGCGGCGGCACTTCCCATGGTCATGCCGACTGACCGGCCTTATGGTGCGCGTCAAGCACATCACCCTTGGCTATTGCATCAAGCCATCCATCGCATCGGAGGAACAGCGCTGCCAGAAACGCGGGCTGCAGGCCGTCGGCGAGCTGCGCCGCCGCGTACCGGTGATCGAACTCGGCGCACCCGAATACTGCCCGTTCGATTCGACGAGTGAATTCAGTACGCAGTTTCCGCTGGCATGACACAGCGGGCAGGCCACTCAACCGTCTGGCCGGCGCGGCGTGTTTTCTATCAACCACCAACGCTCGGCCTACGCGGGGTCGTCAACTCAGGCCGCCCCCCCTTGGTTCCTTCCCTTTTTACTCGTGGCGGAAGTGTTCGATGGTGGTGCGGACATGAACCAAGCAGGCGAGCGAACACTGCGGCGCCCGTGAAACGGTTGACGCACCGTCGGATAAGCCCCAACCCCACACTATTTCACAAACATTACTCGAATGTGAACGCGACCCAGGAAGACTGGGGGAGATCCGCACCCACCGCCGTTAGCTAAGCAGTTGGATGGCGGGGGGTGACGCCAAGCGATCCGATCGAAGAAAGGAAGAGCGGCGACAGCGATGTCCACGCTACTCGCTGAGAGCCCGCTTCATCCTCCCCCAACAAACAATGGAGTTGGATAATGAATTGGAATCAGCAAGTCACACTTGCACTGCTTACAGCACTCTGCATTGGGTGCAGCGCAGAGGATAGACAATCAAGCAGTCAGCCTACATTGGAGTCATCGAAGCGAGCGGTGGCTGACGGGACGCATGCTCGACTGGTTCAAGGGCAAGGCGCACTGACCGATCTCCAACTTGATCCCAAGACGACAATCCTCCTTGGAAATGGCGCCTTCAGGATATCCAGATCCGGCCCCCTGCGCCCTGCCGGAGATGCCCTGACGTACGTCCGCTCCTTGGAGGATGCATCTAAGCGCGGAGATGCAGTTGCCACCTACAAGGTATTTCTTGCAACGCTGGATTGTGCAAACACTCTTAAGCGAACGCCGCCAGCGGATGTGGAGAATGGCGACATCGCACAATCACTCGCCGAATGCGAAGGCCTGCTGTCGGACGAAGATGTAGCCAAAACAGATTGGCTCAGCCTGGCTGCGGAGCAAGGCGGCATAGAAGCAAAACTGATGTATCCGGTAAACCCGGAATACACCCTCGGTGATGCTCAGGCGTTCTTGAAGAACCCGGAACGGGTAATGGAGTGGAAGCAAAGATCGATGCGTTATCTAGATGAGGCAGCATCAAACGGTAGCCAAGATGCACTGCTGGCCCTGTCTGGAGCTTACGAAAACGGGGTGATCACGCGGAAAGACCCAATGCTTGCATATGCATATGCAGCAGCAGCGGAGCGGGTTTCACCCGTTCCCTACCTACCAGAAGGCTTGGAGCAGATGAAGTCCGCGCTGCCCGCCAAGGATGTTCGACAGGCAGATCTGCTTATCGAAAAAATTACTTCCACCTGCTGCAAAAACAAATGAAAGGACTCACCATGAAAAAATTGGCTATTTGCATATTCGGTATCGCTTTGGTGGCCGCCGCAATTCTATTCTCAAGCCACCTCTTTGCAGCACCCAATCGGTACGGTCCAATCGATTGTCCAGCCTGTGAACTTGCATACCCAATATCTGATCTTCCAACAAGAGCATTCATCACCACTTACGTAAGAAAGATGACGCAAGGGAACCTCGTGGAAGGAGCCGCTTTCAATGTTCTTGTAGGGGACACCATTGTCATCTGCAACTCATCAAGCTGCGTGGATTACGTCAAAAATATGTCCGGCGATTGGGAAGGCGTGAGCCCACGGCCTCGGGTGCGTCCGGCACGCAGCGGCGGTGGTGACGGTCGCCCTCGCCGAGGAAGTGGCCGAGGCAATTCGGGCGGTGGTTACGACGGCGGCGGTGGAAGCAACGGCGGTGGCCGCGGTGGCAGTGTCACCACCGGTCCAATGAAGCCCGTGCGGCCCCCTGCGGAGAATTGAACCAGAGCAACGCTCTTCTTGGCGATGGGCAGCGCCTTGCCCAAGCCTGCCTGCGTGGACTGGACGTATTCGTTGCAGCGTACGGAACGACGTACACCCGAAAAGTCCTGTCTTGGATGTGCCAGTTTTTGCTGGTCATATTCCGACGACATTGGGCGCACTTGCCAACTGGTTTCGCCCAAATCCAAAGCAGTCTCTTCTTCCCAGTGAGCGAGCGTCGCATGCGGCATTGCATCCGTTGATTGAAATAACTCTTGTGTGAATCGCCGGGCGTGAGGGCAGAGCTATTCATGGATCTACTGACCCGAACAGTTGGAAAACCCCCAACCTTTAGCACTACACGCACAGCCTGAAAATCTCATTACCTCTGCGGCTCACCGTAGGAAAACCCTTGTTTTGCAAAAGCGGACTTTCGTCCTTGTTGCCCCATTTTTTTGTGAATACCTTGCGATCGCCGGTCAATCAGACAGGCAACGCAGATACACACATGGACAACGCAAAGGAGACAAGCATGACGAACAAAATCAGGGCATCTCTACTCAGCCTGGCCGTGGCAGGCACGGCCATCTTTGGATCAACCGCGTCGTTCGCCGCACAAGCGAACGACGTCGTCATCATCATTATCTGTGATGACTCAGGCTGCGTGATCATTGAGCGGTAATAGGTAACGGCCGGGGCATCTGCGAATCGATGCCCCTGTTTTCCGGAGAGTACTTTCAACCGGAAACAAGACCAAGGCTTCGTCCTCGGAGAATGCAGCCAACGAATCGCGCTCCTTACTACCCAACAATCACTGGATCTCCGAGACAGGGAAGCCCCCGCCATGTTGTCCACCTTTCACCCGATGGCATGCATCGCCTGGATGCGCGTCGCCGAACAGCCCCAACGGCTGCTGTATCTTGCAGCGACGCTTGCGGTCTGCACGCTCGCGTGGGTAGTCCTCTCCGCCTTTTCCTCTCCGTTTCTCGCATCGCGTGTCGGAATGGCGGTCAACGCCGAGCTGACCGTCGCCAATGCACAGGCCCAGAACGGTTCGTTTCCATTGCGTCATGCCCTACGGATGGAGGAAATGCCGGGGGTCTCCACAGTGTCCTATTTTGGCCTTGCCAGCCTACCCTGCGGTGATGGGCGCAGCAGCCTGAGCATCAACGCATACGGCGGGTCCGGGGTGGACACCCTGCTGCGAGGACGCGGCGCCAGCCAGGAAACGCTGGATCGATGGAGATCCACACGCACTGGACTGCTTGTCGGCGCCGACGCCGCAGCCCGATGCAATCTGAAACCAGGAATGTCGCTGACGCCCCGGGACCAACTATCCGGCGTAGAGATTCCCGTCACCATCGTCGCCATCCTGCCCGGCGGAGGTGGCGCTCTGGATGACCGTATCGCCTACGGTCACTACGACTATCTCAATCGCCTGATGCCAGACGAGCGAAGCGATCAGGTTCTGCGGGCCCGCGTGGTCGGTGAGAACGCCGCAACGTTGAGTGCGCTCGCGCGATCAATCGATCTTGCGTTTGCCAGCAGCGATCCCCCATTGCAGGCCAATCCCGCCAGCGGCACGGAATCCGCATTAGGTAGATTTGGGCAGGTACAGGCGCTGCTCGGACTGATCATGGTAGCCATGGCCACCTGTGCGCTGCTCGTCTGGGTAACCGTACTGGCACACCTGGTCACACAGCGACGCCCAAGCATGGCAGTCCTCCAGAGTATGGGATTCGGTCGCGGGCTCCAGTTCGGGGCACTGATCATCGAGCTCGGGGCCGTGGTCACGGTCGGCGCGTTGCTGGGCGTCCTGGGCGGACAAGGCGTCATAGCGCTGCTCACCCCTCGTGTGTCCTGGCTGCTCGGGCCGTTGCGCGCACCGGATTGGGCCTTCGCGTCACTACTGCCTGCACTCCTTCTACTTGCGGCCATCGCACTTGTCTGGCCTGCGCTTCACGTCAGGCGCCTGAAACCCATCGATCACCTCCAGAGCTGACGCTGGGCGTTTCCTTCAATTGCGAGCTCGCCATGAATACCTTCACCCAGATTGGGCCCCTGTGGGCGTTTCTGCTCTCCATGCATCGCCGTCGCCCCGGGGACACCCTGCTCATGGGTGCGGGCTTCAGTATCGCCACGGCTGCGCTGGCGGTGATGCTGGCCATTCCGGCCGGTATTGATCGTATTGCCGGCCAGACGGGGCAGCCGGACATCGCGCTGGCGCTCTCCAATGGGGCGCTCGACGAGGCCGGCAGCAGCCTTTCTCCGGAACAGGTCGCCCTTGTGTCCCATCTGCCGCATGTCGGGCGTGACGCCAACGGCCGTCCTCGTGCCGCGCCTCAGTTTCTGGCCAACGCCAAACTATCCCGGACGGACGGACAGATGAGCACGGTACTGCTGCGCGGCGTCTCCGCCGACACCTGGGCGATGATGGATCCCACCCCTCTCGATGTCGCCATCAAACCCCGCGAAGGAGCCCGCGAATTGGCCGCCAGTGCCACGCTCCAGGCCCAGTTCCCCGAGCTCGCGCGCTCCCACGTCGCTATCCAGGGAGCCTCCTGGCGGCGAACCAGCGAGCTCCGTGCCGCGGGAAATCTCTGGGAGTCGGAGATATGGACCGATCTGTCCGCCCTGCAGGCCGCCTATAACCGTCCGGGCCGGGTGTCCTCGATGTGGTTGAAGGTGGACTCGCCGGACGTACTGTCCGCATTGCGGGCCGCCGCAGCGGATGATCCGCGCCTGCAGGGCGTCCGGATCCTGAGTCAGGTCGAGTACTACGAACAGCAGGTCGGATTCTTGACACGGCTCGCCCGCAACGCCGCGCTGGGCGTGTCCCTCCTGCTGGGTGCAGGTGCCATCCTGGCCATCTCCACCACGCTGGGCATGGTCCTGGAACGACGCCGCAGGGAAATGGCCACGCTCCAGGCGCTGGGCTTCAGTGATATCGCGGTGGGCACTGCGCTGCTGCTCGACCTGCTGGCCGTTGGAGCGCTGGCCTCGCTGGTCACATTCGGGATTGTCCATGTCTTCCTGGATGGTGCGAGCTTTGGCACGTCCAGCGTCAACCAGGCCGTATACGCCCGCTTTGTGGTCGATGCCGAGGTGATGGCCGCGGTGCTGGGCTACGCCTTGCTGGTCGGTTTGGCCAGTGCGGCGACGCCGCTGCGCAAGGTCATGTCAGGTCGTCTGGTGGATGCCCTCAGGGAATGAGCCCGCCGCCGTCCGCTACTGCTGCCGCCCGTCAAGGAATCACCGACATGACCACCCCCTCCAAAAACGTCTCTGGCGATCTGCTGCAGGAGCTCCACATCGAACGGAAAGCCCAGCCCGATGCGACACCGCCCCGTTTCGGTCGTCGACCTGTCTCCGTCGGCTTGGCCGTGGCGGTAGGCACCAGCCTTTGCCTCTGGTTGTGGGGACGCGCCAGCACGGTGGCCGAGACCGACGCCGTCGCAGCCGTCGCTACCGCGGCCGTTCCTGCGGCGCCGATGACCATAGCCGGGCCCACGCTCGACGCAAGCGGGTATGTCGTGGCCCGGCGGACTGCCACCGTGTCCTCCCAGCTCACCGGGGTTGTCACCGAGGTCCTGTTTGAAGAGGGCGACCACGTTGAGCAGGGGCAGATACTGGCCCGACTCGATGCACGATCAGCCATGGCCGGCCTTGAATCGGCGCAGCGGCAGGTCGCCGCAGCGGGACAACTCGCGCGCCAGCATGAGATCCAGTTCGCCCAGGCGTTGCGCGACAGCCAACGTGCGCTGGAACTGTCAGAGAGCGGACTGGTGTCTCGTCAGGATGTCGAACAGGCGTCGGCCAAGGCCAATGAGCTGCAGGCACAGATGCTCTCGCAACGGCGCAACGCGCAGGCGGCGCGCGCCTTGGCCGATGTCGCACAGGTGAATCTGGACCACGCCGTCATCCGCGCCCCCTTTGCGGGCGTGATCACCTCCAAGGCTGCGCAGGTCGGCGAGATCATCTCTCCGAGCGCATCCAGCGGCTACACGCGCACCGGTGTCGCGACCATCGTGGACATGAATTCACTGGAAGTGGAAGTCGATGTCGGCGAGGCGTACATCGGCCGGGTGCGCATCGGCATGGCGGCCGACGTGCGTCTCAACGCTTATCCCGAGCTGTCCCTGCCCGGCAAGGTGATCGCGATCATTCCCACGGCGGATCGCGGCAAGGCGACGGTCAAAGCCCGTATTGGCCTGCAGCTCAAAGACCCCCGCATCCTGCCCGACATGGGCGCCCGTGTGAGTTTTCTGGTTGCCGCATCCAACTCGCCAGACATCCCGAACGCACGCAGGCAACAGGACAGCAATTCGGCCGAACCTCTGGCACATGCAGGTCCGCACATGACAGGTGCGACCAGCACGCCCATCACCTCCCAGGAGCAGCAATGACCTGTTCGATCTCGCTTACCGACGTCTCAAAAACCTACCGACGCGGACAACAGCGCGTCGACGTGCTCCGTTCGGTGGACCTGCAGGTAGGCAGTGGGGAGTTTCTGGCCCTGATGGGCCCATCGGGGTCCGGCAAGACAACCCTGCTCAATCTGATCGGCGGGCTGGACACGCCCACGTCCGGCACCATCAAGGTCAATGAACAACGCATCGATCAGTTGACCCGCAGGCAGCTGGCGGCATGGCGAAGCCAGAGCGTGGGATTCATTTTCCAGTTCTACAACCTGATGCCGACCCTGACCGCGTTGCAGAACGTGGCACTGCCTCTGCTGCTGTCGCCCTCAGCCAAAGCCCAGCGCAACCGGCGGGCGGAAATCGCCCTGCAGCTGGTCGGGCTGGCCGAACGCCTCAGCCATCGCCCCACCGAGCTGTCGGGTGGGCAGCAGCAGCGTGTCGCAATCGCACGCGCGATCGTGGCTGATCCCGCCTTCCTGATCTGCGACGAGCCAACGGGCGATCTGGACCGTGAGTCCGCCGCTGGAGTGATGGACCTGCTGCAGCGCCTGAACCGGGAATATGGAAAAACGATCGTCATGGTAACGCACGATCCCAAGGCCGCCGGATACGCGACACGCGTGGTGCATCTGGACAAAGGAGAGTTGCTCGAGCCCACCGGCGTCGGTGCCGAGGTGGGCTGACGCTGCGTCGAGGGAATCCAACGCAGTCTGATGACCATGCCTCACGCCGAGGCAGGCAAGACACCGCAGATATGGAGCGGGTGAAGGGAATCGAACCCTCGTCAGTAGCTTGGGAAGCTACAGCTCTACCATTGAGCTACACCCGCAAGGCGCAGCGTAAGTCTATTCGGGCGGGGCCCTCTAACGCAACGGGCGGCACTGGACCGCCCGTTGTTTCACGCTTCCAGCATGCGTGCGCGGCGCCCGCGGACGGGCGCTGCGCACGCTGGATCAGAAGCTGCCGCCGAAGCTGGCGAACAGCGACACGTCACGGGCGCGCTTCTGCATCGAGGTGGTGCTCATGCCGATGTTGCTGCTCAGGCCCCACAGGTTCAGGCGCGCACCCAGCACGGCGGTGGCGTAGTCCTTGTCGAACTCGAGGCCCGGCACCTTGTACATGCCCACGTCCGGCATGGACTGCAGCCAGGCGCTGGCCTGCTTGCCGTCTTCGAACTCGTGGTCATAGGTGACCTGGATGTACGGCTTGACGTTGCCGCCGTCGAAGCGCGCCTGCCAGCCGACGCGACCGACGGTCGAGTCCGTGTCCTGGTCGGCATAGCCCAGCGCCGAGGCGCTCGGGTTGGACTCGGTGTAGCCGTCCAGCTTCACCTTCTGCCAGATCACGGCGGCGACCGGACCGTGGCGGAAGCCGCCCTCGGTGCCGAACTCATACCCGGCGTTCAACGCGGCGGTCAGGTTGCTGCCTTCCGGCGAGCCCTTGTGGATGCGCGTGGCCGGGCCGAGCTGCAGCTTGCGGGTCACGTCGTAGTCCAGCCAGCTGTAGCTGAGCTGGCCATTGACCCAGGCGCGGTCGCCATACCAGCCGGCGAACAGGCCCAGCGTGGTGTCGGACTGGGTGAAGTCGCCCTTGTTGTGGCCGAAATCGGCGTCCATGCGGCCGTAGCCGGCGAAGCCGCCGACCACCATGCCGTCACGTGCCCAATCCACACCGAACAGGCCGGCCGGGGCCATGCCGTCGTACAGATCGGCGTGGGCATAGCGCTGCATGTCGCCGCGCAGGTTGCCCCACCAGCTCAGGCCGTCGGCCGGACGGCCGTCGACGTGCCAGCTCACCTGGTCGGCGCGCGAACGGCCGATGGTCTGCGCGGAGTGGGTCAGGATCTGCTGGTTGCGCGGGGCTTCCAGGATCGACAGCGTGTACTCGCCCAGCATCTGGTGGGTGGCGGTGGTCGGGTGCACGCCATCGGCGAACACGTAGCTGTTGGCGGCGTTCGGGGTGGCGTAGCTGGTCGGGTTGCAGGTCAGCGACGAGGCCGTGGTGCAGGCCGGGCTGGTGACGTTGACGAAACCGTACTCGGCCGGGTTGGCGACGATTTCCTGCAGGATGTGGAAGGTGTCGACCGGGATCACCTGCAGGCCGGCGGCCTTCAGGCCACCGAACAGGGCGTCGTTGTAGGCCTTGGCCAGCGCGGTACCGGCGGCCATGCCGGCCGGGCCACCGGCGCGGGCGCCCGGGGTCAGGCCGACGTCCGGAATGGTCGGCACCACGATGTACTCGGCGCCAGCCGCCTTCAGGGTGCCGACGATGCCGACCTGGTCGCGGACCGCGTTGGTCAGGGTCGCGACCAGCGGTGCGCCGGCCTGGATGGCGAACAGGTCATTGGCACCGCCCCACACGGAGTACAGGGCGTTCGGGTCGGCCTTGCCGCCGTTGGCGGCCAGGTACTGCGCGGTCTGGGTCTTGAGCGAGTACACCGGCACTGCCGGCGCGCCCGGGGCGAGGATCTGGCTGGTGTCCACGCCGACACGGGCGCCGCCGATCGCGTAGTTGTCACCGTTCTGGCCGTTGCCGTGGGCAGCGCCGTTGGTGCCGTAGTAATGCGCCACGTGCTCGGCCCAGACCCAGCCCGGGTTGGTGGTGAACTGGCCGGTCACCGGCTGCACCGAGGCCGGCAGCAGCGGACGGAAATAGCCCGCATCGGACAGGCTGTCGCCGATGAAGACGGTCTTGGTGTACGGCGACTGCGCCATGGCCGGCATCGCCGCCAGGGCAATGGCCACGGCCATGAGGGAGCGGATCGGGCGTTTGCTGAGCAACATGAAAACTCCTTGAAGGTGGGGAAGACGGCGGACGTACGCCGGCGCACGGTGCATGGTTCCACTGCACCCCGCCGGCATCACGCTGCGCTGCGGCATGAACGCCCCAGCCCCGCCGCCCGGCCATCGTTGGCCTGGCGCTCGCGGCACCTCTGCCGCGGGGCGCACAGGGTACGCACTGTGGTGTGATTGGGGGACAATACCGTCATGAACATCCAGCTCAACGGCGAGAACCGCCAGCTTCCGCACACCGCCACCGTCCATGACCTGCTGCACAGCGAGCAACTGCTCGAGCGCCGGGTGGCGGTCGAGGTCAACGGCGAGATCGTCACCCGCAGCCAGCACGCCAGCCACGGCCTGCGCGAAGGCGACGTGGTCGAGATCGTGCATGCACTGGGCGGTGGCTGAGGCAGCATCGTGACGCGTGATAGGCGATAATTCGGGCCATGAATGCACCTGCCCCCACTGATTCGCTGGTGATCGCCGGCAAGACCTATGCTTCCCGCCTGCTGACCGGCACCGGCAAGTTCAAGGATCTGGAAGAAACCCGCCTGGCCACCGAGGCCGCCGGCGCCCGGATCGTCAC
>Ga0182007_10000510_pt1 | contig 22940 bp, 17 predicted proteins | sample Sormic07211113_1_FD_123023 | JGI IMG/M metagenome (GOLD analysis project Ga0182007, IMG submission 123023) | Rhizosphere microbial communities from Sorghum bicolor, Mead, Nebraska, USA - 072115-113_1 MetaG | ecosystem: Host-associated > Plants > Roots > Rhizosphere | place: USA: Nebraska...
CGGCCCGAGCGAGGTGGTCGACCCGGGGGCCTACGCATGGCGCGACGCGGACTGGACCGGCCGGCCCTGGCACGAGGCCGTGGTCTACGAACTGCACCTCGGCACCTTCACGCCCGAAGGCACGCTGGCGGCGGCCCGGGACCGCCTCCCCGGCCTCGCCGAACTCGGCATCACGGCGGTCGAGCTGATGCCGCTCGCCGATTTCCCGGGGCACCGCAACTGGGGCTACGACGGCGTGCTGCCCTTCGCGCCGGACGCCAGCTACGGCACCCCCGACGACCTCCGGCGCTTCGTCGAGAGCGCCCACGCGCTGGGGCTGCTGGTGCTGCTGGACGTGGTCTACAACCACCTTGGTCCCGAAGGCAACTACCTGCCGGCCTACTGCCCGGAATTCTTCAACCCGGCCCACCAGACGCCGTGGGGCGCGGCGATCAACTTCGATGGCGCCGGTGCCCGCACCGTGCGCGACTTCTTCGTCCACAACGCGCTCTACTGGATCGAAGAGTACGGCTTCGATGGCCTGCGGATGGACGCGGTGCATGCCATCCGCGATGATTCGACGCCGCCGATCGTCGAGGAGATCTGCAACGCACTGCGACAGGGCCCGGGCCGCCGCCGGCAGGTCCACGTGGTGCTCGAGAACGACCTCAACCAGGCGCACCGGCTCGAACGCGGCGACGACGGTGCGCCGCTGGCCGCCACCGCCCAATGGAACGACGACCTGCACCATGCGGCGCATGTGCTCCTGACCGGCGAGACCGACGGCTACTACGCCGACTATGCGTCGCGGCCGCTCGAACAGTTCGGGCTGGCGCTGGCGCAGGGCTTCATCTACAGCGGGCAGCCCTCCGCGTTTCGTGGCGGCGAGGCCCGCGGCGAACCCTGCACCCACCTGCCGCTGGGCGCCTTCGTCTCGTTCCTGCAGACCCACGACCAGGTCGGCAACCGCGCCATGGGCGAGCGCATCGATGCCCTCGCCGACCCGCTGCTGGTGATGGCCGCCCGCAGCTGCGTGCTGCTGTCGCCGCACACGCCGATGCTGTTCATGGGCGAGGAATACGCGGCGACCACGCCGTTCCAGTTCTTCTGCGACTTCGGACCCGAGCTGGCGGCCGCGGTCACGGCCGGCCGGCGCGCCGAGTTCGGCCGCTTCGCCGCCTTTGCCGGCGAGGCGGCGCAGGCCCGCATTCCCGATCCCAACGACCCCGCCACCTTCGCCGGTTCGCGCCTCGATGCGAAGCAGGCGGCGCAGGCACCCCACGCCGCCGCGCTGGCCATCACGCGGGAGCTGCTGCGGGTCCGGCGCGCCGAACTCATGCCCCGCCTCGCCGACGGCGCACGCGCGCACCAGTGGTCCTGCGAAGGCGATGCCTTGCGGCTGGCGTGGCGGCTCGGCGCCGACGACGGCCCTGGCGTCCTGTTGCACCTGGTCGCCAATTTCGGCGCCGACGACGCCGAGCTGGCCTGGCCGCCCGGCCGCGTGCTCCACCGGCTGCGGGTCGACGATGCGGCGCCCCCCGGCTGCCTGCTGCGCCTGCCCAGGGGCGGCGTCTGTGCAACCCTCGAGGAGCCCGGCGATGGATGAGGCAGAGGCGCTGCAGCGTCTCTGCGAACGCCACGGCGTGGCGACCGGCTACCACGACGTCGTTGGCCATTGGCATCGGGTCGCGCCCGAGGCGCTCGCGGCACTGCTGCGCGATGCCGGCTTCCTGCCGGCGGATGTCGGTCCCGCCGCCGCCGAGGCGGCCGCCGAGCGCCGGTCGTGGCAGCACGCCCTGCCGCCGGTTCAATCGGTCGCGGCCGGCAGCGACCACTTCAGCGTGATGCTGCAACTGCCGGCGTCAATCACGCGGATCGAATGGCAGGTGGACGACGAGAGCGGCGCCTGCCACCAGGGCGCCGTCGACACCGCCGCCCTGGAAGTCGATGCGCAGGCCGAGATCGAGGGCACCAGCTACCGCCGCTGCCGGCTGCCGATCGCGCTGGCGCTGCCCGCCGGCTACCACCGCCTGCGCATCGTGGACCAGCCCGGCGATGCGCTGCTGGTCTGCGCCCCCGCGCGCTGTCACCAGCCGGCCTGGCTGGAGCGCGGCGGCCGGCTCTGGGGCTTCACGCTGCAATTGCATTCGCTGCGCTCGGAGCGCAACTGGGGCTTCGGCGATTTCAGCGATCTGGCCGACTTCGTCGTCGGCGCCGCCCGTGCGGGCGCGGACGTGGTCGGGCTCAATCCCCTGCACGCGCTGTTCGCGCACAACCCCGCGCACCAGAGCCCGTACAGCCCCTCGTCGCGGGGCCAGCTCAACCCGCTCTACATCGATGTCGAGGCGGTGCCGGATTTCCGGGCCTCGCCCGCGGCGCAGCGGCGCGTGCGCTCGCCGGCCTTCCAGGCCCGGCTGGCCGGCCTGCGCGCGGCGCCGTTGATCGACCACGAAGGCGTCTCGACCGCCAAGCAAGAGGTGCTGGAGTTGCTCTACCGGCGCTTCCTCGAGCGCGCGGCGGACGATGCGGAAGTCGCCGCGCTGGCACTCTTCCGGCAGCGCGGTGGCGTCGCCTTGCAGCAGCACGCGCTGTTCGAGGCGCTGCAGGCGCACCTGCACGCGGCCGATGCCAGCGTCTGGGGCTGGCCGGCCTGGCCCGAGGCCTATCGCGATCCGGGCAATGCCGCCGTCGCCGCCTTTGCCGCCGAACATGCCGAGCGCATCGGCTACCACGCCTACCTGCAATGGCAGGCCGCCCGGCAGCTCGAAGCGGCGGCGGCGCGCTGCGCCGAACTCGGCATGGCGGTCGGCCTCTACCTCGACCTGGCGGTCTCGGTCGACCGCGGCGGCTCGGACGCCTGGCGCCATCGCCACAGCTTCGCGCTCGACGTGCGGGTGGGCGCACCGCCCGACGCCTTCAACACCCAGGGCCAGGACTGGGGCCTGCCGCCGCTTCGCCCTGACCGGCTGCGCGAAGGCCGGCACGCCGTCTTCATCGAGGCCCTGCGTGCCAACATGCGCGGCGCCGGCGCGATCCGCATCGACCACGTGATGATGCTGATGCGCCTGTTCTGGATCCCGGCCGCCGGCACGCCGCGCGACGGCAGCTACGTGGCCTATCCGGTCGACGAACTGATGGCCATCCTGGCCCTGGAAAGCCAGCGCCACCGCTGCCTGGTGATCGGCGAGGACCTCGGCACCGTGCCGGACGCGATGCGCGACGCGATGCGCAGCCGCGGCGTGCAGTCGTACCGGCTGCTGTACTTCGAGCGCGAGGCCGACGGTGCCTTCCGGGCACCGGCGTCCTGGCCGCGCGAAGCGGTGGTGGCGGTCAGCACCCACGACCTGCCGACGCTCGCGGGCTGGTGGTCGGCCCATGACCTGCGCCTGCGCTTCGAGCTGGGGCTGATTCCCGACGCCGCGGCCTATGAGCAGCAGGTCGAGCAGCGCAAGCGCGATCGCGCGGGCCTGCTCGACGCCGTGCGGCAGCAGCAGGCGCTGCCGCAAGACAGCGTGGCCGCGGCCGTGGCTGGCACGCTGGATGCCGATGCCGTGGCGGCCGTGCATGCCTTCCTGGCGGCGGCGCCTTCGTGCGTGATGATGGCGCAGCTCGAGGACGCGCTCGGCGAGGTGGAGCAGGCCAACCTGCCCGGCACCACCTTCCAGCATCCCAACTGGCAGCGCAAGTACGGCGGCGGTCCGAAGGACCTGTGGGCCCGGACGCCGGTGCTGCGGCTGTGCGCCGCCATCGCCCGCAGCCGGCCGCGCGACGCGGCCAGCCCGCCGACCGGCACCCGCGTGCCGCGCGCCACCTACCGGCTGCAGCTGCACAGCGGCTTCACTTTCGACGATGCCGCGCGCATCGTGCCCTACCTCGCGCGGCTCGGCATCAGCCACGTCTATTGTTCGCCGATCCATCGCGCCCGCCCCGGCAGCATGCACGGCTACGACGTCGTGGCCCATGACGAGATCAATCCCGAGCTCGGCGGCCTGGCCGCGTTCGAGCGCCTGACGAAGACGCTGAGGGCCCATGGCATGGGCCAGCTGATCGACCTGGTGCCCAACCACATGGGGGTGCTCGGCAACGACAACGCCTGGTGGTCCGACGTGCTGGCGCACGGCATGGCCTCGCGCTTTGCGCGCCACTTCGACATCGACTGGCAGCCGCTGACACCGAACCTGGCGGGCAAGGTGATGCTGCCGGTGCTCGGCGACGCCTACGGCCGGGTGCTCGAACGCGGCGAGCTGTCGCTGCAGTGGGACGCCGAGTCCGGCGAGTTCGCCATCGGCTACTTCGAGCACCGCTTTCCGCTGGCCCCGGAAAGCACCGCCGCCGTGCTCGAGCGCGCCTGCGCACACCTCGGCGCGGGCGACGCCAGCGCTCCGCTGGCCGGCATCGCCACCGCGCTGCGCCATCTGCCCGGCATGCACCGCACCAAGCCCAGGGCCGTGGCCGAGCGCGCGCGCGACAGCCAGCTGCTCAAGGCCCAGCTGGCGCTGCTCGCGGCCGCCCGGCCCGCGGTGGCGGAGGCGATCGCGGCCGTTGTCGAGGCGCTCAACGGACCGCAGCAACGCGAGGCCCTGCATCGGCTGCTGGAGGCGCAGGCCTGGCGGCTGGCCCACTGGCGGGCGGCGGCCGACGAGATCAACTACCGGCGCTTCTTCGACGTCAACGAACTCGCGGCGCTGCGCAACGAGCGCCGTTCGGTGTTCGAGGCGACGCATGCGATGGCGCTCGACCTGGCCGCGCGCGGCTGGGTCGACGGGCTGCGCATCGACCATCCCGACGGGCTGCAGGACCCGGCGCGCTATTTCGAACGGCTGCAGGACGGCTTCGTCGCCCGCGCCGGCCTGCCGCCGCGCGGCGTCGATGCCGACGGCCGCCCCGACCGGCCGCTCTACGTGGTGGCCGAGAAGATCGCGGCGCCGAACGAGGAGGTGCCGGAGTCGTGGGCGGTCCACGGCACCACCGGCTACCGTTTCGCCAACCTGGCCAACGCGGTGCTGGTGGACGAGCGCGCCGCCGACCGGCTGAAGCGGATCTGGCGCAATTTCACCGGGCAGTGCGCACCGTTCGAAGAGATCGTCTACCAGGCCAAGCGCGAGGTGGCCGGCGTGACGCTGGCCTCCGACCTCGAGGTACTCGCTATCGCGCTGCTGGCCATCGGCAAGGCCCATCGCAGCACCCGCGACCACACGCTCAACACGCTGCGCGAGGTGCTGGCGACCGTGGCGGCGAGCCTCACGGTCTATCGCACCTACAACGACGAGCAGGTCAGCGAGCAGGATCGGCATTTCATCGACCAGGCGATCGATGCGGCACGCGAACGGCTGGCGCTGCCCGACCCCTCGGTGTTCGAGTTCGTGCGCGAAGCGCTGCTGGGGCGAGCCCCCACACCCGGCCGGGCGGCACGCCGGAAGGCACTGCGCTTCGCCCGCCGCTTCCAGCAGTTCAGCGCGCCGGTGGCGGCCAAGGGGGTCGAGGACACGGCGTTCTACCGCTACTTTCCGCTCGCCTCGGCCAACGAGGTCGGCGGCGAGCCCGACCGGCTCGGCGTTTCGGTGGCAGCCTTCCACGAAGCCAGCGGCGACCGTCAGCGGCGCTGGCCGCAGACCATGCTGGCCACCTCGACCCACGACAACAAGCGGGCCGAGGACGTGCGGCTGCGCATCGACGTGCTGTCCGAGATGCCTGGCCTGTGGCGGCTGGCGCTGCGGCGCTGGGCGCGCTTCAATTCGCCGCTGCGCGGCCCGGTGCTGGCCGTGCACGAGTACCTGCTCTACCAGACGCTGCTGGGCACGATGCCGGTGGCGCCCTCCGACCCCGAGGCACCGGACGCCTATGCGGACCGCATCGTGCGCTACATGCACAAGGCCGCCCGGGAAGGCAAGACGGGCACCAGCTGGACCCGGCCCGATGCCGCCTACGAAGAGGCGCTGGAACGCTTCGTGCGCGGTGTACTGGCGCCGCGGCCCGACAATGCCTTCCTGGCCGACCTGGGGCGCGTGGTGGGCACGCTCGACCGCTTCGGTGCGCTCAACGGCGTCAGCCTCACGCTGCTCAAATACAGCTCGCCCGGGGTGCCCGACCTGTACCAGGGCTGCGAACTCATCGATCGCAGCCTGGTCGATCCGGACAACCGTCGGCCGGTGGACTACGGCGAGCGCGAGCGCCTCCTGGAGGCCATGCAGGCACTGGCGGCCGCCGCCTCCGGCAGCGCGCTGGCGCAGGCCGTCAGCGGATTCGCGGCCACGCCGTCGGACGGCCGGGCCAAGCTGTGGCTGACCTGGCGGCTGCTCGCCTTGCGTCAGCGCTGGCCCGCGCTGTTCCGGCATGGCAGCTACGAGCCTCTGGAGGTGCGCGGCGAACGCGCCGGCCACGTCATCGCCTTCGCCCGCCGCCACGACGACCGGGCGCTGGTTGTGATCGTGGTGCGCCTGTTCGCACGGCTCGGAGAGGCCGGCTGGGGCGACACCTGTGTACAGCTGCCCGCCGGCCTCGGAACCGTGGCGATGGACGACGAAGTGACGGGCCTGCGGCACCCGCCTGGCGGCCCGCAACTTGCGCTGGCGAGCGTGCTGCAGGCCTTTCCGGGCGCCGTACTGACGCTGGTGCAGCCACTGTAAGCGCCGGCCTACATTGCAATGCGTGCGGTGCCGCTGCCGCATCGCCATCGGTCTGATAATCCTTCCCCGGTGCTCTCACGCACCGACGCGGAGACAAGGCACATGACCCAAGCCATCTACTGTTTCGACACGGCGAGCGTTCGCTTCGCCATCCATCCCGAGGGCCCGGACGGCGAGCGCTGCATCGTCGAGATCGCCGAAGACCCGCTGCGAGACCTGTTCGGCGCCTGCGGCGGCGGCGACAGCCTGGTCGACGCCTATCTGATGAACGCCGACCTGATCAACGCACTGGCTCTCGCCCGCCATCGCGAGACCCAGGGCCGGCCGGTGCGACTGGAAACGGCCGACTTCGAAACGTCGGACATCGGCGTCTGCCACTGAGGCCGAGTCCTACGGGCGCCCCCGCCGGCCGGACATGAAATCGGCGCCATGACGCCCGCCGCCCTGCAATTGCTGCAGCTGCTCCAGCAGCTGTCGCAAGCCAGGATCCGTTTCAGCTGCAGCCAGCTGTCGGGCGTTGCCGGCGGCCGTTCGAAGGAGCCGGAGGTGCCCGCGCGCATCTCCGCCCGGGAACGCCTGGCGATGCGCCTTTTTGCCGTGCTGGACGACAAGGAGCGCTCCGAGGTGATGCTGGCCCGTGCCCAGTTCCTCCAGCTGCTGCTCCAGAGCGCACCGCAGCGGCTGCAGGGCTGGAGCGACCAAGACCCGCTCGACCGCATGCCGCCGTCCCGCCTGTTCGAATGGATCTCCCACGACTTCGAGCGGCTGGAGCTCACGCAGATCGAGGCCCAGATGACAGCGGGCGAAGCTGCGCGCTACCTCGGACGGGTCGGGCCGGCGCCGTCGTCCCCCGGCTGACTCACCAGGCCGCCGCGCCGCCCGTCAAGGCGCGCCGGGCGAGCAGGAAGGTGGCCGCGTTCCAGCTCTGGCCGGGCATGCCCATGGGCGCCAGCGTCCGGCCGTGGAACCACTCGGTGAAGCGCCAGTCGTCGAGCGCGTTCACCTTCGCCAGCCGGGCCAGATCGGACCAGGCTTGCGCCTCCAAGCCCAGGCGGGCCAGCGCCAGGACCCAGAAGCCGCCCACGAAGGGCCAGATGCCGCCGTTGTGGTACTGGTGGACCATGTTCTGCTGATGGCGCGCCATGTAGGGCCGCCAGAGCTCGTGCTGGCGCGACAACGGATGCAGCACCACGCGCACCGGATAGGGATCGCCGGCGCCCGCGGCGGCGATGGTGTCCACGATGCGGCGCGCCATCGAGGCGTCGGCCAGCCCGCTCTGGATCGCAAGCACGTTGCCGAACACGTCGCCCTCGTCGCCGACGACCGCGAGATTCACGAAGCTGAGATAGAGGCCGGGATCGCGCCGGCCGCGACGCGCATAGTGCCGCAGCAGGCGCGCCCGATGGTACTCGGGCAGGTCGCGCTGGAACGGGTTGAACAGGTGGTTGGAGTGATGCAGCGTGGCCTCGGCATGGTCGAGCGCAAAGCGGCGCTTGACCTCGTACCACAGGGCATTGGTGTACAGCACATAGCCGGAACGCGGCATGATGTCGGCCCAGTCGCTGGCCTCGTTCTGCTGCAGCAGCCGGAAGTGCTGGTGCTCCTGCGCCAGCAGCCAGCCGAGCGCGCGATCCACCTCCGCCTGCCAGTGCGAGGCGCCGACCTGGCCGTGGCGCCGCACATGGTCCACCGCGATCAGCCACCACAGGGTGGCGTCGATGCATCCCAGGTACCAGAAGTCGGCATCGCGGCCCTCGGGATCGACGTACTTGGGAATCTGGCCGTTGCCGGCTTGCTGCGCCGCCAGCGCGTCGAGGCTGGCTACCGCGCCCTGCTCCAGCGCCGGCACGCCGCTGCCGCACATCGCCATCACGCAGATGGCGGCATCGCGTCCGAAGATGCGCGTGTAGCGCCGGGCCACCGCCGCCTCGGTGCGGGTGGCCGCGAGGATGCCGTGCGGCGTCAGGTTGCGCTGCAGGAGGTCGAGCGAGGCTTCGGCGCAGGCATCGATCTGCGCGAGCGTGGGGGCATCGGGGTAGGTCATGCGTTCGTGATTCGCCGCCAACCAGCGGCGGAGCACGCATTCTCGCGGCAGGCACGGGCACCTGCCCCGGCGTTGCCGCTCAGGTCGCGAAGGGCGCTTGCTTGAGGAAGGCGGCCGCCGGGCCCAGCACGAAGAGGTTGGGGGACTGGCTGGCGGGCATGCCGGCCCGGATGCGGGCGTGGAAGCTGCCGTAGGTGCCTTCGAAGGCCCCGTGGTTCCAGATCTTCAGGAGCTGTTCGGTGAAGGCGCCGTTGTGGTCGCCGTCCAGCGAGACCTGGTTGTCCTGGCAGCCGGACATCAGGATCACCGAGGGCTTGAACTCGCCGATCACGGTCGACGCCTGGCCGGCCGTGCCCACCTGGGACAGGGCCGCGTCGGGATCGGTCACCTGGCCGCCGGCCGCCTTCGCAACATCGTTCTGCAGCTTGTCGTAGAAGGCCTTGTGCGCCTCGTAGACGCGCATCGCCACGCCGGCGGGCATCAGGCGCGCCCGCGTTCCGGGCGGCGGTATCGGCGGCCGGTCGCGTGTCACGGTGCCGCTGTGGCAACTGTCTGAAAGCACCAGGATCCGGACGCCGGCGCCGAACTTGCTGAGCTCGAAGTAGAGCTCGTCGTCGATCAGCTGTCCGTCGAAGAGGCACCAGGTCTCGTCCTTGCGGTCTTTCTCGTCATGGTCGATGTCCGGGACCTGGCCGCCATGGCCGGAGTAGCTCATGAAGAACAGGTCGCCGGGCTGGAGCGCCTTGGCCGCGCCGCGGATCGCCGCGAGGACATTCGCTCGCGTGGCCTTCTTGGTCAGCAGCACGGTGGACGTCATGCCTTTGGCCTTGGCGATCGCCGCCATGTCCGAGGCATCGAATTCGCATGCCGCCAGGGGGCCGTCCCAGCCCTCGTAGGCGGCCGCGCTCACGGCATTGAGCCCGATGTGCAGCGACAGCGCGGTGGCTTCGTTGCCCGGCTTGGGTTTCTTGGCGGCCATGGTGTCCCCCTTCTTGCGTGCTCGATGGAGATCGAGGGCAGCCGAGCGGCCGCCGGGGTCGCGATGATAGGCGCGATTCGCGGGCGGAGAAAGGGCGATCTGCGTCGAGTTCTCCGCCCTGACCCTCCCCGAAGCGCCTTGCCTCGAAGGGAAAACCCTGATCCGCGGCGCCTTCTCCTGATTCACAATCAGTATACTGATCGACAACGATGAAGCGTGACACAGATGCCGGTCTCGCCGAGGGCGAGATCCCGCCTCCCCCGATTCGATACCTTGAAGGAGTTCCGACGATGTTCCCGAAAAATGCCTGGTACGTCGCCTGTTCGAGCGACGAAGTGACCGATGCGCCGCTCGGTCGAACGATCTGCAACGAGCGCCTGGTGATCTACCGCGACGGCTCCGGAAGCGCAGTCGCGCTCGAGGACTTCTGCCCGCACCGAGGCGCGCCGCTGTCGCTCGGCCGCGTTGTCGACGGCAAGCTGGTCTGCGGCTACCACGGGCTTGAAATGGGCTGCGACGGCAAGACGGTCGCGATGCCGGGCCAGCGCGTGCGCGGCTTCCCGCCGATCAGGAAGTTTCCGCTGATCGAGCGCTACGGCTTCGTCTGGATCTGGCCGGGCCAGGCCAGCGAGGCGGATGCCTCCAAGCTGCACCACCTTGAATGGGCCGAAAGCCCCGACTGGGCCTATGGCGGTGGCCTGTACCACATCCAGTGCGACTACCGCCTGATGATCGACAACCTGATGGACCTCACGCACGAGACCTACGTGCATGCATCGAGCATCGGCCAGAAGGAGATCGACGAGACGCCGACCCAGACCCGCGTCGACGGGGACGAGGTCATCACGAGCCGCTTCATGGAGAAGGTGTCGGCGCCGCCTTTCTGGCGCATGGCCCTGCGCGGCAACGGCCTGGCCGACGACGTGCCGGTCGACCGCTGGCAGATCTGCCGCTTCACGCCGCCGAGCCACGTGATGATCGAGGTCGGCGTGGCGCATGCCGGCAAGGGCGGCTACGAGGCCGATCCGGCACACAAGGTATCGAGCATCGTGGTCGACTTCATCACGCCCGAGACCGACACCTCGATCTGGTACTTCTGGGGCATGGCGCGCAACTTCAAGCCCGGGGACGCCGAGCTCACCGCCACCATCCGCGAAGGCCAGGGCAAGATCTTCGGCGAAGACCTCGAGATGCTGGAGCGGCAACAGCGCAACCTGCTGGCGCACCCTTCCCGCTCCTTGCTCAAGCTCAACATCGACGCCGGCGGCGTGCAGTCGCGGCGCGTGATCGAGCGGCTCATCGCGCAGGAAGAACCGGCAAGCGTCGCCGCTGCCGGCGCCTGAGCCATGCAAGCCATCGAATTGAACGTGCGCGTGGCGCGCAAGACCGCCGAGGCGCTCGACATCTGCGCCTTCGAACTGGTGCAGCCCGACGGCAGCGCCCTGCCGGCGTTCTCGGCGGGCTCGCACATCGACGTCCGCCTGCCGACCGGCATCACGCGCCAGTACTCGCTGTGCAACGACGCCAGCGAAACCCACCGCTACCTGATCGGCGTGCTGCGCGATCCGGCCTCGCGCGGCGGATCCCGCGCCATGCACGAGCAGGTCAACGAGGGCGACCTGCTCCGCATCGCGGCGCCGCGGAATCACTTCGCGCTCGACGAAGAGGCGCCGCACAGCCTGCTGCTGGCCGGCGGCATCGGCATCACGCCGCTGCTGAGCATGGCGGAAAAGCTGGCGGCGGCCGGCCGGTCGTTCGACATGCACTACTGCACCCGCTCGCCCGAGCGCGCGGCGTTCCGCCACCGCATCGCCGCGGCCGCGTTCGCCGGGCAGGTCCGCTTCCATTTCGACGACGGCCTCGACGCGCAGAAGCTCGACATCGACCGCACGCTCGCGGCCGCGCCGGCCGACACCCATCTCTACGTCTGCGGACCGAAGGGCTTCATCGACTGGGTGCTCGCGCGTGCGCGCGGCGCGGGCTGGGCCGAATCGAGGCTGCACTTCGAGTTCTTCGGTGCCGAGGTCGCGGCGTCAGCGACCGACGGCGCGTTCGACGTCAAGCTCGCGAGCTCGGGGCGCGTGATCCGCGTGCCGGCGGACCGAACCGTCGTCCAGGCGCTTTCACAAGCCGGGGTCGAGATCCAGGTCTCCTGCGAACAGGGCGTGTGCGGCACCTGCCTCACGCGCGTGCTCGAGGGCGAACCCGAGCACAAGGACCTGTACCTGACGCCCGAAGAGCAGGCCGCGAACGACCAGTTCACGCCCTGCTGCTCGCGCTCGCGCTCGCCGCTGCTGGTGCTCGATATCTAGGGCTCGGGTTGGTGGGACAATCGGGCGCCGCTCGCCAGCGGCGGCGCCCTCTCTTCCCTCTCCCTCGCCCATGTCGACCCCCACCGACGCTCAAGCCTTCATCGACCTCGACCAGCAGCCCGGCCACCTCATACGGCGGGCGCACCAGATCTCGGTGTCGGTCTTCCTGGACGTCGTCGGCCGCGAGGTGACGCCGATCCAGTACGCCATGCTGATGCTGCTGGGCCAGCGGCCCGGGCTCGACCAGCTGACCGTGGCGCAAGAGGTCGCGATCGACACCTCGTCCTGCGCCGACATCGCTGCCCGGCTCGAGGCCAAGGGACTCATCACCCGCCACGTGGGCGCACGGGGACAGCGCAGCCTGCACCTGACGGACGACGGCCGCAGCCTGATCCAGGATCTCTCGGTGCCGATCCAGACACTGCAGGACACCCTGCTCGAAGGCCTGACCGAGAACGAAAGCAGCGAGCTGCTGCGCCTGCTGCGAAAGTTCGTCAGCCTCAACAACGAACGCAGCCGGGCGCCGCTGCGCAAGCGCCGGCCTTGACCGGCGCAGGGCGAACGCGCCCTATTCGAAACTGACGCCGTGCTCGCGCACCGTCGAGACGAAAGCGTCGTGCTGCGCGCGGAAGAACTCGGCGAACTTCGCCGGGCTCATGCCATAGCCTTCGAAGCCCTGCTGCGTCAGCCGCTCGTGCACCGCTGGGTCCTTCAGCGTCTGCTGCAGCGCGGCCGACAGCTTCTCGGTGATCCCGGCCGGCAGCCCGGGCGGCCCGAAGAAACCGGCCCAGGGCGTGATGGTCAGCTTGCCGAGCCCGAGCTCGCCCGCGCTCGGCACGTCGGGCAGCAGCGCACTGCGCTGCGGCTGCAGCGTGACGAGCGCTCGGATGCGGCCGTCGCGCACGAAGGCGGGCGCCAGTGTTCCGGTGGTGAACATCATCTGCACCTGCCCGCCCAGCAGATCGGTCATCGCCTGCATGTCGCCCTTGTAGCGTGCGTTCACGACCTTGCGCCCGCCGAGCAGCTGCAGCATCGCGAGCTCGGAAGCGCTGTTGCTGGACGCCGAGTTGTAGGCGCCGGGCCGGGCCGCGACCATCGCCAGCAGATCGCCGACGCTCTTCACCGGCAATGAAGCCGGCACCACGAGGAACATCGAGAACTGGCCTGCGCTGCTGATCGGCGCAAAGGCCTTGAAGGGGTCGTAGGGCGGATTCGGCCGCAAGGTCGGCGCCGCCACCATCGCGGTGTTGGTACCCATCAGCAGCGTGTAGCCATCGGGCCGTGCGCCGCTCACGGCTTGCGCCGCCAGCACGCCATCGGCACCCGGCCGGTTCTCGACCACCACCTGCTGGCCCAGCTGCCGCGACAGGCCCTCGGCCATGATCCGCGTGATGGCGTCGGCGCCGCCACCGGACGCGAAGCCGACGATCAACCGGACCGGCTTCTCGGGATAGGCTTCCGCGCCCCAGCTCGCGCCGTGGGGCAGCGCCAGCGCTGCGGCGATGGGCGCAGCCCACCGGAGGATCGTCCTGCGTTGCATCTGTGTCTCCTTGCGACTGACAAACCTGGCGCCGCCAAGTCGGGCATGGGTAGCGGAACGGGAGAGCCGGACGGCTCGCCGCAAAGGGCCTAGCCGGGCGGCACGGGTTCCTGCGCCTGTACCAGCACGGCCCCCTGCGACAGCGGACCGACGTTGCGCCGGTACTGCTGCAGCCAGCCGGTGTGATGGGCCAGCGGCGGCGCGCGCCAGTCCGCGCGGCGGGCCTGCAGCTGGGCCTCGTCGAGGGCGACGTCGAGACGGCGGGCGTCGAGATCGATGGTCACGATATCGCCGTCCTCGAGCAGTCCCAACGGTCCGCCGAGTGCGGCCTCGGGCGAGACTTCGGCAACCACCAGGCCCTTGCACACCAGGCCGGAGAGATGGCCGTCGGTCAACAGCGCGACCTCGTCGCCGAGGCCGGCGCCGTCGATCGCGAAGACGACGCGCGAGGCGCCACCGCCCATCGCAGGACCGCCGCAGGCTCCGGCACCGCGCATGACCACCACCTGGCCGGCACGGATGCGACCTTGCTTCAGCGCCGCAATCGCTTCGTCGGAACTCCAGAAGCACAACGCCGGACCGCTGAAGCGGCGCACCTTCCGCTCGACGATGCCGGTCTTGATCAGGCCCGATTCGGGCGCCAGGTTGCCGCGCAGCAGGATGATCGCGGGCCGCGGCGCGACCGGCCGGGCGATCGGCCGGATGACTTCCGCATCCGCCACCTCGATGCCCCGCAGGTTGCCTGCGACCGAGTCGCCGCTGACCGTGCGCGCGCCGGTGTCGAGCAGCGGTTCGAGCTGCTTCATCAGCGCCCGGCAGCCGCCGGCCGCCTCGAATTCCTCGATGCTGTGCCCGCCGATCGGGCGCACGCCGGCGAGCACCGGCGTCTCGGGCCCGAGCCGCTCGAACAGCCCATACACGTCGACGCCGCATTCGCCTTCGGTGGCCACGGCCTGGAGGTGCTTGGCCGCGTTGAGCGAGCCGCCGATCGCGAGCACCGCGCGCACGGCGTTCGCGAACGCGCCAGGCGTGAGGATGTCGCGCGGCTTCAGGTCGTCCCGCACCATCTGCACGATGCGGGCCCCGGCCGCACGCGCATCGGCCATCATCTTCGGGCTCAGGGCCGCGACCGGCGCGCTGCCCGGCAGCGCCAGGCCGAGCGCTTCGCAGACGACGTGCATCGTGTTGGCGGTTCCCAGGCCGGAGCACACGCCGGGGCCGCGGATCGCCTCGCGGCTCATCTCGATCAGCTCGCCGACCGGCAGCGTGCCGGTGACGGCATGCATCGCGCCGATGAAGACCTCCTCGATGTCCATGTGGCGGCCCCGGAACTCGCCACTGGGCTGGTAGCCGCAAGGCACCAGCAGGGTCGGAACGTTGAGCCGCGCCGCCGCCATCAACTGCCCGGGCACCGTCTTGTCGCAAGACGTGAGGCAGACCATGCCATCGAGCTGCGCGCCCTCGACCGCGACCTCGATGTCGTTGGTCACGAGGTCCCGCGCCGCCAGCATGTAGGCGCCCCGCGCTCCGGCGCCGGTGATGAAGTCGCTCGGCGCGGCGGTGCGGATCTCGAACGGAACCCCGCCGGCGGCGCGGATCGCGTCCTTGACCTGCACCGCGACCTGGTCCAGATGGCTGAAGCAGGCCGCAAGCTCCGAGGAACTGTTGACGACCGCGATCTTGGGCTTCTCGCAGTCTTCCTCGGGGATGCCGAGCGCGCGCCAATGGGCATTGCGCACCGACCAGAGGTAGGAACCGCGCGGGAAATTGCTGCGCAGCGGACGTGTCATGGTGCGGTCTCCGGGTTGTGCTTGTTCTTCTTCGTGACTTCGACGATGCCGCGGTCGGCATCGACCCGCACCCAGTCGCCGGTCTCGATGCATCCGAGCGGGTCGCGGTCGAAGTCGGTCATCGACGGCGAATGCGAGACCACGGTGCCGAGCGCCACCTTGGTGGTCATCTCGTTGAACAGGAAGGCCGCCGGCACCGTGTTCATGAGCCGCGCGACGTGGAACATCGCGGACCAGCCCGACGACCCCTTGGCCCCCGGGAACACCAGCACCTTGCCCGCGAAGCTCTGGCCGCGCAGCGAGTGGCGCGTCTCGACGACCGTGCCGGTGCGCGGATCGATGCCGCCCCAGCCCGAGATCTGGTCCCGCGTGACCATCGCCTCGCCCTCGGCGACGCCGCCGACCACCTTGCGTCCGCGGATCACCAGGGTCTGACCGCCCAGTGTCTGTCCGCTCATGCCAGGCTCCCGTTCCAGCGCCCCGTACAGGCCGCATCGATGCATTCGGCCGTGCTGCCGAACCAGGCCTGCACGCCGAGGATGGCGGGCAGGTAGTGCGCCTGCTTGGCCGAATCCAGGGCCACGGTCTGCGTGCCCTTCGGCACCGCGCGGCTCATGGCCGAGCAGCTGTCGGTCATGAGGATGCCTCCCGCGTCCTCGATGATCTTGGTGTAGCCGTTGCGGTCGGCCAGCGACTTGATGGCGCGCGGCGTGAAGATCCACAGCTCGCAACCGGGATGCACCTTGCGCCCCTCGATCAGTTGCGCCGCCTCCCAGATCTGCTCGATCGTGTAGTGCGGACAGCCGAGCATCACGTACTGGATGTCCGCGCTGCGGGCGGTGGCGTTGATGGTCTCGTAGGTGGCGCGGCGCTCGGCCTCGCCATAGCGCAGCACCTGCGCCGGCTTGCGGCCGCCCAGGGCCTGCTCGAGACTGAGCGCTTCGGGCGTCACGCCGACCACGTGGTACATCTCGACGCCGCCCGACGACGAGGCCGCGGCGCCGAAGTGCTTGAGCCGCGGCAGGTTCGGCACCCGGCCGATGCCGCGCCGGCTGTGGACCACGGGCACCCGGTCCTGCACCTGCTCGCCGATGAAGTAGCCGAGCAGGCCCCAGTCCTGCACCGACTCGATCTCGATGTCGAGCTCGACGACGTGGGTCCCGAGCCGATGCTCGTCGAGGTGGTAGCCCCAGTAGGGGATGCGGCCGGTGAGCATCGCGGCGCCGGTGCTCTCCCGGCCTTCGGCATTGGTGCGCGCGCCGAGCACCGAGTTGCAGTAGATCACCGCCGACGACTCCATCCAGGCGCAGTGTTCGCCGCGGGTCGGGATGTTGCCGACCTGGTAGGGCGTGCAGGTGTTCATGATCTGGGCGCCGAGTCCGGCCGCGTGGCGCTCGCTCTTCTCGTAGAAGCGCACGATGTCCTCGCTCACGCCCATGCGCTCGGGCTGCCCCGGATCGAAGCCGAGCTGCAGGTGGCTCGTGAAGACCTTGAACTTCGGGATCGGCACCACCTCCTGGCTGTCCAGGCTGAACTCTGAAAACACCGCGTCCATGCCCCCCTGCTTCAACGCGAAATCGCGCTGGAACGGCGTCGTCGACGTGATGGTGGCGCAGACGTTGCGCGTCTCCACGAGCCGCTCGGCGCCCAGTGCCTCGCCATAGCGCACCAGAAGGTCCATCGCCTTCTGCACCGCGGCGCCACCGCTGCCGTCTCGCATCGCTTTCTCGTCGTCGGTCAGGTACATCGCCTGTTGTCTCGCTGGAGGGTTCGAAGAAAAAAGGTCAGCGCTCGGGCAGGCGCGGGCCCGGCACGTGGCCGCCGATCTCGCTCGCGATGCGCCCGGCCACCGCGCGCAGCCGCGGTGCGAGTTCGTCGCGCAGCCGCTCCTCGGGAAACACGAAGCCCGCGCCGCCGCCGTTCAAGGCCATGATCTCGTTGCCCGGCCCGACCAGCGGCACCGACACCGAGTTGATCTCGCGATGGAACTCGCCGAGCGACAGGCAATAGCCGAGGCGCTGGGCCTCGTCGATCGCGCGCAGCATGGCCGGCGCCAGGCTGTCCCACTCGGGGCCGCGCATGAGGCGCATCGAATCGAACAGCTGCGCGCGCGTGGCGTCGTCGAGCGCCGACAGGTAGGCGCGGCCCAGCGCCGAGTTCGGCAGCGGCGCACGCGATCCGACATCGAGGCGGGCCGACAGCATGGTCGAGCGCGGCCGGCAGGCCTCGATCAGCACCATCTCCATCCCGTCGCGCACCGCCAGATAGACCGAGGCGCCGCTTTCCTCCGCCAGCGCCTGCATCACCGGCCGCGCAACGGCGCGGACGTCGAGGCTGCCGAGGAAGACGCGTGACAGCGACACCACGCCCGGGCCGAGCGCCAAGCGGTCGCCGGTCGGCGATGCCTTGAGCATGCCCATCGCCACCAGCGTCGCGACCAGGCGGTTGACCGTCGGCCTCGGGATGCCGGTGATGCGCGCGAGTTCGGCGGGGCTCAGCAGCGGCCGGTCTTCGGAGAAGCTGCGCAGCACCGAGATGCCGCGCTCGAGCGCGCTCACGGTGTCGGAACGGTCCACCCGCGCGTCGGTGGTGTCGGCGGAGGGAACGGGGAGCGGATTGTGTTCGGCGGCCATGCGGAAGTCCTTTGGGAGATCCGCCAATGTAGAGCCTGCCGGCGAGGGTCCGGTCGTCGCGATCATCGTGAGCGGCTCAGCTGTTCGCGGTTTCGAGCGACGGCCGTTCGGCCACCGGCCCGGCGCCGTCGGCACCGGCGCGCAGGTACACGCCCTGAGCCTGCAGCGCCGTCTGCAGCGCGGTCACCTCGACCGCCCTCGGTGCGATCCGTCCCTGCGAGGCCAGTGCCGCTGCCGTGCCCGCCGCCTGTCCGGTGATCCAGCATTGCGGGATCTCGCGCATGAAGCCGTGCGAGTTGCGGTCGCACGAGATGTGGCGGCCGCAGGCCAGCAGGCCGTCGAGCCGCTGCGGCACCAGCGCGCCGTACGGAATCGAGATGTTCGGGAACTTGGGCGACACGGCCGGAGACACGCCGATCTCGTCGGCCAGCGCGCGGCCTTCGGGCCACTGGCTGCGCAGCACCGCGCCGACGCCGCTCAGGCGCCGCGCATGGCGCACGCCGATCTGCGGCGCGCTCAGCATCAGGTAGGCGCCCTCGAAGCCGGGCGCATGGGCCCGGAAGAAGTCGAGGTGCGCGGCCATCGCCCGGTGCGAGCGCACCTCCACCGCGGTGAGATCGTCGACGTCGAGCGCCGAGTAGCCCGACTGGCGCGGCCCCATGAACAAGGCGACGTCGTTGCGCCAGGAGACGAAGGGGCGCTCGAACAGGCCCAGCTGTTCGCGGCCGCGCGCCATGAAGGCGCTGAACGCGTCGGGGTGGCCGGCCTTGAAGTCGATCCAGCGGCCCATGTCGACGCCGCCGAACAGCCACGAGGTGTTCATGCAATGGTGCACGTCGGCCTCCTCGATGTCGTTGACGAAGGCGGCGCCGGCGCGCGCGAAGAGATCGCCGTCGCCGGTGGCGTCGACCACCACGTCGGCCATGATCGCCATGCGCCCCTCCTTGCTCTCGAACACCACGCCCTTGACCGCGCCGTCCTGCACGATCGGCACCGCGGCCCAAGAGTGGTAGATGAGCTTGACCTTGCGCTCCAGCACGATCTCCTGCGACAGCAGCTTGAGGCGCTCGGGATCGATGGTCGGCGACCAGGTGACGATGCCGTGGTAGGCCGCGGTGCGCTGCGCCCAGTGGCTGGCCTTGGCCGAGTCCTGGGAGCCCCAGTCTTCCCGCGACGGCCCGGCCACCGCGTCGGCCGGCAGCCGATCGAACAGCTCCTCGGCGAAGCCGCGGATCACGAGCTGGCCCTCCCAGTCGGTCATGCGGTCGATCCAGATCACGAGGCCGCCGGTGGACAGCCCGCCCAGGTGGTTGTAGCGCTCCAGCAAGGCCACGTCGGCGCCGGCCCGCGCCGCCGACGCCGCGGCGGCGGTGCCCGACGGCCCGCCGCCGACCACCAGCACGCCGCACCGGTGATAAACCGGTATGTCACGGCCCGGCTCGGACCAGACCCCGTGGTCGGGCCGTGCCACGCGACCGTCGCGATCGAAGATGTCGGAGCTGAGGATGCGCTCGTCGGTGCGGACGATGGTTTTCATAACTTGGGTCAAGGGCGGGTTGATGCGACTATTTTGATTTTGATGTCCATTTTATTGATATCAGCCGGCCTGAAACCCGGGTATTCCCTTGGCTTTGTCCGTCTTTTATGGTTTGACAATCCATTTTCAAGACGGAGACGAAAAATGGACATTCACCGGCAAGCAGGGCGGAACGCGCGGCGGCGATTCGGCCTCCTGCTCGGCAGCGCGCTGCTGGCACTCGCGCCCTGGGCCGGCGCGCAGGACTTTCCGGCCAAGGGAAAGCCGATCCGCATCGTGGTCGGCTTCACCGCCGGCGGCGGCACCGACGGCCAGGCGCGTCTGGTGGCGCAGAAGCTCGGCGAGCTGCTCGGCACCCCCGTGATCGTCGACAACCGTCCAGGCGCCAGCACCATGCTGGCTGCCAGCGAAGTCGCGCGTGCGCCGGCGGATGGGTACACGCTGATGTATGCACCCTCGTCGACCATGGCGCAGAACCCGCACACGCTGGCCCAGGTTCCGTACGACCCCTTCAGGGACTTCACCGCGCTGTCGATGGGCGGCCGCGGGCCGCTGGTGCTGACAGTCAACGACAGCGTGCCGGCGAAGTCGGTCGGCGAGCTCGTGCGCTACGTGAAGGCGCATCCGGGCGCGGTCAGCTACGCGTCCTTCGGCACCGGCACCTCCTCGCACATCTACGGCGAGGCCTTCGTCAAGAAGACCGGCATCGACGCGGTGCACATTCCCTACAAGGGCGGCTCGGACGCCGCCAAGGACCTGATCGCCGGCCGCGTCCAGTACATGTTCGACTCCGCCTCTTCCGCGATCATCACGGTCGGCTCCGGCAAGGTCAGGATTCTTGCCGTGGCCTCGGCCGCGCGCATCCCCGCCTTGCCGGAGGTCCCGACCTTCGCCGAGCAAGGCGTGGAAGGCCTGGACCTGCCGAGCTGGCTCGGCTTCTATGGCCCCGCGAACATGCCGGCACCGGTGGTGGCGCGCCTCAACAAGGCGCTCGGCCAGGTGCTCGAGATGCCCGCGGTGCAGGACTTCTATCGCAGTGGCGGCTACGAGGCCGGTGGCAGCTCGCCGGATGAATTCGCGCGCATCACGCGGTCGACCTACGACCGCTGGGGCGCGATGGTGAAACAAGTTGGATTGGCCAAGGAATGAAATCGCATCGTCTTTCCGTATGTCGCATCGACCGCCGCCGCGCAATCGGCGCGCTGGTCCTGTCCCTCGCGCCCGTGCTCGCAACCGCCGCACCGGCCGCGCCGCCCGCGTTCCCCGACAAGGGACGGCCGATCCGGATCATCCTGGGCCTGGCCGCCGGTGGCGCCTCGGACGCGCAGGCGCGCTTCGTCGCCAGCAAGCTCGGCGACGTGCTGCAAACGCCGGTGATCGTCGAGAACCGCCCCGGCGCCAGCTTCATCCTCGCGACCGAGGAAGTCATCCGATCGGCGCCCGACGGCTACACGATCATGTATGCGCCCTCCTCGGTCGTGGCGCAGAACCCGCAGACGCTCGCCCAGGTGCGCTACGACCCGTTCAAGGACCTGACGCCGATCTCGCTCGGCGCCCGAGGTCCGCTGGTGCTCACGGTCCACGTCAGCGTGCCCGCGAAGACCGTGCAGGAACTGATCGCGTACATCAAGGCCAACCCCGGCAAGCTCAGCTATGCCTCGTTCGGCACCGGCACCTCCTCGCACATCTACGGCGAGGCCTTCGCGCGCAAGGCCGGGCTCGATGTGGTGCACGTGCCCTACAAGGGCGGCTCGGACGCCGCCAAGGATTTCCTCGCCGGCCGCGTGCAGTACTACTTCGACGCCGCGCCGAACGCCATCACGAACACCGCGACCGGCAAGGTCCGCATGCTGGCGGTGGCCGCGCCTCGCCGCAGCCCGATGCTGCCCGACCTGCCGACGATGACCGAGCAAGGCGTGAGCGGTGTCGACATGCCGAGCTGGCTCGCCTTCTACGGCCCGGCACACATGCCGGCTCCGGTCGTCGCCAGGCTCAATGCCGCGCTCGCCCAGGTGCTGGCAATGCCGGCCACGCGCGACTTCTTCCGCCAGGGCGCCTACGAGGCCGAGGCGTCGACACCGCAGCAGCTCGACGAGCTCACGCGCTCGACGTACCAGCAGTGGGGCGGCATCATCCGCGAGCTCGGGCTGACGCGGCAGCAGTGACGCGCAGCCGGCCAAGCGGTCGCAGCCTATCGATGCTCACCATGCGTCCGTAGCGACGTCCAGGTCATGCTGAATGCGCGCGCTCAGCGCGAGCAGTGTCGGAGCGAGTTCGCGCACCGCAGAAGCCAAGGGTTCGGCCGTCGACAGGCTCACGTTCAAGGCGTATCGCGAGCCCTTGAACAGCAGCGGAGCCGCCAGCGCCACGACTTCAGGCTGCCAGGCGGCCGCGCAGAAGCCTTTCTCCTCGACGTCCCGGGTCGCGGCCGCGAGCGCCGGCCCGAGCGTCGCCCACTGGGTGCGCCGGGTCCGGCGAAAGTGCGCGAGCAAGGCCTTGCGCTGGTCCTCCGGCGCAACGGCCAGGTAGGCGCGACCGAGGGAGGTCAGCTCCATCGGCACACGCTGGCCTGAAACCACCCGGCGCAGCGAGGGCCGGCGGTTGTATCGGATCGACTCCAGGTAGACCATCTCGTCCCGATCGGGAGCGGCCAGGCCCACGTTGAGCCGCTCCGCCTGCGAGGCGTCGCGCATGTGCGGCGCGGCGATGGCGAGCGCGGTGGAACCCGAGCGCATGGCATGCGCCAGGCTCAGGACCGCAGGCGCCAGGCGATACGCCCGGGTGCGCGCTTCCACCTGCAGATAACCCGACCCCACCAGGGTTTGCGTCAGCCGGCTCACCGTCGAACGGGAAAGGCCCGTTCGCTCGGCGATCTCGGCGTTGCCCAGCAGTTCCGAGCCGGGGCGGAACGATCGGAGGACCTCGATGCCCCGCTCCAGCGACCTGTTCGCGGGTGAGACCCCGGGCTTCTTCGTCCTCAGAGACTGCGCGGGCGTTGACGATTTCATGAGATTCAGCACCTCCATGCCAGGCCGGACGACGGCGGAAACAGCAGTGTATTGAATTCCACTGGTTGGAATCGAAGGGATGCCAAGCCGGCACCGGGTTCCTAAGCTACCTCCCATGGCGGCTTCACCCGGAGGCGCCAGCGACAAGACCTTTGCCCCGCGTGGCAGGAGACAACCGATGACCCGATCCTTTCGTTCCTTTCTGTGCCGCGTGGCCGGCTGTCTGGCCGCGACCGCACTGGCAGCCTCCGCGGCCTTCGCCGCCTTCCCGGACAGGCCCGTGAAGCTGGTCGTTCCGTTCGCCCCGGGCGGCGGGACCGACGCCATCGCGCGTGCGCTGGGCCTCGGCATGTCGCAGGCGCTCGGCCAGCCGGTCATCATCGACAACAAGCCCGGCGCAGGCACCATCATCGGCAGCGATGCCGTGGCCAAGAGCGCGCCGGACGGCTACTCGGTGCTGGTGTCCACGTTCGCGCATGCGGTCAATCCGAG
>Ga0182007_10000514_pt1 | contig 22849 bp, 20 predicted proteins | sample Sormic07211113_1_FD_123023 | JGI IMG/M metagenome (GOLD analysis project Ga0182007, IMG submission 123023) | Rhizosphere microbial communities from Sorghum bicolor, Mead, Nebraska, USA - 072115-113_1 MetaG | ecosystem: Host-associated > Plants > Roots > Rhizosphere | place: USA: Nebraska...
GGGTAGCCGTCCTCTGGGTGAATTGCTGTTTTGTGATCACGCGTTCCAGCGCGGGGCCAGCGAGGTTTGTCGCTATCGACAGGGATGGCTGCCTGCAGAACTATGGACACCCGATTTGTGGGGTCGCCGTTCGCGCTTCGACCGTGGCGCGCTGAGCGTGTTGGTCGCCGAGATCTTCCTGCCGAGCTTGTGGCGCGCTGCTAGTGCCCATTCGGAAACAGGTCCCGAACTGCTTGAATCGTCGGGCCTGGGACTGCATTCAAATGACACGCATTCGTAACGAAGAATGCGAAAGGCAGCCCGAAATGTGGGGTGTGACAGCGAGTTAACGCATCTCCAGGTCTCTAGAACATCTTCTTAAACCGTATTCCTATTGGTTGGTTCCGCCCTGAAACACCGGGCAAAACTAAGGAAGGTACAAACGGCCGTCTCATGTTGCGCGATGAACAAAGAGCGTTAACACTTCTGGTCGCGTTGGCGGCAAGTCTTTACGCGCTTTTGTACCGCTGACGTTTGCGCTCGGTGATGGCGATTGTGCAGAAATCGCTGGTGAGCAAGGAGTTGGAGGCGGGGATGTTGCGTATGCCTTTCGAACTTGTGATCGACCGGCAGAGCTTTTCCTATTACTTCGCATGGCCACTGAACAAGCCTGAGTCGTTGGCACTGACGGTGTATAGCGACACGAGGTGATCAACACCTCGTTACGCTTTCGATCAAACAGGGCAGCCTTTGGCTCTTAACAACGCATTGAAGCGATCTGGATCAAGGGCATCTTCCTCAATCCCTTTGAGAATTGCGGCCTCGCGCTCCAATAGTTGAACGCAACGTTCGTAAATTGTCGCGAGCTGCTCTTGTCCTATCGCCACAACACCATCGGAGTCGCCAACCACTAGGTCACCTGGATTCACCACCAAGCCAGCGCACGACACTGGAACATTGATCTCGCCGGTACCATCCGTGCTTGGGCCTCGGTGAACACAACCAAGCGCAAAAATCGGCATCTTACCGTCCAGCCAATCGTCTCGGTCACGAAGTACGCCGTTCACTACGATGCCAGCGATTCCTGCTTTGAGGGCCATCGCCCGCATGATTCCACCAATGATGGCTCTGGTCTGGTCACCACTGCCGTCCACCACCAGAATATCGCCAGGGCGCGCCATTTGAATGGCTTTGAGTGTCATCAAGTTATCGCCGGGACGAACCCGCACAGTAATCGCTGTTCCGCACATATGGCCGCGACCGTGAAACGGGCGAAGACCTAACCCGCCTACGTTGCGACCCAAGCAGTCACTGATGATGGCGCTGGGGATTTGGCTGAATGCAGTCAGCCACTGTTTGTCTACAGCGACTGGTGATGAGTTGATTTGAAAGCCCGTAGGCCAAGCGTCATTGGAAGCAACATTGAGCATCATCGATCTCCTATTAAATGCCAGAAATGGACGTACCTTCAACGCTTCTAGCGGCGCTGTTCAAAATACGTGCTACAGCTTCAATTTCAACCAGATAGCCATGGTGCAGTTCTGGTACCGGTACTACGGCGCGAGCAGGGCGATGGCTGCCCAGCATTTCGGAGTCTCGATGTGCGACAAGTCGTAAGTGCATGCATAGTTGCAAGCTGAAGTTAGGCTGACTCGCAACTTTTGGAAGCACCTTCCTTGTTTGTCGACTATCACTGGAAACTCCTGAATGGAAGTAAGTATGGTGCCGATGCTAAGTGCACTCAACTGGCGGCTTCGAGGGCTAGCGGTGCGGTTTTCTTCTGCGATGGCATCACGCCATTCTTGATCGAAACGATTTCGGCCATCAGTGACAGCGCAATCTCAACCGGTGTATGGCTACCTATATGCAGCCCTATGGGACCGTGCAGACGTGCTATTTCCTTGGCACTTAACCCCAGCTCAGCTAAGTAATGGCGGCGCTTATCAGTCGTTTGCCACGAGCCTAAAGAACCGACATAAAAGGCCTTGGACTTCAGCGCAGTAAGCAAAGCCATATCGTCGAGACGCGGGTCATGGGTTAACGTGACGATAGCCGTACGCTCATCCGGTTCGATACTCAGTACCGCATCGTCCGGCATGCCGGGAACATTGACTACGCTTGGGTTTTCCCACTCGGCTGTAAAGTTGCTGCGTGGGTCGCACACCAGTACTTCAAAGCCGAGCATCTGAGCAATTTCAGCGACATAACGCGACAGTTGGCCGCCACCGATCATCATCAGTCGCCAGCGAGGGCCGTATATAACACGCAAGTACTGGCCATCAAAGGCGAAGGCATCATCTGTCACTGCATCGTCGATGCGCGCTGCGCCGGTGTCCAGGTTCAATTCGCGTAGGCTGATCTCATGACGAGCACATCTCATTATTACGGCCTCGACCCAGGTGGGATCTTCGACCAGTTCCTCAGTGAGGCGCAGTGTGCCACCGCAAGGCAGCCCGAAACGCGCAGCTTCCTCGCGGGTCATACCATAGGTGATCAAATTCACTGCGCGCTCTTGTTTCTCAGGTCGGCTCGCCTGGTACCGCTGGATCAAGTCATCCTCAATGCAGCCACCCGATACAGATCCGATTACAACGCCATCGTCGCGTAGAGCGAGCATTGAACCTGGAGGACGTGGTGCGCTGCCCCAAGTCTGCACCACGGTATATAACCACACGCTGTGTCCCATACGGCGCCAGGCCAGAACACTGCTGAGTACGTCGAGATCAACGTTATCCATTAGGTGCCCCTCCCATAATTTATCTTGTTGCCGGCGGTGGATAAGTTGTGGATCAAGTCACTTCATGCCGATGAATACCCACTAACTGATGCATTCGAGTACCTGCTTCAGATGCTCCTAAAAGCGCCACGATGCAGCATTGGTTCCCACGGAATTGCCTAGGGATACGAGAGGTAGCCTGCATCAAAGCCACCTCGACGTTCATGACTATGGGGCTGCAATAGTGCTTAGCTTTGAAGTTCATTCAGATCTGCACTGTCCTCACCTCTTCAAAAAAGATGAGTTAATGCCTCGCCACCTCACCGCGTCCCCAACCCGTTTCGGCTCGAACACTTTGGCTCTTGAATGCGGCCTTTTCACTGACAGCCCTGGCACTGCCGTCGAGTACAGAAACGACCCAGGCCACGGCGAATGCCAGAGGCATCGAAAACAATGTGGGATAGTCATAAGGGAACAACGCTTCTTGCCGACCTAGCACCGTGACCCAGACCGCTGGAGACAGGACAACTAGGGCGACAGAACTGGACAGTCCCGCCACGCCACCCCAGACTGCGCCATGGGATGTCAGACCGCGCCAATACATGCTCAGGATCAGCACCGGAAAGTTTGCAGACGCGGCAACTGCAAAGGTCAAAGCCACTAGGAAGGCGACGCTTTGTCCCTCGAACAGGATCCCCAATCCGATAGCAACCAGGCCGATCCCCAAGGTGACAAGACGGCTGATGCGCATTTCCTGCTTCTCAGTGACCTTGCCGCGACGAATTACGTTGGCGTAAAGATCATGTGAAATGGCCGAGGCCCCAGCCAGTGCCAGACCGGAAACGACTGCGACGATGGTGGCGAAGGCCACCGCAGCCAGGAACCCAAACATCAATGTGCCGCCCAGCGCTTGGGCCAAATGCATGACCGCCATGTTGTTTCCGCCTAGCAGCGTGCCGCCCGTGTCACCATTGAGGTAATACTGACCGGAACCGCCAACCACACTGATTGCAGCCATACCCAACAGGCATATCACCAGGAAGAAAACACCGATCAGCCCGGTGGCGACAAATACGGATTTACGTGCTGCCTTGGCATCAGGGACGGTAAAGAAGCGCATCATGATATGGGGCAGTCCCGCCAATCCAAACACCATACCCAACGCCAGTGAAACCAACGCCACGGGATCCTTGCTCAGTTTTAAGGAGCCCAGAATTAATTCACCCTGCTTGTGGGTGGATACTGCATCGCGAATAATCGAGTCGACACTGAAATCGAAATGGCGAAATACCAGGAACAAAAGGGTTAGTCCTCCCCCCAGCAACAGCACCGCCTTGATGATCTGCACCCAAGTGGCCGCCACCATCCCGCCAAAAGTGACATACACCATCATCAGCACGCCGACGCCCACCACGGCATACACATAATCGAGTCCGAACAGCAACTGAATCAGCTGACCGGCCCCGACCATTTGCACGATCAGATAGAAGCACACCACCACCAGCGAACTGAAGGCTGAAAACACGCGTGTATGAATCGGGTCGAGACGGAATGCGATGATGTCGGCAAACGTAAATCGTCCCAGGTTACGCAGTCGTTCAGCCATCAGGAACGTGATCAGTGGCCAGCCTAAAAAAGCACTGACCGTGAAAAGCAAGCCATCGAATCCAGAAGCGAAGACCATACTGGTGAAGCCGAACAGTGTGGCGGCCGACATGAAATCCCCGGCAATTGCCAGACCGTTCTGCAGACCAGTGATCGAACCTCCGGCCGTGTAAAAATCACTGGCCGAGCGGGTACGTGCAGCCGCCCAGTAAGTGATACCGAAAGTGACCAGTACAAAGAGAAGGAAGATTACGATCGCCTGTAGATTAGGTCCGGCCTGACCAATGACCGTCATTGGCGAATCACCGGCGAACGTTGACGGCACGAACATCGAGCATACGAGAGGCAAAGCATACGCACGACTCATGGTCGGCCCTCCTTCAGAATATTATGAGTTAGCCGATCGAACTCGCCATTGGCTCGCCATACATAGAGCCCCATCAAGAGCCAGCTACCGACGATGATCAGCACGCCGAACCAAGCCCCAACATTCATCAAAGATTCGTCGGACAATGGACGCAACAACAGCACTGGCCGGCTCAGCAGTAACACAATGAATACGCTGTAGACCCCGACTACCAGCGCCGACAATCCGACCACCAGTTGACGGCGCTTGCCCACTAGCCTGGCGTAATCTGGGTGTTGACTGATACGTTCATATGAATCTTCAATCTGCATGAGATCACTCTCTTATTGTTATTCTTGAGCCGTCGACGAGTTCGATCGGACAGGACGTTTCTACAGACTCGAGTGCGAGCGTTATCGGTTTCCGGCCTCCTGGAATTTCTCGCGCAACTGGAAACGCAATACCTTCCCCGACCCCGTACGCGGAATATCCGTGACCGGCTCGATGGCATAGGGCACTTTGTAACCGGATAGATGATCACGACAATGTGCCAACACCCGCTCCACATCCAAAGCCACGCCTGGCTTTAGGACCACAAAGGCGACCGGTACTTCACCCAGCGCCATATGGGGGATACCCACTACTGCGCACTCCAGGACACCGTCGCAGCCATTCACCACGTACTCCACTTCGGCAGGCGCAATGTTTTGTCCACCCCGAATGATCAGTTCCTTGAGGCGCCCGGTGATGGTTAGAAAACCCGACGCATCGACTCGCGCCAGATCACCCGTGTGATACCAGCCGCCACGCAGCACGGACGCCGTTTCTTCGGGTCGGTTGAGATAACCTTTCATCAGATTCGGTCCGCGAACCAGTAACTCGCCCTCCTGCCCTAGCGCCACGTCTTCGTCGCTCTGGGGATCGACGATACGTGTGCAAATACCCGGAATCGGCAAGCCGCAAGAACCCATGACCCTCGTTCCGTGGGGCCAGTTGAGGGTGACCATGGTCGAGGTTTCAGTGATGCCATAGCCATCGAGTAACTTCACGCCAAAGTGTTCTTCGAACTCTTTGTTCACCGAGGCGGACAGAATCGCACCAGCCGACAAGCACAACCGCAGACTCTTCGGCGCCTGCACCTGACCGTTCTTTACGCTATCCAACAAGTAGTGAAACATCGTTGGGACGCCTGGCATAACTGTAAAACGCTCTTCGGCCAACAGCGCCGCTACCTTGCTGGAGGAATATTGCTCCATGAGGTAGATGCTGGCGCCGACCGCCAACACGCTGACTACCATGAAGTTCAATGCGTAAGAATGATAAAGCGGTAGGCATCCGAGGATGTGATCATGCTCGCTGAGGCCCGCGATGGGCACCCAGCAGGCTGCTGTAACCCAGAGCATGCTGCGGGTCGAAAGAATAACGCCCTTGGCTTTGCCGGTGGTTCCGGAGGTGTAGATTAGAAAAGCCGCAGCGTCTACATCATCGATATCGTGCCAGGGCAAACCGCTCGGATTGTCGATGGCTTCGTGGAACGTGAGCTCGTCTTCCGCGATCGCGTCACCTTCGACGACGACCCATGCCAGCACCTTTTCGCCTAACGGACGTACTTCGGCCAGACGACGATCGTTGATGATGACGGCATTGGCGGCACTGTCACTGAGACGATATTCAATCTCGCCCGAGGTTGCATCAACACTGACAGGTACCGCGATCGCACCAATCCGGACAATCGCCAAACAGGCGATTACCCATTCGACGGAATTACCCAGCACGATGGCAACCCGATCCCCTACTCCAACACCCGTCGCCTGTAGATGCGCAGCCAGGTTGGCAGTGGCTCGATTCAACTCACCGTAGTTGACGCACTGACGGGCATCCTCAAAAGCCAACTTGTCCGGATGTTCGCGAGCCTGTCGATCAAGCAGCTGTGGGATTGATCCAATGAGTTGTGTATGAATCATAGTGTACCGCCTGTTATTTTTGTTTGTTCGACGTCAATATTCTTTGTGGGCTGGCACGCTGGCCGGAGACTCAGCTCATGCTAAAACCGCCGTTGACGCTCAACACCTGACCGGTAATCCAGCTCGCGCCGCTAGATGCCAGGAACGCCACTGCCGGTGCCACATCATTGGGAGTTCCGATACGACGCAGCGGGTACATGCGCACGATTTTCTCGCGGTGCTGTTCCAGCCAGGCCGGGTCACTGTGGGCAGTTTGGATCAAGCCCAGAGACACCGCGTTGGCGGTGATGTTGTTGCGCCCCAGCTCACGCGCCAGTGACTTGATAAGGGCGATGGCGCCCGCTCGAGCAGCTGCCGTTACGGCCAGGCCGCTTTCACCGATTCGTGCGGAGTCGCCGGCGAGCGTGATAATGCGCCCGCCGTTCTGTTTGATCATGTACGGGGCCGCGGCGTGTGTCGTGTGAATGACACCGTAAAGGCCTACGCCGACCTGTTTGGTCCAGCTTTCGGGTGTTGAATCCACGAAGTACTCGCGGATGATCAGACCAGCGTTGTTGACCAGAATATCCAGACTGCCCAAGTCCGCGACCACACTCTGAACCATGTGTTTAACCTGCTCATAGTCGCTGACATCGGCACGGTAGGCTCGCGCAGTCCCCCCCATGGCCTGGATTTCGGCGACTACCGTTTCTGCTTCGTTGGGTGAACTGTTGTAGTTGAGGGCAATGGTGGCACCTTCGGCCGCCAGAGAAAGGGCAATTTGACGGCCCACATCGCGAGCGCCACCAGTTACAAGTGCGACTTTTCCAGTTAGATCATTGGACATTTTATTTTACTCCCAGGTTTAAATAGTCATTCCATCAGGCTGATGGATGAATCAGTTGATACAAACGCTCCGGTGTGACCGGCAATTCATTGATGCCCAGGCCAAGGTGCGCGATCGCATCGGAAATGGCATTGGCAATCGCAGCGGGGGCGCCGATGGTGCCGCCCTCGCCCATGCCGCGGAATCCGCCGAGGTTATCCGGCAGCTTTGTCTCGATATGGACGATGCCAATCTCCGGAATTTCGGGCGCTGTAGGGGCCAGATAGTCGACCAGGCTCGCAGTGAGCAATTGGCCGCGCTCGTCGTAGACCATTTCCTCGAGCAACGCCGCACCGATGCCCTGCGCCACCGCGCCCCGGACCTGCCCGTCGACGATCATCGGATTAATGATCCGCCCACAGTCTTCGGCGACAACGTATTTATGGATATGCACGCCGTAGGTTTGAGGGTCGATCTCGACTATGGCGACATGGGTCGAAGAACTGGCGGTACCGAACATAGGATCGTAAGACTGGGTCTCTTCCAAGGGCGCTCGCAGCTCTACAGGTAATCGTCCGGCCTGCGAATACAGCGCATGAGCCATGTCGGGAATACTGATGCGACGTCCCGTGGCTGGGTCGCTGGCGAAACCTTGGGCAACTTGTACTGTTTGCGCATCGCACTCAAGCAAGTGGGCGCCGATAAGTTTGAGGCGCTGCTTCAAGGGCCGTGACGACAGAATCGCTGCGCCGCCAGCCAGAACTGCGCTACGACTGGCGTAAGTCCCCGTGCCATGTGGCACTGCATCCGTGTCGCCATGAATTATGGTGATGTCTTCGAACGAGGCGCCCAATTCGTCGGCGATCACTTGCGCCAATGACGTCTCCAGTCCTTGCCCGTGAGAAGCGATGCCGAAAGACGCCGTAACTCCACCGGTTGAATCAATGATCAACTTGCAGATTTCTGTGCCAGTGTTTATGGGCATTCCGGGGGATACCGACATGCGCGATCCGATCCCGGATAGCTCCGCGTACGACGCCAGGCCGATACCGATCCAGCGCCCTTGCGAACGCGCCTGGGCCTGAAACTCGCGTAACTGGTCATAGCCGATGCCATCACATGCGCCCTCCAGGCACTCCTGAAATCCCGAGCGATCCCAGACGATGCCGACTGCCGTGCGGTAAGGAAACTCCTCTTCACGGATCAGGTTCTTGCGGCGTAGCTCACGGGGATCCATGCCCAGCTCGCGAGCAGCCATGTCCATCAGCCGTTCCATTACAAAAGTGGAACTGGGTCGGCCCACGCCGCGATAAGGCCCCATTGGCGATTTAGACGTGGCAACACCGCGCACCCGACCATGGTAATTGGCGACGCGATAGGGCCCCGGCATGAAACTGACGACCTGGACTGGCTCAAGCCCGGCTGTCCAGGGATAGATTGAGTAGGCCCCCACATCACCGATGGTGTCAGCGGTCAAACCCAGTATCGTCCCGTCGCTGGCAAGGCCGAGACGGGCATGAACGACTTGATCGAACGCCTGGCTGGTAGAGGCCAGGTCTTCCATCCGGTCGCTCGTCCACTTGACCGGACGCCCCAGGCGGCGCGACATCAGACATACCAGAATTTCTTCCGGGTATAACGAGCCCTTACCGCCAAAACTACCGCCCACATCCGGCGCAATTACCCTCAGGCGGCTTCCGGATATGCCCAGTGCGCCGGCCAATGCATCCTTGACAATGCCCGGGCTACCCGTGCTTGAGTACAAGGTCAAGGTACGACGACCGCCATTGTAGTCGGCCAGATAGGTACGATTTTCCATTGCCAACGGTGTTTTACGATGAAAGCGAAAGCGTCCCTCGATCGTCACCGCAGCCTCAGCCATAGCGATATCGACCTCGCCACGTCTAAATTCGCGCTCCACGAGAATATTGGTGCCCGCCTCCTCATGGAGGAGCGTCGCATCGGGAAGCACCGCAAGCTCTGGATCAGCCACCGCGCCTAATGCTTCGTACTCGATATTGACGAAGGCCATTGCGTCTTCGGCGATGTAGCGGCTCTCGGCTATAACTGCAACCACAGCTTCACCGACAAAACGGACCTTGTCGCGGGCCAGCGGCCAAATGTCGGTAGCATGGTAGTTGGCCATGCGCGAGGTGGCACGTATCGCCGTTACTTCGCTTTCCAGATCCGCGAAACTGACGACAGCAACCACACCCTCCATCGCCCGTGCGCCATCCACCTCGATGGACAGAATGCGCGCATGGGACTGGTCGCTTCGTCGAAATGCAACGTGCAGCATGCCGGGTAATGCGTGATCGTCGACATACATGCCATTACCAGTCAGTAAGCGCGGATCTTCGCTGCGTTTTTGCCGTGTCCCTACCCGTGCTTCAACGACTTCGTCGTTCACTTTGAGTTCCTCCGGGCCGTGGGTCATTGATAAGTCTCCCGACCTTTGCGCAGCTGCTGCCATTGCTCGGCGTCATGGCCGCAGATCACTTTTGCCCCACCACGCGCCAAGTGACGAATTTCCTCAAATGAGGCTTCGGCTCTGACGGTGTCCCATGTGTTTTTCGGGATCAGGTTTTCATCCAGGTTGCGCATCAAAGGAACCGCGTCGGATGCCAGCACAAAATCACCGTCACGCTCGAGTGATATGAGAGCGCCAACCATCCCCTCGGTGTGGCCCGGAAGCGGCAGCAGCGTGATCCGGCTATCGCCGAACAAGTCATGCTCGCGCTCGATGCATTGAGTCTTAAAACCATGATCCCAATCCACAGCCAGAAAGCCTCGCGCCGCCGCGTCTTCGGCCTTCGCGTTGCGCAGCTCGGCGGCATGGCAGACCAGAGTCGCGCTGCGGAAAAACTCGTTGCAGCCACAGTGATCGCTATGCAAGTGCGAGCACACCACCACGTCTATGTCCTCAGCCTGAACGCCCAAGGCTTGGAGCTCATACATGAGGTTCTCCTCGGGTTTACCGATCGGCTGCATGACACGCGCCATAGCACCCCAACGTGCGGGGGCGTCCTCAAGCACTGAAGGATGGCAGCCGGTATCGAACAAGACATTCCCCTGGGCATGACGCAACAGGAAGCAGGACACGGGCAGATCAAGGGTTTCCTCTTTGGGCGCGCCCGGCAGATAGACACCCTTGCGCATACGCAGCCAACCGCCAGAGAGCACATGCATTTTCATGCTCATGAAACATCCCTCACATTGATGAGCGATGCGTCGTCTGTAGCTGGCCAACGGTCCCTGGCCCAGCGCACCGACTCGACGATGGATTGATAGCCGGTACACCGACACAGATTGCCCGAGAGTCCGTCCCTGATCTGTTCATCGGTTTGCACCGGATGCCTGTTGAGCATGTCGACACAGGTCATCAACATACCTGGGGTGCAAAACCCGCACTGCAAACCGTGATTTTCCTGAAAGGCTTGCTGAATGACATGCATGTTGTCCATGGTACCCAGCCCCTCCACCGTGGTGATGGAGCAGCCGTCGGTCTGCACGGCAAACATCAGGCATGAGCGCGCACTGTGGCCGTTGACCATGATCGTGCAGACACCACAAATACCGTGTTCGCAGCCAACATGGGTGCCCGTCAGCCCCAGGCTATGGCGCAGAAAGTCTGATAGCAGCAGACGCGCATCGACGCTGCGCGTATAAAGCCGGCCATTGACCTGAACACTGATGGTTTCGCCACTCATGACTCGTCTCCTATTGCTCGCCGCCAGGCTTGCCTGACGTTTTTGTCGACCAGTACCCCGACCAGATGGCGGCGGTAATCGGCGCTGGCATGCAGGTCACTGGTGGGCTCAACGAATGCTCGTACCGACGCCACCACTTGTTCGATCACCGCTTCGCTGCAATCACTGCCCTGGAGTAACTCCTCGGCTTCATAAGCACGCAGGGGCGTGTCTCCCACGCCGAGCAGACCAATGCGCGCTTCGCTTACCCGTCCGGCCGCATGGCCGAGTACCACGCCGACGGCTGCCAAACCGAAATCCCCAGTTCGTCGCGAGAACTCGTCAAAAGCCCATCCAGCATTCTTCACCGGAGGTGCCAGATCGATTTGCGTGACGATCTCGTCTTCCTCGAGATCGGCAGAAAGTGGGCCAAAAAAGAATTCGGCTGCAGGAATTTCACGCGGCCCGCGGGGTGAAACGACGTGGATGGTCGCGTCCAACAGCAACGTCATTGTTGGAAGTTCAGCGGCGGGATCGGCATGCGACAGGCTTCCACCAATGGTGCCGCGGTTGCGGATCGCTACGTGAGCCACATGCTTCATCGCCTCATGGAGGACTGGATACCGACGCTTGATCAGCTCCGAGGTGGACAGCGTGTGGTGCCGTGTCAGGGCACCAATTCGCACACCGCCGTCAGGTAACTCCTGAATGAAATTCAGCTCTTCGATGAGATTGATATCCACCAACACCGAGGGACTGACCAAACGAAAGTTCATCATCGGCACCAAACTCTGGCCGCCGGCGATAACTTTGCCACCGCCGTCTGCCGCCACGAGCGCTTGCAGGGCGTCATCCAGAGTCAGAGCACGTATGTAGTCAAATAACGCAGGTTTCATGGCTATGCCCCTTTGAAAACCGGGTCGCGTTTTTCAACGAAGGCACGACGCCCCTCGACGTAGTCCTGACTCTCCACAGACTGGTCAATGAAAAGCCTCGCTACCGCAGGGTCCAACGCACCATTGCCCATGGCCAAGCCATTGAGCAACGCCTTGCTGCCGGACTGAGTCAGTGGAGCATTCCGGGTAATTTTTCCAACCAGTGACTGCATTTCTGCATCAGGGTCCTCGGCGCAGAGATTGAAGAACCCCATCTGCAAACCTTCCTGGGCATTGAACGTTTCGGCGGTGAAGAAGATTCGCTTGGCATTGCTTAGACCCACCAGAGCCAGCAGACGTTGAGTTCCCTTGACGCCATAGACAATCGACAAGCGAGCAGCAGGGATAGCGAAGCGTGCTTGTGATGCGGCAATGCGCAGATCACAGGCCATTGCCAGGTTGCATGCCCCCCCCATGCAAAACCCTTCAATCACAGCGATGGTCGGTTTGGCCGCACTGGCAATCGCATCGCAGCAGTCGTCGACCGCCACTTCATAGTCAGTCACCTGTGACGGTGTTGCCCGCACCCGATCGAACTCGGCGATGTCCGCGCCTGCACTGAAATTTCCTCCTGCACCGCGCAGCACGATGGCCCGCACATGGGGATCGCTGCCCAACTGTTTGAAGAGTTCGGTCATGGCCTGCCACATCGCCAGAGACATCGCGTTTCGTTGATTCGGCCGGTTAATGGTAACGGTCGTGACAGCGCCCTTGCGTTCGAGCAGAAGATCTCCGTTACGCAGCACAGCCAATGTGGAAGAGTTTCCCTTTGAAGGCTTTGGCGCCGTCCCAAACAGGCGATCCAGGAAACGACCGATGCTCTGGAAAAAGCCTGATGCTGCTTCTGAATTTCCCGCGGCTGCATGTACCGATGCGGGAAGCCGGACAGGTGTCCCGCTCGAAGCAGGCAGCGAAGGTTGCAACACCTCTGCAGCCGTCTCGACCCCTGGTGTCGTTACCCCGAAGCCGCTAGCTTGCAGCTCACGAGCATGGACTATTTCGGCAAAGCGCACGAAAAACTGGTCAGTGAGTTTTCGTGCTGTGGACTCAATCATTCGGGCACCCAGCTGTGCCAGTTTACCGCCCACGTTGGCTTCGACTGTATAGCTGAGCAACGTGATCGGTACGCCGGTATCGCCTTCGACCAGTGCGTCCTGCAGGCTCACTTTGACCACACCTTTGGCAAAACCGGCAACTCCGCCCTGCCCTTCGCCAGTGATCACGTAGGACTCGCATTCCTTTATATCGCTGAGGCTTACACGGCCCTCAAATCGCGCCTTGATCGGGCCAACCTTGATACCCACGGTTGCGGAAAAACCGCCATCATCTTCCCGGACTAAGCTTTCACAACCGGATATCGAATCTTTCAAAACCTCAGGATCATTAAGCGCGTTCCAAACTACGACTCGGGATGCTTGCAGGGAGCTCTGACCAGTCATGTCCATTATTATTATCCTCAATCTAAATAGGCCCACAGGTAGGCCAGCCAGGTATCACAGGGCCGAGAGGGCTTCACGCACAAGCGGAGTAAAAGGCACCGGTCTACGACTTTCTCGGTCGACATACACATGGACGAACTCGCCACTGGCGCACGCCTGGACTTCATCTTCGCGAAACAACCCCAAGGCATAAGTCACGCTGCTGGTTCCCAAACGTTGCACTCGTACCCCTACGGTCACTCGATCCGGAAACGCCACCGAGCTGAAATAATTGCAACAGTTCCGCACAACGAGGCCTATGTGCGAACTCGAATGGATCTCGAGCAGGCCGCGCTCAATCAAGTAGGCATTGACGGCAGTATCAAAGAACGAGTGATAAACGACGTTATTGACGTGACCGTAACTATCGTTGTCCGACCAGCGCGTGCCTATCGAATGGAAATAGCGGAAGTCTTCGCGCACGGGCCTAATAAGCTCATTCACTTACAAGACCTCCGAGTAAATCGCGACCGCATCGTCAAAGGTGATTTCCAGCGGATTGTTGATCAGCAAACGTGTCTGTTTCATCGCATCCTCAGCCAGGCGAATCAGGTCACGAGCACCGACTCCTACCTCACAGAGACGCACCGGCAAATCCAGCTCGCGAGGCAGATCTGTAAGATAGCCTTCAAGTGCCTGCGCCTTGCTCGACTCGTCATAACCAATCCCTGGCACAACAATTTGCGCAAGCTCGGCATACAGACCGCTGGCCGCTTTTTGGTTGAATCGCAGAACCGCCGGCAGCACGAGGGAGTTGGATAATCCGTGTGGTACATGGAACAAGGCGCCGATCGGATAGGCCAGAGCATGCACACCACCGACCGGTGAATTGGCAAACGCAAGACCGGCGAACATGGAGCCCAGCAGCATCGATTGCCGCGCCTCGAGATTGCCACCGTTGTGACAGGCTTCACGTATATTTCCGGAGAGCAGGCGCAGAGCCTCCCGAGCCAGTGCGTCAGACAGCGGGTTCTTTAAGCGCTTGCTGGTATAGGCTTCGATGGCATGGACCATCGCATCAATACCTGTCGCGGCGGTGATCGCAGATGGCAGCCCCAGAGTCAGCTCCGCATCCAGAACCGCCCAATCCGGAAGAAGGGTTTTGGAGACCACACCTTTCTTCTCTCCTTCACCAGTTGTAACGATGGAAATTGGTGTCACCTCTGACCCGGTTCCCGCAGTCGTTGGCACCAAAATCAGCGGCAGTCTTTTACCGCGAACATTGTCCACGCCATAAACCGCGTCCAGTCGCTCCTCACCCTGGGCCAGTAGCGCCACGAGTTTCGCCACATCCAGCGAGCTGCCGCCACCTAAGCCAATTACACCGTCGGCCCGACAAGCGCGCGCCTGCTCCGCAGCTGCCTCGACAATGTGCGCGGGAGGGTCGGCCTGCACATCGGAATAGATCGTCACAGCAATGCCCTGTTGAGCCAAAGCTCCAAGCGCCACCACCAACAAGCCGTTATCGAGGACTCCCTTATCAGTCACCAGAAATACCGACGTACAACCTAGAGCCTTGCTCAGCTCGCCCAAGCGCGATGAGGCTCCCGGCTCTATCAGGGAGGACTTGGCGCAGTGAAATTCGAAGCTCTTCATATCACCCTCCAGTGGTGGCGATTACTACAGTTAGTCACTTGCATAGGTAGACTATAATTCTAAAGAAAAAAAATATGCAAGAGAATTTTAATGAACAGAACACACTGCGATAGCACCCATCAACGTTAGCTTTTTAAGAGATTTCACGAGCGCGACGAGGCACTCCAGCGCGAGAGGGCAGTGAATTGCATAGATAGATGTAGAAAGCGACAAGGCGACGCCCTGCTTACCGATCTCAGATAGAGGGGCCGCTGGCTAGGAATTGAAGTCGGTCATACTGCAGGAGCAGAGGCATTGTCACCGCAATGTTCAATCCCAACCCGTAGTGATGAATCAAACGATTGGATTTTTCCCGCATTTCGGCCAAGGAAAATGTATGCCCTCAGTTGCGATCAATGACGAAACCTGCCCAAGCCTGACGCACCGGCATAACTTCCTTACAGCTATCATTGAGATGCGCCGGTAGAGTTGCGCCATACAAAATCTGCGCAACGATATCCTCTGGTTGCAAAGGAGCGGTGCCTCCGTAGTTTGTCATGGGCAGCTTGGTCACCCTTGGTCTGTACCAAGGTGAATTCGCTTTCGGACAGGCCCGGCGCGACATTGGTGACCGTACCTCGGTACCGAGCTAATCGCAGCGTAAGTTCTAGCTAAACTGTTCGACAAACGCCTTGGTTGCACCATAGACGTGGCTGCCCGGATAGGTCGTAACGACCGCACCCAGGTTGATGATGCTGGCGCCAGCACCCTGCTAAATCAAGCTCGGCAGCAACGCATATGTAACATTGACTGGGCCAGTGACATTGGTATCGATCATGTGTGTCAATCATTTAGATCGACGTCCTGCGCTGGGCGCCAGCGCTAAACCGGTGTTATTGATCAGAGACTTCACTGCCTTGCACTGAGAGGACGCCCCCTCAGCCACTGCTTTCACCGCCTGATGATCACGCAAATACAGAACTATCCCGAGGTCATGCTGGAGATCGGCATTCGTAACCCGTCAGCTGGGGGGCGAGAGATTGATCGAAGTGCTGTCCCAGCAACGCCCGCCGGATCTACCCGTTACTATCCTCTACCCCTAACATCGACATCTAATGCTACGGTTGAGGGTGTTCATCGACTGAATGGACGCTTCTGCGCTAAATCCAAAACAGTTGAATAAAGGCCAATGCATCGTTCATGGTTATAGGTGTTGGCTCGATGTGGGGCTGTGCTGTGGTTATCGATGCAGTCTCCCCCATTACTACCAGCTGCTGCCTTGCCGTCGGATTGGGACAGTCAACGCAAATCCTCTTATGCGATTGAGGGCAAGCGTCCCGAGCTTGAGGCGCATTAGCTATTTTACAAATTGAGTAGCGCCCGAGCAGCAATGTGGCGCTGTAAGATGTACCCTTCAAGAGCACTTAGCAGGTAAGGTCAAAACTTTGAACATTCGTCACGAACTCGAGGGAAGCCATCAACCCGCTGATCGACGCTTCACCGCGGTGGAACGGTATTCGTCGGTGGCCCGCACGGTCGATATTCTGTCAGACGCATGGGGATTTCTGGTATTGCGTGAGTGTTTCTTCGGCGTGCGCCGATTCGAGCAATTTCAGAGTCACCTGCAAATTCCTCGTAAAACGCTGGCTTCACGCCTCACCAAACTTTCGGAATTGGGGGTGATTAAGCGAGTTCCTATCGGTGAGGGGCTTCGCCGTCACGAATACCGCTTGACTCGCATGGGGGGTGAGCTTTACCCGACCATGCTGGCCTTAATGGGTTTTGGTGATAAGTGGCTATTGGACGGCCGCCCGAAGCCATTGCAGTTATTCCACAAGGTTTGCGCCCATCTGTGTGAGCCTAAGATAGCTTGCTCCCAATGTCAGGAAGAAATCGATCCTACTCAGGTCCGTTTTCGAGATGGTCCCGGTGCTGGGGTAGAAGACCGGCAGAGCGAGCGAAAGCGCACTCGGCGTACTTCTGATCCTCAGCTGCTCGAGCGCGGACGGCCTTGCTCTGTTGCCCGGATCCTGCAAGTCATCGGAGATCGGTGGGCGTTCCTGATCATCCGCGAGTTTTTCTTCGGGGTACGTCGCTTCGATGAGTTTCAGGAACGCTTGGGAATCGCTCCCAACATCCTGTCTGATCGCCTTGGACGATTACATGACACGGCGTTTATCGATAAGAATATGTACCAGCAGAACCCGCCTCGCTACGAGTACCGGCTCAGTACCAAAGGCCGCGATCTATATGGAGCCATGCTTGTCATGATGTATTGGGGGGATCAGTGGTTTTTCAATGGGTTGCCGCCTGTAAGGCTGCGTCATCAGGTGTGCGGTCAGGATTTTCATGCCGAGGTGGTGTGCAGTGCCTGTGGGCAACCGTTGAAGCCAGGGGACATGAATTACAGCCTGAGTTATCGCATGCCCGGCGACACACAACAGACGACTTTATCTTAAGTAGTTCTCAATATCCGATCGATGAGCCATCGTGAAGCTCGCGTAAACCATCAGTCGCTCCATAGCCAAAAGTTTTAACGATGAAGTATGTCTGGATCGGCTGACACTTTGAGTATCTCGCTTCTGGATCTATGGGTTATCCATGCTAGGATCTCCACCTCAATGGCTGTCAATCATGACTCGCTATGCATCACTCAAACTTTCCCAGTGAAACGCCGGTCTGGCTCTCACAAAATCGACTGACGCCCCCCCCAAAAAACGTATCTATCCTCGACTGGCTGTTCGATAAAGGTTCATTGACCCGACGGCTGACCCGTCTATCGAATGACGGTTTCAGTGTCACGCCGCTGTTCGAAGGCTTGCAGCTACTGCGCGCCGACGAATGTGCCGCACTTGGCCTGGCCGCGGGCAGCGAGGGTTGGGTGCGCGAGGTTTATCTGCGCGGGCATGGCGAGGCCTGGGTATTTGCCCGCAGTGTGGCGTCGCGCAGTGCGCTGCAGGGCGACGGTTTGCGCATGGACGAATTGGGCAGCCGTCCTCTGGGTGAATTGCTGTTTTGTGATCACGCGTTCCAGCGCAGGGCCATCGAGGTTTGTCGCTATCCACAGGAATGGCTGCCTGCAGAACTACGGACACCCGATTTGTGGGGTCGCCGTTCGCGCTTCGACCGTGGCGCGCTGAGCGTGTTGGTCGCAGAGATCTTCCTGCCGAGCTTGTGGCGCGCCGCTCGTGCCAATTCGGAGGCAGGTCCCGAACTGCTTGAATCGTCGGGTCTCGGACTGCATTCAGATGACACGCATTCGCAACGAAGAATGCGAAAGGCAGCCCGAAAAGTGGGGTGTGACAGCGAGTCGACACATCTCCCGGTCTCCAAGTAATAATCTTAAACCGTATTCCTATTGGTTGGTTCCGCTCTGAAACACCGGGCGAAACTAAGGAAGGTAGAAACGGCCGTCTCATGTTGCGCGATGAACAAAGAGCGTTAACACTTCTGGTCGCGTTGGCGGCAAATCACCCATAACACACCGACCAGTCCGGCGATGTCGAAGCACTGGGTCAACAGTTACAACATTTTTTTGGTTCGCACCCGACCGCCGTAAAGCAGCGAGCCCCATGTACAGTAGCACTCCTGCCGCGACCATCTAAACGGTACTGCCGGTATTAAGCGTTGGTGTATCGGCACCTGGACCAGGGGGAATGAAGGCTCTGAGTGCCAGCAATGCGAGAAGGGAATTGTCGAGTAGGCGGTTTACAATTTTCGAAGCTCTTCAATAAATAGAAAAGTACTTGGTAGAAAGCGAGGTCGAAGTGACGGGCATTGACAGCCTCTTCGAGGAAGCCGGAAATGAAGCCTTTGTAAAAATCGCAATTGCCAGCGACAAACTCCCATTGCGGCAAGTGCGCTCAGAAGTGGTTAGCGTCTCAGTACTGTTTTCCTTGGGGCCACGGTGTTCCAGCCAGCGGCTCCCGGGCCATTGGTGTCGATTTAACAGTCAATGCTACCAGATCCTCGATATTGAGGTTATGCAGATGGAATTTACCGCAAGCGCGCGCCATGTTAAGTGGTTCAACTACCAGAATTCACAAATAGCTGGGTAGTTTGCGTCCGCCTTCTACCGGATCGAGCCGCTTCGACAACTCCCGATCCTGATTATTAATACCCGAAGGATCACCACCTTCTGCCAGTTACCATAGAAACCGGTAGCCGTACCGATTTCTTCAGCTCCTTATCCGATGTGGTTGTCGCCCAGAGCAATCAGCGCCGCCGTACCGATGGCTACCCGTTGATTGTTCCAGAGGTCATCGTCGGACATCGCCTGCTAGATCTGACTTGCCTGGAATGCAGATATCGTCTTTCGCATCGTGCCGTTTACTGAACCGGACATTGTTCAACGTCGACTCACGACACTCAGCTATGGGCTCTACTCCGTGATAGTCTCACCCTCTCACCCTCTCACCCTCTCACCCTCCCAGGACGGAGAAGACCTCGGGTTGATCTCATGACCACAGCACAGGCTCACTATCCCGACGTGCTCTACCTAAAGGAGGTGTTCCACGCGCCAATACTATGCTCACCAGTAGCAGCCGTACCGTTCAGGCGCTGATTTGCGGTCCCGGATTGGATGCAGCGGTTTTGCCGCAGGCGTTAGGTGATCACCGCCCTGAAACGGGTAGACACCGGCAGTGAGCCGCTAGGACGTGGTATCTGGATGGCGTATTACCAGGAGTTGAAGCAAATGGACAGGCTCCGCGCCCTTGCGGATCGCGCCGGTGAAATGATCAGTACGTAGGGCCCTCACGCTCCTAGATAATGTGATCAGCGATCAATGGGACGAAACATAACTGGAAGTCGTCGGCGCGGGGAGCGCGTAGGTAGCCTTCATCCATTCGATTTCCGCATGGGGCGTGCGGCCAAAGAAACGCTTGAATTCGCGACTGAATTGCGAGGGGCTTTCATAGCCGACGCTGAACGCCGCCGATGATGCTGACACGTTGTTGCGCAACATCAGCAGGCGGGCCTGGTGTAGGCGGGTCGATTTCAAGTATTGCATCGGTGAGGAGTTGGTTACGGTTCGGAAATGCAAATGGAAGTTGGGCACACTCATGCTCGCCTCCTGTGCTAGGGCTTCGACGTCCAGCCGCTCCTGATAGCAGCTGTGGATCTTGCGAATGGCGCGCGTCACCTTTCCAAAATGCCCCTGTGCGCCGAGCGCGGCGCGCATCGATCCTCCCTGCTCACCCGCGATGATGCGGTAATAGATTTCTCGCACCAGCGACGGACCGAGGATCTGCGCGTCGACCGGATGGCTCATGGCTTCGATAAAGCGCAGTGTTGACTCGCTGAGCATCTCGTCCATTGGCGAGGAGTAGATGCCCCTGGGCCGGGCGTAAGTCGGGCCGAAAGTGTCGTCGATTTCCATGATCAATTCGCCGGCCAGCTTGAAATCCAGTCGCATATAAACCGCCAGCATCGGTTCTTCCTCACTGGCGTCGGTTTCCATGGTGAACGGCACAGGCACCGAAACCACCAGGTAATGCTGGGCATCGTAAATGTAGACGTCGTCGCCTGAGTACCCGACCTTACGCCCCTGACAAAGGATCACGACGCCAGGCTCATAAAGCACCGGCGTTTTTGTCAGTGGACGATTGGAGCGTAAAAAACGTATGTCATCGAGCGGGCTAAGATTATAGCCTTCCAGTGGTGCCAGCTGTTTCATCAGTTGGACCATGCGCCGAGTGCGCTCGGTACTGTGGTTCATATACCCCCTTTTCCACGCTCAACTGCCCGTTCAGCGCCGGATTTGCTGATTTTATGGTGAACTCCCTGACCGAACACCCGCCATGTCAGGCAAGGCGCCGACGAATGAATACACCGCAATGCATCAGGGTCTCGCTCATTACTATCGGTAATTCCACCCGTAGATTTTTTCCCAGCCAAGCGGTTGCAGACCTTCAATCGGCCTGCTGGCCGAGCCATTCACGAAACAGGGTCAGTGCCAACGATTCAGGTTTGTTCAGTGGCCATGCGAAGTAATAGGAAAAGCTCTGCCGGTTGATCACCAGTTCGAAAGGCATACGCAACAATCCCGTATCCAACTCCTTGCTCACCAGCGATTTCTGCGCAATCGCCACACCGTGGCCTTCGATGGCGGCCTGATAGGCCAGCAACGAAGTTTCGTAGCGCATGCCACGGTAAGGATTGACCTGAGTGGCGCCGGCTTCGCGCAGCCACAATGCCCAGTCGTCCAGGCGTGCCAGCGAGTGCAGAAGGACCTGGTCACCCAGTTGCTCCGGCGCGCGCAGATCGGTGGAAAAGCCCGCCCCTACCACTGGAACCAGCTCATTGGGAGTGAGCAACAGCGTCCCTGTGTGCGGCCAGTCTCCGCCGCCCAGTTGAATCCCTCCATCGAGGTCTTCATGGTCGAAATCGAGCGCAACCGGCGACGTGGTCAACTGCACATCGATTGCCGGGTGGGCGATGTGAAATCCGGCCAGACGTGGAATCAGCCAGCGCACGGCAAAGGTCGCAGGGGCGCGAATCTTGAGCAACTGACGGCGCGACGAGCCACCGACGATGGCGTTGGTGGACTCGCGCAGCGCGTTGAACAGCGGCACGATGTCCGCCAGGTATCGCGTCCCCGCTGGCGTCAGCTCCAGCCCGTTGGGCATGCGCTTGAACAACTGCACCGACAGATAATCCTCCAGCGCCTTGATCTGTCGACTGACGGCTGCCGGGGTCACCGACAGTTCGTCAGCCGCGCGCGTGACGCTGAGCGACCGGCCAGTGGCCTCGAAGGCCTTGAGCGGATTGAGCGGCGGCAAAGGATAAGCGCCTTTGGTGTTCACTGAAAATCTCCAGGCTGTCGCCGCAAATGGCTGCGTCTATTGAGTATCGGAACTGCGCGTGCGGTCAAGGCGCACTCCCCACACCGCCGCCACCAGAATGCACGGCACCAGCGAGATAATCGAATAAACGATTCCAGCCAGCGGGTCGCCGCTCCAGTTGACCAACGCTAGGCTGATCATCGGCAGGAAGCCACCGAACAGGATGTTGCCGATCTGCTGCGACAACCCAAAACCTGTGGTTCGGCTCCGCGGTGGAAAGCTGTCGGCGATGAACGCTGGCAGTGGCGCCATGACCATTGCCGTCAGTGCCGCGAGCAACGTAATGCAGGCGGTCACGGCGGGCCAGGCTTGGATTTTGGCTGACGCGACAATTTGCGCAAAACATGGGTAAGCGATTGCCGCCCACAGCACCATGCCGATGAGCATCACCCACGCCCGGCCATAGCGATCGCTGACCGCGCCGAACAGCGGATACAGCGGCGCGGCAATGAGGATGGCTACGCCGACACATAAATTGGCCTCGAAGACCGGCACAGTCAGTACATTCTGCAGGAAATACAGCATGTAGATGATCGAGGTGTACAACGTCACTGAGGTTCCCCCCTGCGCCCCGAACACTGCCACCAACAGGTTTTTCCATGAGGCACGGCTGCTCAGGGTGTCGGCCAATGGCGAGCGCGACACTCCTCCCTTCTCCTTGAGCGCCTGGAACACGGGCGTTTCTTCCATCCCGAGCCGAATGTAAGTGGCGACGAGGACAATCGGCGCCGAGATGAGAAAAGGCACCCGCCAGCCCCAGGCTGCAAAGTCGGCGGGTGAGAGGTAAACGTTGAGCAGGTAGACCACCACCAGCGCAAGCAACAGGCCCAGGCTGGCCGTACTCTGCAGGAAACTGGTGAACAGGCCGCGCCGCTCGCGAGGTGCATGTTCCATGACATACACCGCAGCGGA
>Ga0182007_10000515_pt1 | contig 22830 bp, 25 predicted proteins | sample Sormic07211113_1_FD_123023 | JGI IMG/M metagenome (GOLD analysis project Ga0182007, IMG submission 123023) | Rhizosphere microbial communities from Sorghum bicolor, Mead, Nebraska, USA - 072115-113_1 MetaG | ecosystem: Host-associated > Plants > Roots > Rhizosphere | place: USA: Nebraska...
GCGATCGATCTGCTCATACGAGATAGGCAGCACGGGTGTGCGCACGTGCGATTTCTGGACAGGCACTGTTTTATCCAATGATGGAAGCGAGTCGTTCGATGGGTGCTTGATGGCCCTACGGCGCCGTGAACAGGGCTATGGAGTTGGCACAGGGTTCGATGTCCAGTCGTTTGACTCACCACCGTCGGCGTCTATAAAGGAGAGTCTGAAGGACAGATCGCGATACTCGCCCAGGGAGTGTCGCGCTTCTTTGGAGAGATCCGACAACGCCACTTCGCCATGCTTGTCGACCAACTCCAAAATCGCGTCGAGCGCCGCACGAGTCTCTGGGCTGAGCGCTTGATAAGCCTCGGCGCCGGCCTTGATCGCTGGATTATCGGGTTCGTCGGGTTCGCCGCGACTCAGTCTGGTATTGGAAGGTCGGTTGATTGTTTCCAATGAAGTGTCGGTCAGCGCCAACGAATCCAGGCTGCTTCGCTTAGGACGAGAAGCGCTGATTCCAGCGTTCCGCTCCGACGGCAATGCGTCGAGTTTGCGCCGGGTATCTTGTTCCTGCTGATCAACTTTTTCTTGTTTGTACTTAAGGGCTTTACGTGCCATGCCGATAGGGGTGTAAAGCGCACTCAAGGCGGCCATTGCTTTCGCCTCCAGTGGACCTTTGCCCTTACGAAGGGCCATCTGATGGCGCGCGGATAGGGCAGAACGTTCTAAAAATTTGGCATCATTAATCGCGCTTCTCCATAGTTCAGGTTCTGATTTTTTTCCTGCGACAGGCAATTGCTGGTTTTCCTGCACGTGACGTTGGTATTGCTTGCGAACGTCTTGTTTATCCAGTTTTCGACCAACGAACTGTTCATCGACTTTCTCAATCTGCTCTAGAGCATATTCGCTTAGCTTGGGCAGTTTCTGCTTATGGGATCCAGCACCCGGCATCGACAATAGAGCATTGAGTTTTTTTGATTTTTCCTTTGCCTCCGGATGAGGTTCAGTCGAATGCTTGGCTTCCTTCGACCGTTCCATGAGCACGACGGTTTCGATGGGGCCCGATGCATAGGATTTATGTTTGAGCTCAAAAATGTCGTAGCGCTGTTGCTCATTCTTTCTTGCGTGCACGAGCAATTCGCCCGGACTGGTATTTCCTTGACTGAGCAATAGCTTGAATGTTGCCTCGCTGTGCTCAGTTGAGTAGAGGTTCAGCGTCCCATCGGCAATGGCGTTGGCAGCCATTTCGGTAATCGCCGACCGAATCATGTCCGGGGAGGTTTCCTTAAAAGCATCAAGGGTCTTTTTACTCAAATGTGCGGGTGAAAGTTTATCGACGTGCTCGGTTTGAGCCGAAGTCTTGGCAGACTCGATGGCTTGCCCATGCGGCAAGTGACCAAGGAACACGGAAGAGCTACTTGCACCCGATATCATTTGATTCTCTCCTCATGCGCGTGTGCAAATTGGTTCGATCAGATGAGTGGTCAATAGTGTTATGCCGGTTCCCACGTCAGCCCGATAAATGTGCACCGTATAAGTCGGCGAAGATTTACTCGGTCGATCCACCGGACTGAATTCGCCGGTGCTCGGCAACCCCTTTCAATAAATCCAGATTAGACTGGGAAATATGACTGCCACGCCGACTGCCTTGGCCGGACGCTATACTCCCGTGACGGGTGTCAGGGGGTGAAAGAGTCGACGACTGACTACTGAGCTTGCGATCGATCTCTTGACTGCGGTTGGCGACGTTGGTCTTTAATTTGTCATCAAACCAACGCCTGTTTCCGACCAGCACATAGCCTGTATGTTCGCTTGCGTGAGTGTCACGCGCCTCCTCCAGGAAATCGTTTAACGTGACCTTGTCAGGTATGACTGCAATGGCGCCAAATTCGCCCATTGCTTGCGGAGCAATGACAGTAGCTGGAAGGTTACTGTGCATGTTTGTACTTGGGTTGCCTTCGTCCGAGCCATGATGAACCAGGTTCCAGTCTGATGGATCATCAACATTCAGTTGTGTTTTCAACTCGCCGCGTAATGAGTGGTTGATGTCGTCAATGACTCGTTCCTCGAGGCGGGTGACATAATCAACAGTCGGGGCGGCACCCGTCGTATCTTTGACGGCGACATTTTCAAATTTCGATCGAAGGTGGGCGACGCCAAGATCGGTGGGCTGCTCGTTTGGCGCAGCTGGTTTTACCGAGCCTCGTCGTTGACTCTGATGCGGGACGTCATCCCATTGCGACATCAAAAACAGCAAGTCGTAGTCAGCGGTGAAGGGAAGAGCAGGCTTGCCGTGAGGTTGAACCTTCGGCGCCAGCACTTCAATAGCCTGACCGTCCGTGGCTATTCGATAGGTGCCGTTTGCGGTTTCCTCAGCAGTGAAGATAAACGCGGTCCCATCTTCCCTGGTACTTGCGAACGCAGGCGTAACAAGCGGTCTTATCAAATTATGTTGCTTCAGGTAATCCATGCGTGCTGCGGGCAGTTCCAAAGGCACTTTAACCGCGTGGCCGCTTGCCACGCACTGCTCGATCTGCAGATTCGCTTTCTCCAGGTCGGCCGGTGTCATGCCGCCTTTTCCACTGAGCTGCTGATTTGCCGGAATAAAACCGAACAGCGGGCCGACTATGGAACTCTTCCCTTTTATATTCAGCCCCTTGGTTGGATAGCCCATCTCTATCAGCTGTGCGTTGTGTGGATCAACAGGGCGGAAAGCGATAATGCATCGATGCTTCCGAGCGATGTCATGGAGCTGATGCAAGTGCTTCGCACAGATGCCTGTTTGCTGGCTGACTTTATCGATATCGTCGCGGACGACCTCAGTCAACGGGCGGGCAGAAACTGATGTGGCATGCTTGGCCTCAGGTGCTGTTGCTGAGGTAAAGCTGAACGTTGGGTTCCATTGAACCGGGTCTAAGCGACTCATTCCATCCGCTTCCAGAGTTTTAGTTCTCGAGTAAGTGGCGATTTCAGGCATGTTGGTTCCGCAAGCTTCGGGCATTTGCTCCTTGCCTCAGGCAGCGGCAGCCGGTTCTGAATGGAAGTCGCGTGGATATGACGCCCTCGTTTCGTTCGAGCATGTCCGGCAACAAGGCACGATCAATACGCGCGGCGGGAAACGGGTTCAGATCCAGCTCGCATTACCAGTGCTCCTCATCCAGTGCAGCAACCTGGCCGGCAACGAGAGACTGGCTCGACAGGCCTGAGCAGGCTTTCTATGCGGGATCATGCTTCTGGTTGGAAACCGTGGGTGATGGCACAAAAAAACGCGCCCCGAAGGAGCGCGTTAAAAATTGGCTGGATGCGGCCAACCAAAGGAGCTCATGACTGGACTTGCGCGGCTGTTTGATCGGCGGGCCAATGCAATCGCACGCGTGTGCCATAAATCTCTGGTGTTCAGAAACGTGATTTTCGCCCTCTGCTTTCAACCAGCGGCAGCAGGGAACGGACGGCATCGCTGCGCAGGTAAAGCGAAGCCCAGGCCGCAATGCCCAATAGCCCACTGATGATCTGCGAGGCGGAGCCGAATTCTCCCAGGCGCAAATGGGTGCAAATGGCACCACCCAGGAATCCTGTCACCAGTATTGCGCCCAACACGGCGGTTCTCGGAATCACGTAGAGCACCGTGCAAACCAGGATGATGCTGCCAATGACAGAGGAGAGGTGACCGGGGAATCCGGTCAGCTCCATGTTTTTTGCGAGGACTTGGGGCGCGAAAATATTCACACCGGCATCGGCAAGTAATGCCAACGCCACCAGAGCGCCCAGGACTCTGCCGGTCCAGTGCGCGATGCTGGTTTTTTTATTCATATCTGAAATCATGATCAGGACCGTGGTGAAACTCATTGGGTGGGTTGACGCACACCTGTTTAATTCAAGCAAGGCCCGGTTCCCCCGCAGGGTTCGGCTCGAAGCAGCCCTCGGTGGTTGGCTGGCTCGAGCAGAGTCACCGGCGCTTGCTGACACTCAAAGCTCGTAAGTGGACCGTATAGCCTCCACGGCCCGCTCGCCGATCACGACACACGGGGCCATCGTATTGCCGCTGGTGACATGCGGCATGATGGAGGCATCGGCAATGCGCAGGCCCTGGACGCCGTAGACACGCAGTTGACCATCGACCACGGACATCGCGTCCTGGCCCATTTTTGCCGTACCGCATTGGTGCCAGTAAGTCACGGCCGCGTTGCGCGCGTAGTGTTCGAGCGATCGGGTGGTCAGTTTTCCAGGCAGGCTTTCACCTTTGACCAAGCCCTTGAAGGAGGCCTGCGTCCCCAGCTCCTGGACAAAGCGGATGTTTTCCAGCGCGTTGCGCAGATCGGTCGGATGCGACAGCGTGTTGGCTTCGATGATAGGGGCATCGGTCACATTCGGGCCGCTGAGCTTGACCCGTCCGCGGCTTTCCGGGTGGGCAAGGCCGGCGAACATTGTCCAGCCATGTGCGGGAACGCCAAGTGAGGCGTTCTCTGCGCTGGGCACTGGAAATTCAACTTGGCAGTGGAACATGTCGGGAAGATGCAAGGCGCTTTCGCTGCTCCAGTAGAGCGTCGCCTCCGAGCCGCCGTAACCCACCGGTTGTGGAGCCGCGTATTCGAAAATAACGGCAAAGGACACGTGGTCCTGATGATTGGCGCCAACGCCGGGGAGATGCTGGACGAGCGGAATACCATGGCGCTGCAGTTCCTCTTCCGGCCCCACACCAGACTGCATCAGAACCTTGGGCGTGTTGATCGCCCCCAACGAAAGAATGACTTCGTGATCGGCGAAAAAGCACTCGATCTGCCCATCTTTTATGGTTTGCACGCCGATGGCGCGTTGGTCCCTGAACAGCACGCGGCTGACAAGCGTATCGGTCAGCACGGTGAGGTTGGGCTGGCCACAGCGTGGAGCGACGTAGGCGCGGTATATGGAATTACGCCGGCCATCCTTGACGATGAGATCGTTCAAGGCCGCACCTCCACGGCCCTCCATCATGATGCCGTTGGGATTTTCAAAAGCTGGTATACCCATGCCGGCAGCCGCGCTGATCATGGCGTTGGCAATCGGCTGGGCGTCTCGCACAGGCGCGACATGAACCGGTCCGCCCTTGCCGCGACGCACCGGATCGCAGGTGCCTCGATAGTCTTCCACGCGTTGATAAATTTTCAGGACCGAGGCGTAGTTCCACGCCGGGTCGCCACTGAGTGCGGCGAAGTCTTCCCAATCGTTTTTGTGGCCGCGAGCCCACAACATGACATTGACGCTGGACCCACCGCCCAAGCCGCGGCCCATATTCAGCGGGATTTTCCGGTCGTTGAGATGAGGGTTCGCGGCGCCCACGAAGTTCCAGTCGCGCTCGGTACCCAGGTTCAGCGGCCAGTTCCCCGGTTCCAGTACGTGGGGGTGGTCATCGCTGCCACCTGCCTCGATGAGCAACACCTGTACCTCGGGATTCTCGGCCAGCCGTCCGGCCACGACGGAGCCGGCGGTTCCCGCCCCGCAGACGATAAAATCGAAATGATGCTTTCTCAGCTCTGGATTCATAGGCATGAGCGAGGTTCCTTGGTCGGTGTGGTACCGCTCGCCAGATTCAAGCGTCGATCAAGGGGCAAAATCATTGCTGGGGAGAACATACGGTGAATCTCGCTAGGGTATTGATGGGTGAAGCCGGGTGCGGTGACGGGGCAATCGACTGCCGTTTTGTTTGTCGGGCAATGAGTGACGGCAGGCGGGCAAAAGGTTCCAACGGATGTTTGCCGTCAGCTAGATAGCAGGAGGCGAAGCTCTATCTCGTCAGATGCGACGAGCGTTGCGAGAGAGGTGCGTTGTAACCGAGCTTCCGGCCACCCAGTTCTGAAACCGGTGGCGATCCATTCAGATGCAGCGCACTTCCCTCGACCTCAGCGCAGAAGGGGCCTGGGATTACTGGCTCTTCTGGACAGCCTGGATGATGACTTTTGCAACATCGGCCGGGCGCGATTGCTGCGGCACGTGGCTGGCGTCGATTTCGGTGACCTTGGCACCGATTTTCTTGGCGAAAGCCCGCTGCAGATCAGGCTGGATCATCCGGTCTTCCTTGGCCACGACGTACCAGGATGGCTTGCCTTTCCAGGCGGCGACGCTGGTTTTGTCATCGAATGCCGAGGCGCGGATCGGCCCTTGCGTCGCCGCCATTACCGCGGTTTGCTGTGCGGAAAGATCCTGGGCAAAACCAGTGGCCATGCCCTCGGCGGTCATGTACAAGAAACCGTTTTTGTCGGCGGCAATGTCTTTCACGCCGGACGGAGCAGGGTAGTCCTTGCCCAGGTCCTTGCTGGCTTGACCGGCATCCGGAGCGAACGCGGCGACATACACCAGGCTGCGTACTTTCTTGTCGGTGCCAGCCTCGCTGATGACGGTGCCGCCCCAGGAATGGCCGACCAATACGACGTCGTTCTCCTGGTTGTTCAGCACACGCTGCGTGGCGGCGACATCGTCAGCCAGCGAGGTCAACGGGTTTTGTACCACGGTGACCTTGATGCCTTCCGCCTGCAGCAGCGGGACGACCTTGCCCCAATCGGAGCCATCGGCGAAAGCGCCATGGACGATGACGACCGAAGGTTGCTGCGTCGCGGCATGTACTACGCCGCCGAACAAAGAACAGCTCATGGCGAGTGTGAGGGCAAGGGCCTTGGGTTTGAACATGATGCGATCTCCTGTAGGGGGTGAGCGCAGTTTCAGCGATACTCGGCGGCTGAGGTATCGGTCATTTATCCGAGGCCATCAACCATGTTCAATCGGATGTTCGGAGGAAACGACATGTCGGCAGGTGACTGTATCGAATTGGAAGACGCGATCCTGGCGTTGTCCATGGTTGGCGACTTGAGCATGGGCCAGCCGTTCGATCAGTCGCGCCGCACCGCCCGCTTGGTGCAGATGCTCGCGCAGGCGTGCAATGGTGCTGGCGAGCACACCGAGATCGGACGCCAGGTGGCCTTGCTGCGCTGGTCAGGGTGCACCGCCAATGCGCAGGGTTTCACCCAACTGCTGGGCGATGACGTCGAGGGCCGCAACGCGATGCTGACGAATACCCTCAGTGCAGCGGGCCAGCGAGCGATGCGCAGGTCCACGCCGCTGGCACAGATTCATTGCGAGGTGTCCGGCGATATCGCCCATACACTGGGCTTGAGAACCGAAGTCGAACACGGGCTACGTCATGTGTTCGAGCAATACGACGGCGAGGGAAGACCATCCGGCCTGCGTCATCCGCAGGTGCCGGAGGTGGTTTATCAGGTGTTGCTGGCAGGCGATCTGGAGATCCTCTCCCGCAGGCACGGTCTTGAGGCGGCATTGCAGTGGATCGCGAGCAAAAGCGATCGACGCTACCCAGCCGCGCTCGCCGCCGAAATGCTGCAGCACGCCGAAGATTGGCTCGCACAACTGCGCGTGCCCCAGGTTGCCGCTTCGCGGCAAACCGCATCATCGGTGCCGTTGACCCTGGTCGGCGATGTGATCGATCTCAAGCTGCCGTGGCTGTCTGGGTATTCGCGACGCTCTTCGGAACTGGTTCAAGAGGCCGCCAGACTTTGCGGACTATCAGAGGCATCGGTAGACCATCTCGGCCAAGCGGCGCTGGTCCATGGCCTTGGCCGCGCAGCGGTGCCCAATCGGGTCTGGAATACCCCGGGTGCGTTATTGGACGGTGACCTTGAGCAGGTGCGGCTGGTGCCTTACTGGACGTCGCGGGCCTGTAGCCAGATACCCGCGCTGACAGTGTCGGGCCAGATAGCGGCTCACGCCTACGAGCGACTGGATGGCAGTGGTTACTTCCGCAGTCTCAACGCTGACGCGCTGCAAAGCGAACATCGCCTGCTCGCCGCGGCCCTGGCCTGGCAAGCGTTGCTGAGCGAGCGACCTTGGCGGCCGGCCTTCAGCCAGGACGCCGCCACCCGCCTGTTGCTGGACGAGGCGGACCAAGGACGCTTTGAGCCTCGAGCCTGTCAGGCAGTCATCGCGGCGGCGCGCGGGGATGCGACGATGGCGGTCTGCAGGCCGAGCGGCGGCTTGCTTTCCGAGCGGGAAACGGAAATCCTGCGGCGCATCAGCGCGGGGGGAAGCAACAAGGAAGTGGCGCGCCAGTTGGGCATCAGTCCGAGTACGGTCCGCACCCATGTGGAAAGCGTGTTCCGTAAGCTTCAATGCACCACTCGGGCGGCTGCGACGCTCAAAGCCCTGACGCTAGGGTTGATTTGAGGCCGAGCAACATTGGCTGAGATCTCCTGCCGGCAGCGCGCTCTGAAGTATGTTGAAACATCGGGAAATTAATCTTTTGATTCAATTGCTTGAGCGTATTTTCGGTCTCGGCAGGTGCGCTTGCGCGTGGTCGGAAAAATGCCTGAGTAAGTGGGTTGCTAATTTTATTGTGTTTAGATCAATTTATTTGAAATAAAAATAGTTTATCTGATGGGTCGAGAAATATTGTTTCGTATTTGACTGAAAAGATGCAACACGCTTTCTGATAAATATATTTAAGATGAAGCAGCAGACCTGTCGACCGAGCATGAATAATAAATAACCAGGAGCTGAGCATGATGGACCTGAACGGTTTTAGTTGCCTGTCAAGCGATGCCGAGAGGCATTCCATGGCAGCTCATCATGTCTGGCTCATTCCCGGGGCGCTTCCAGACGACGGTTTTGCAAAGAAAGCCAGGGTGCCTCATTGGACCGTCGGTGCCTGCGGCCAGCCCGATGGACATTCCTCGGCAGCTCAGGGATTGGTCCAGTCTTATGATCGGCTCGATGGCCGCGGCTATATTCGCGGCTTCGAAGGCGATTCAGGGCTGATTCGCTATCGACTGCGAATTGCAACGTTGACTTTGCAGGCATTGCGCAGCCAGCAACCGCGGCAACTCGACTTGAGCGCCGATGACACTCGCGTCATGGCCCAACCCAGAACGAACGGCAGTGCGCTTTCCGAGCGTGAAGCACAAATATTGCGCTGCATCAGTGAGGGTCGCAGCAACAAGGAAGTGGCGCGTCAGCTTGGAATCAGTCCGAGTACGGTGCGCACTCACGTTGAAAACATGTTCCGCAAGCTGCAATGCACCACACGCGCAGCTGCCACGCTCAAAGCGCTGAGCCTGGGGTTGATCTGATTCAGGGCGGAATCTGCGGCGACGACACCTGGCGTCGTATGAGCGTGTGGATAATATTGAATGTCACGCATCATGGGCGCCGATGTGCGGCTGGATGCCCGCGGGTTTTAATATCGGTATCCGGCCAAGCTGGGAAACAGCCATGGATGTATCAAGGACGGCGGCACGCCTGTTCCGCAACGATTGAAAGAGTATTGGCGCACGAAAGATCAGAGGGCGAACCTGGCGACAGGTTTGCTCTCCGGAATCAGGCAGCGCAAATAGGTGCAGATTAATGGGAGTGGGCGCGATGGATGTGATGTCACAAGCAGCAGCCTGGATCAAGGAGCCTTCGGCGGATGTCGGGGTGGTTATTGTCATCAGTGCGTCGTTACCCAAATACATCATTGATCAGGTGCACGTCGCCTTGGACGATTGGGACCAGGTTGCGTATCTGGCGGTCCAGCGTCCAGCGGAATTGATGCTCGACTGGCTGCAGTCAGGGGCGAAGCCGACGCAGTCGGGGACGCCTTCTCGCGGTCAGGCGAGGCAGTTGCTAAGCCCTGTGTGTCCAAATTGTTTTTTGTTGGATGTCGAAGTCGACGCGATCCCAAGCCTCGCCTGGCTGGGGTCGGTCTGTGGTCACAAGCTGCGAGTCCTTGAGCTGAGCCTCGATGGGCTGTCCCATGTGGAAATGGACCAACAGGTCGAGCGGATTCTGTCGGCCGCTCGGACTCTGGCCCGATGCCTGCTGCAAGAGCGATGCGTGCTCTAGCGTAGGACGTCGTCGCTGTACCTTCGAAACACTTCCTGAACCACGCGGGAGTTGTTCATGAACTCGTTCGCCCTTCAACACGATGGTGTCGGACGTGTGCGCCGAGGCGATTGCCCGGTACGCCATCGATGTGGACGGCCTGGCACCGTGGGAGGTGTGAGCAGGGGAGGGTCAGTAAACTTCAGCCGGCAGCGCTGGGGTGCTGTGTCTGCCGGTTGAAGTGTCCAGTTATCCGGAGGCTATCGAGCCGCGTCACTTTTGCGGGAAAGCTCCTGGTGGTTGTGGATCCGGCACGTCATCAGAGTCCTCACCCAAGCGCGCGGCAACTTGCTTGATGGCAAGCTCGGTGAGTTCAGTCGGCATCTGGGAGGCTACTTGCAACCCCCCTCGGACACGATGGTAGGTATTTTCTGCAACCCTGCCCCAGGTTCCCGGCATGGAGCCGTGCGGTAAATCGGCTCGGTCGGGTGATCGGATGTTCTGGATTGCCGTTTGTGTGCGTGGGAAGTTGGACGTGGGTACTTGAGCGGGGGCGCCCGGTCCAGGGAGCTCCTGCGTTTTTCGCTCCTTTTCAAGCGCCGCCAGACGAGCCTCGGTTTCAGCGCCCGCCTGAAAGCTCGCATAGGCCGGAATAAGGAGAGCAGGCGAGCCCAATGCGGCCAAAAGCACCTGGCCAAACTGCTGCGCCGGCGTGTCTGAGCCAATGGCCCGTGCCGCTGAGCTGACGCCCATGGCGCTGCCCAACCCGGCAAGTGAGCCGTAGGTTTTACTGAACAGGCTTTGACGAACCTCAGGATTGCTCGGGTCGCTGGCCAACACCGCGTCCGAAGCCGCTTTTGCCAGGCGATTCGCCAAAGGTTTGTCGACGTCCTTAAAGGTGTGGGTCGGCAATTCACGTCCGCGTCGATCAGGAACCGTGCTGCGCAGTTGCGCGCCCGATTGCACGCCGCCCATGATCAAGCCACCCGCCATGGAGGCCAGCGTGCGGGGACCAAACTGCTCCACTGGGATATGCGGCTTGGCTAACCCTATTCCTTGCCGGATGCCTTGTGCCAGGCCAAATGCGCCGAAGGCTTCAGCCTCGCCAATGCCGGTTCCATTCTTGTTGGCTTGCTGGGCGTTGATATGGCGACCGCGCAGTTCATCAACCTCCTGCATGGCGGCGTCTTTTTGCTCTGCGGTCAGGGGCTTGAGCTCGCCATCGACAATAGCCCGGGGATTCGGGTTTGGAATGACCTCTGACGCTTTCACCGGTTTAAGCGCCCACTCCCCCATCATCTCCTGACTCATGGGCTTGAGCAGGTTGGTGCCTACTTCATGTGCCGCCGCCATCACGGGCGCGGTAGCGAATGCCTGGGCCTTCAGGTCGGGGACCGCAGACTCTACGACCGCGCGCGCAAAGCCGAACGCCAGGCCCGACGCGAGCATTTGTGGCACGGCGCCTGCGGCGGCCGCCTTGGCAGTCGCTACCCAGCCGTCGTTGTGCTGATGGAGCTTCTGAAGCTCGGCGGGAAGTTTGGCGTTATCCAGCGCATCTTTGAATTCGCCATCGACTGAGGTGTGCTCGACCAAGTCACTGAGCATCGTGCTGATATGTTCCCAGTCCTCTGACGGTTGCTTCAATTGCTTCAGCGCGCTGACCGTTGCGTTCGCTTTGGTCAAGGCCGTTTTCAACGCGTCTGGTATCTGGTTCACGGTCTGTTGGGCATGAAGCGCGAAGGCGTTTTCGCTACGTTCTATGTGCTGTCGGTCGGCAGCCGACAGCTGTGGATCGGTCAATGCCTGTTCGTAGAGAGCGACGTGTGCGCCAAGCAAATCAGTTTGCGCGCGCACTGCCTCTGTCAACACCTTGTGGTAAGCCTCCAGGTCCGGTGGATTTTGTGGATCCTCAGTCAGTTTTTCCAACTCGTGGATCAGTGTCTGTTGCGCTTGCTTGGCGTCGTCCAGCAAGCGTCCGGTCATGGATTCGGGCGCTTTTCCATTGGCTTTCGCAAATAGCTTGTCACTTATGTCGGCGTAGGGAGTACTGGGGTGTTCCTGCAGATATTTACCTTCCAGAACCATACGCTGCTTGGCTATCGCGGCGTCAAAGCCGGCCCGCCCCAGTTGGGGTGCCAACAACGCGGCCTCCCTGGCTAGCGCGGGGGAGGGCTGTCCTGGTTGTGGCGACTGATGAGCTTGGGGAGCTGGGTTGTTGACGGGCGCGCGAGGGCGCATGGGCGTCAATGCGATATCTGTCCGCGGTGTGGACGGTGATTGTATTGGGGTGAAGGGAAAAAAATTTCCTGCGGGTAGCGTCGGGCCTAGCATAAATCCCCCAGATTCGTGCGCGCTGAAGGCGCGCGTTTTGCGCCTTCAGCGAGAAAGTAGTTGTGCTGCCATGATTGCGCATACTCAGCGATATGCCCCAGCAACTGCACGAACTGTGGTGCACCGATCTGGGTCAACTCGACTGTGCAACTGAACTGTACTTGGCCCGTGTCGTCGTTGTGTGAAAAGCAACAGGGACGGTCTCCGTTGAATAAATGAAAATTGACGTTCATAAGCTGAAGTAGGATGGCATCTCTGCGTCGATCCGGTAACGGGCCGAAGTCTGCGTGAATCAGGACGGTATCGGCTAAGTTGGCAAAGCTGAAGGCAATGCCTTTCACGTTTAGCTGAACCAGATCTAGATCAATCGCAGCCACAGGGATCTGCGAAAGCTGACAGATATCTGTAACCAAACGATGGTAGCGCTCATTACTCATTTTTTATTCTCTGAGCTGTTTGAAGGTGAAACAGTTGTTATTTTTTTTTGCGTCGAGCTGTCTCAAGTACTGAGTGGTGCATGCCATCGACCAGGTTCCATGTTTTTTTTCGAGAATAACGTCAAATGTAAAATGTTTATCGAACTTTCTCGAGGGCTCCGGTCAAACCGCGTTGTATCCAAACTGTGAAGTAATGCCATTAAATGAGCGTCGGCGATTGACAGGGTTTGGGCGAGCGGTATTCTCTGCCGCCCTAAAGCACCAGTTGTTGAATGGCTTTCAAGAAGAAGCACTGACAGCGACCAGAGAAATTGGTCGGTACGATAGTGCCAAGTTGCTATTCAAATTGTTTCGAAAAATATCACCTACGCTCGATGGAATAACTGATCGCAGCGCGCGTCACACACGCACTTTTGGATCTGCCGTGGCATTTGATCAATAAATAGACTGTAAGCGCAGTGCGCGTGCAGCCGCCAGGCTTGGTGTAACGGGTCTGTCCGACCTGCGATCATAACTAATGATCGCGCAGCTTATGGTCATGCTTCGCCTCGTGCTTGCAGCGGGGAGGTGAAGTATGGCCGATCACGGAGTATTTATGAGTGTGTGCGATTACTTTTATTGCGGACCTGACAACATTGCCGAAGCACCTGATATCAAGGTCATCGCCCAAAGTACTTCGCTGCTTGGCGTCGATTTGCTGCTCACGGGGGAGACCGGTACCGGCAAGGACACCCTGGCCCAGCGTATTCATTCAATGTCGGGGCGCAAGGGGGCCTTTGTCGCGATGAATTGCGCGGCAATACCGGAGTCATTGGCCGAAAGTGAGTTGTTTGGTGTGGTCAACGGTGCGTTCACGGGCGCCAACCGTTCGCGCAAGGGCTACATCGAGGCCGCGCAGGGCGGAACTCTGTACCTCGATGAAATCGACAGCATGCCGCTCAGTTTGCAGGCCAAGTTGCTGCGTGTCCTTGAGGTGCGAGCGATTGAACGCTTGGGCTCTACCACGGTCATTGCGCTGGATATTTGCGTGATCGCATCCGCTCAGCGGTCGTTGGCTGAGTTGGTGGACCGGGGGGAGTTCAGGCGGGATCTGTATTTTCGGCTCAACGTGTTGACGATTCAGTTGCCAGCGCTACGCGATCGGCGCGATGACATTGTTCCGCTATTTTCCCAGTTCGTAGCCGCGGCTGCGCAGGATCTGGGGTGTGCGCCTAAAACAATATCGCCGGAACTAATGCAGGCGCTCCTGAGTCATCCCTGGCCAGGCAATATTCGCGAATTGAAATCGGCGGCCAAGCGATTTGTTTTGGGGTTGCCGTCGTTAACCCTAAGCTCAGGCTCGGAGCGCGAGGGGCGGACGCTCAAGGCGCAAATGCGGGCCATCGAACGTGTTCTTATTCAGGAAGCCCTCAAGCGCCACGGGCATTCGATTGATGCAGTAAGCGTGGAATTGGGCATCCCACGTCGAACGCTCTATCACCGCATCAAGTCGCTAGACGTATTTGGCAAGGGCTCTGCACTTGAAAAAAATCTGGAACCTGATTTGGAGAACTTTCCACCCATTATTACCTAGCAATTTCGCTAGCGTATGAGGAGTCTTTACCATGGGCGGAAAAATCTCGGCTAATAACCCCTTTGCCAACATTACTAATACCATCGGTAGTGCGGCAAACGCGGGTATCAATGCATTTCAGGGCGGTAAACAAGAGGCCAATAACGTTAAAGGCAACGCCGCGCAGCAGTCTCAGGCGACGAATATGTCTGGAGGGGGGGACGCCGCGTCTGCACAACTGGCAGCGATGGAAAGTATGGACAAAAAACAGGCTCAAATGATTGCGCTGCAAAACAAAGCGGCTGAGCAGAACTTGATGCAGAATACCTTGGCTTCTATCGCTGGCGCTCAAGCCGATACGGCGAACAAATCTATTTCCAACGTTGCTCAGACGATGAAAGGCATTAGCTATTAAGAGCCTCCGCCCGACCGCGTCTAGCGGGTAAGGGCTTAATATTAATGAGAGTCTAAAAATGCTGAATTCTATTATAGGCTTGGCAGCCCCCGCTTTAGGCGGATTGGGTGCTCCTGGTGTTTCTCCGTCTAAGAATACCGGTTCATCCAACGCCTCGCCTTCCTTGACAGGCGTCATTACGGAGTTAGCCAACTCCATGATGCCAGGCGGGAAAGTGGATCTTAATAGTCCCCTGGGAAAGATGGTGCAGGAAAAACTTTCCGAAAATAAGGGGAAGAGTGCAATGGGGTTGGCAGAGAACCCTCAAGAGACCCTGAAAAATGCCCTGATGGACATTGTTAAAGACAAGATGGGTAGTAACTTTGTCGCCAATGCTGGAAGCCGCGACAGTAAGGAACTCATGGGCCAGGTTATGAGTGGGTTGAGCCAATCCGCACTGAATAACGCACTGCAGCCCAAGGGCGATGGCACGACGTTTTCCAAGGCTGACAAACCGTTGCTTCAGCAAGTAGCTGACTATATGGATAAAAACAAGGCCACTTTCGGAGCGCCCGATTCTGGCTCATGGAGTAAGGAGCTGGATGAGGACAATTATCTCTCCCCGCGTGAAACCGGTCCATTCAAGCAGGCGCTCGAACAGATCTCTCAGCAGATGGGGGGCGGAGCGAATAGAGCCTCGGAGAATGACGGCATGATGAGCGGCGGGCAGGGTGGTTTAGGGAGCAGCCCTGCGCCATCGGGTGGGGGCATGAGTGAATTGGAGCAATTGCGCCAGATGCTAAACACCGACGAGGGTATGAATGTCTTCCAACAAGGATTGCAGTTGGGCTTGGGAATTGCTTCCGGCACGCAACCTGGTCTTCAGATGAGTCAAGGCGCGCATTCAGCTTCTCAGGCTGCTCAAAACGTCCTTGATGTGATGCGCGCGAGCGTAACTTAAGCCCTGCAACGCCAGTTTTATCCCATCGTCTACGTTCTACAGGAGAAAGTCAGGTGACCATTTCCAACGTCAATTCGTTCAGGGGCGCCGTACCTGATCATGAGCTGGAGATGGTCTCCGCTCCCGCTCAGGCTGATGTCGATCTGTTTGACAGTGCCATGCGCGACAATCACGAACCCGCTGGCCTGGCAAGTAGCCTGATTAGCGCGATTTCGGATCGCCTCACTGGCCAAGCCGAACTGTCGCATCAGGCTGAGCGCGCGATGAAGTCCGCATCCGTTTCAACGGATCCGATGGATATATTGAAAATGAGTGGAACCCTTTCCCAGTATTCATTGCAAACGGCGCTCACCACCAAGGTCGTGAGTAAAGGCGCACAAGTGCTCGATAAACTGACCAATCTGCAATAGGTTCTTCGTGAAAGTACCCGGCTTATTAACGGTCCTGGCTTTTCTGGCGCTCGCCGGATGCAGCGACGACACCGTATTGTTCAGCGGCATGACCGAGCAGCATTCCAATTCGGTGATCGCCAAGTTGGCCCAGGAACACATAGCAGCCCGTAAGCAGATGGAAAAAGCAGGCGTCACCGTAATCGTCGCCAATGGTGATGTGAACCGTGCGGTGAGGGTGCTGGATGCTGCAGGTCTGCCTCATCAGACACGGACCAGTCTCGGTGAAATATTCAAGAAAGAAGGGGTCATCTCCACACCCCTGGAAGAACGCGCCCGCTACATCTATGCGTTGTCACAAGAGTTGGAATCCACGCTGTCCCAGATCGATGGCGTCATCGTGGCTCGCGTGCATGTCGTCTTGCCAGAGCGCATCGCGCCGGGAGAACCCGTTCAGCCGGCATCCGCGTCGGTATTTATCAAATACGCGGCGTCGGCGCTGGATCCGGACAGTGTCCGTGGGCGTATCCAACAGATGGTTGCCAGCAGTATCCCGGGGATGAGTCAGGAGAGCAGTGCCACAAAGAAATTTTCGATTGTATTCGTGCCATCGGTGGAGTTTCAGGACCCGGAACATCTTGTGCCATTCGGACCGTTTCTCATTGATAGCGAAGATGCCGCCTTCTGGTGGGTAATGGTGATCGCCTTGCCGCTGTGCCTGGTGTCTGTGGCGGGGGGCGCGGTCCTGATGTTGCGTCCGGACTGGCGCCAGGCATTGTTTGCCCGCTTGCGCGCCAGGCGTCGGCCAACCGGTTTGCCCGCACAGCTATGACCGATGAGGAGTGGGTCGGGTGGTGGTGCTGTACGTGGCGCTGGATGCACCCAAGCTGGAAGTCCAGCGTATGGGAGCAGAGGGGGATTGATTTTGATGTTTGCATTGGCGTCCGGCGCAGCCGACACGACGCCTTGCTGACCTTGCTAGGCATCGTTCCCTCTGCGCCGCCCGAGCCAGAGCCCAACGTTATCGAATGGCTGTCGCTGACAGAAGAGCAGCGTTTGCACGCTTTGGCGCTGGTGCGCGCAATCTGTTTTGCCGCGCCAAATGATCAATTGTCCGATGAGCAGTGGTCTTGGTGTCGTGGTATAGCCAAGGCGCTACGGCCTGGGCTCTGGTTGATTGATGGCGTCACTGACCCCCGCGCAATGCTGGCCGGCTGGCTGGGCGAGCGGTGCTGGTCTCGCCTGCGGCTGTTGTGGGCACCCGAGGAGGCACTAGAGCCTGCTTTTAACGTTCCCGCTCGCAAACTCGATGCGCTGTGGCGGTCTGTGCTGTGGAGGATTCGGGCATGACAGATATGCAGGTTGAACGACAAAAATGTTGATCCGACGAAATTTGTCCTTGGGCGATCCCGAGCTGGGAAGCACGTTGATCGTCCGTCACGAACAGTTCGCTGACTACCGTGCAGCTGTCGATGTGATCTCGCGAGCACGAGCCGAAGCGGATGCATTGCTGCTGGAGGCAGAAAACCTGCGGCAGGACTATCTGGATCGAGCGCTGGCTCAGTTCTGGGACCAAGCCAGTAGTTTGTTGGAGGCGCTGGAGGCAGAGCGCCAACAATGCAGGAGCAATGTGGTCGAGGTGTGCCGGGATTTATTGAATGTCGTCATCGGCCGACTGTTCGATGAATGCCCTCCCAGGGAGCGTATCAGGATTCTGCTGGAACATCTGGCGGCTAGCCAGGCGAACGCGGCGGGTAGCGCCACTTTGAAGTGCCATCCCGAGCTCTCTGACGAAGTGCAGGCTTGGCTTGAAGCCAACAATAATTCGCGTCTGTGGCAGTTGAGAGAAGACATCACAATGCCGGTCCAGTCCATTCGCCTGAGCGCCGACGCCGGCGAATACGAGGTTGATTGGATCAGCTTACAGCGCTCATTTCAGGCCACCGCAATATAACGCTTCGGCAATCCCATCATCTTTCAAAGTCGCCCATTCTTTTGGAACCAGCAAGAGCGGCGCCGCCACTCATATTGCGTAAATTCTCAAGGAGATGCCTACATGATCAACTTTAAATCCATCCAAAGTCAGTTGGAGAACAACTTCTCCAATGCCCATGAAAAGGCGAATGAGGCAGCGCTGGCTGCTGCTGATACCGGCAACATTGAAGACATCAGAGCCTTCGCTCAAGCGAGCCAATCCGTGGCCACCGCGACCGTTGTCATGGGCGAGGGCATGCGTGCTCATCACGGCATGACCAAAGCGATCATCGATGGAATTCAGTGATTTCCGCGCGCGACTGAACCTATGGCTCGATGAGCCTTCGGTCGCCCATCTGGACTGCTGGGTTGACGATGCGAATCTGCAGCTTGCCTGGGTAGAAGGGGGTATCCGCTGCAGCATCGACGTGCTGGATCCATTTGACGCCAGCGCTCCTGATCGATTGATGGGCATCCTGGGGCAGGGCGGCGCCAGCGTCGCATGCCGTTGTCCGGGAGCGTTGGGTACCGACCCGCAAAGCCAGTGTCTGGTGTTGGTGCACTGGATGGCCCCGCCGAGTTCGGTCGAGGCCTTGCTGGGGGTGTTACAGACCTTGGCCAATCAGCGCGCAGCCATGCTTAGCCTGATGCATAAAACCTTATTTGACTCGCTTTCGGCCGAGTCCCTTCTAGCAACTAATTGGCACACTGGAGTGTGATATGCGTAAGGCCTACCGGTGGTTACCGTGGCTGTTAATGGGGCTGAGCGCTCCTGCGTTCGCGGCGATACCGCCAGCGTGGAAACAAACGGCCTATGCGTTCGACGCGCAACAGACCGAGCTTTCAAGCGTTCTTGAAGCATTTGCCCGAGAGTTTGGCGTCAATCTTGAGATGGACCCTCTTGAAGGCGTCGTTGAGGGGCGTATCCGCGCCGACAATCCGCAGGCGTTTCTTGATCGATTGGGCCAGCAGCATCAGTTTCAGTGGTTTGTCTACAACAATACCCTGTACGTCAGCGCGGCCCGCGACCAGATAACCGAGCGAATCGAGGTATCCCCGGACGCCGTAGATGACCTCAAAGGCGCACTGACTGAACTCGGCTTGCTCGATTCCCGATTTGGCTGGGGAGTCCTGCCGGACGAAGGCGTGGTGTTGGTCAGCGGACCTGCGCGGTATGTTCAGTTCATTCGCGACTACAGCAGCAACGTCGATAAACCAGAGGAAAAGCAGGACGTCGTGGTGTTGCCCTTGCGTTACGCGAACGCCGCCGATCGCACCATCAGTTACCGTGATGAACAACTGACGGTTTCAGGGGTGGCCACGATCCTCAAGGAGTTGCTGGACAGCCGCTCGCAAGGCGGCTCGGGTAGCGTCTTCAACGTGTTGCAAGGCGCCGGACTCGGAACTGGAGCAAGCGGCGGAAGCAGCTTTGCGGGTACGCCGAGCTTGCTGAGCGGTCTGGCCGATGATCAGTTGCAGCAAACCCTGGATCGCGTGATTGCCGGCGCCGACGTCGGCGCCCAGAGCAAGGGCGGTTCCGCTGGCAGGTCGCGAATACGGGTCGCCGCCGACGTACGCAACAACGCGGTGCTTATCTACGACTCACCCAAGCGCAGGGCCTTGTACGAGAACCTGGTCAGGCAGCTTGATGTGCCGCGCAACCTGATCGAAATCGACGCGGTGATCTACGATATCGACCGCGACGAGTTGAACGAGTTGTCCAGCAACTGGAATGTCTGGGCCGGAGGGACCAACGTCAGAGGGTCCTTGCTTGAATCAGGCAGCTCCACGCTGTCGGCCGAAAACGCCGGACGGTTCGCCCTGGCGGTCCGTACGCTGGAAGCCAAGGGGGCGGCGACAGTGATCAGCAACCCTTCGATCCTCACCTTGGAGAACCAGCCCGCTGTCATCGATTTCAGCCGGACCGAGTTCCTCACCGCGACGGGGGAGCGTGTTGCCGATATCCAGCCGATTACTGCCGGTACCAGCCTGCAAGTGGTTCCGCGCTCGATGCAGCACAATGGCAAGACGCAGGTGCAGTTGATCCTCGATATCGAAGACGGACAAGTCGAAGCATCGCTGCTTGATGACACCAAACCCAGCGTGCGTAACGGCAGTGTCAGCACTCAGGCGGTCATCGCCGAGCGTGGATCGTTGGTCGTTGGTGGTTTTCATTCTCTGCAATCGAGCGACAAGGTAAGCAAAATCCCTTGGCTCAGTGACATTCCGCTCATTGGCAAATTGCTGTTCACGTCCAGTAGCCGCAGCACCAACAAGATAGAACGCTTGTTCATTCTTACGCCTCGGTTGGTGGGTAACCAGGTTGACCCGGCCCGGTATGTAGAAACCGGTAACCCGGAAGACATCGACTCCGCCGTCCAGCGGATCGACGGGCGCCATGGCGATGGGCAACCCACTCGCGTTGATATTCAGCGCGCCTTCACTCAGTTATTGAGTGATGTGCAACCGACTGGTTTTACCCCGAGTAACGAGCCTTTATTCACGCCGGCCACTTTATGCGCGACGCAACAGGGCCTGGTCATCGACGCCGATCGCAGCCAGTGGTATGGGCGCAACGCCTGGAGTATTGGCGTGGTGGTCGCGCGCAATACGGGTGACAAACCGCTGCGTATTGATGAAAGCAGTTGTGGCGGGCGCTGGGTGCTGGGTGTCAGTGCATGGCCTCGCGCTTGGTTGCAGCCTGGGGAACAAAGCGAAGTCTATGTCGCGGTGCGTAATCCCCAGTCGCTCAAGAGCAACGCGACCTTTCGCGAATCATTACTCAAGGAGGCAAGCCGATGACCAAGATGAACTGGGCTGCGTTCGGCCTTCTGTGTGTGATGCTCTCCGGTTGCTCGACGACCTCGGGCGGCTGTTCGGGACGGTCCTGCGACCGTCCCGACTCCAATAACCGGGAACTGGTGATCTGGTGGCCAGCGGACATGCGTACTGGCCTGGAAAATCCGCAGGACACCGCGGACTACACTGTCGTGCCACTGCGGGATTGAGCACCATGATACAAGTCTCGGGGAAAGCGGAGTTCTACGAACGGGTGGCTGCTGGGCAAACAGCGGTATGGCCGGTAGCAGCGGGTGTTTCTTTCGTGAGTCGCCATGAGCACCATGATTGGGGTATAGCGTTGCACATCGACAGTCGTGCGCTGCAGCCCCAGCAATTGCGTGAGGCGCTGGAGCGGCGCTTCACGCAATCCTACCTGTTCCCTGACTATTTTCTGTTTCTCGATGCCCACCGCGATTTCGTCGTCTGGCATGCGGTGCCGTCATCCTCCCATGGTTGCGCGGTGCTCGATAATATCTGCCAGCATCAATTGCTATTGGCAGGTTTGAACCCCCTGGACTGACCATCCATCAACTGCGCCAGTAGTGACCGCTGGCGCAGTTTCCCTTCCTTTTGCGACTCTTGAACTGTCGGCGGCGCGGCGTTGCGGTTCAAGCTGGCTGTTGCCCGGCAGCAGCCGTCGCCGCTTGTTTGTCGACAGCCTTGCGCACACTCGCGTGGGATTGGAACGTTTGATTGATGGTGCGATAAGCCAAACCCATCGCCGCTGCGGTCCCCATATTCCCGAGAAAGCCGGAGAGGGCGGACGGAACCTTGTCGCGCAGTGCTTCGCCGGTGGCCATATTGATTGCGCCAGCCAGGCTGGCCCAGGCGACTCGGGCGGGGGATTGGTCCAAGACCCGGCCATAATCCTTGAGCGGCAGGTTCGGCTTCAACTCTTGGTTGGTGCCCACCTGACGCGTGTCGAAATGCCGCTGCAGATGGTTGTCGAGGGTCGCGACAACGGTGTTGAATGCCGCGCGCGTGCCGGCGAGGGACTGAATGGAAGAGGCCAGTGCTTCGCCCAACAGCGGTTGCTGATCCGGCCCGAGCAGTGCCGGACTCGTCAACGTCTGGCCCGGTGGCAAGACTTGTTCACTGATGGAGTCGAGCATGAACCCCATGCTCAAGGTCATGGCTCCGTAGGCCCAGCCGAGCGTCGGCATATTATCCTCGTCGACCCCGTAGGTCTTGGTATCGTCCTGGGGGGCGGTCATGCTGAAGGTGGCCTGCATGGTTTCGCGAGAAAGGGCATAAATCATGTCGCGTAGCTGAGTGGCCAAAACCCTCGCGCTCAGCGCACCGTCACCACGTGCGGCGCCCATGGCGCCCATACCCAGATAAAGCGCTTCAGCGACGATCTGGTTGCGTGTGATGTTGCGCGAATCGCGTTTCATCTGCAGGCGCAGGGTGTCTTGTTTATCGGGCGTCAGAGCGTTCCATTTCGCTTCGCTAAGGGCGAAGTGCCCGCGTACCGCATCGCTGGAGTCGGCGGCGAGACGATCCAGGCGCGGTTGGCGTACGTAGAGCTGGGTGGCAATGATCGTCAGTGAGACAGCGGCCTGCAAAGCCAGCATCGCCCCCGGGCTTTTTTTCGCGAGCCCCTCGTTGAGCGCGCTGTAGGCATGCATGAACGCTAACTCGCGAAGATAGGTAGGCGCTCCGCAGTTGACCATCTGTTGGACCGTATGGCCTGCAGCGGCAAGCGTTGTGCGGGAGGAAGGCAAATTGGCCGCGCTGTCGCTCAACGCGAGCTTTGCTCCGCGTTCGACCTTGTTGCCCAGGGCCACGCCGTGTTCCTTGGCGCTTTCCCAGAGCGCACCCGTGACTCTGCCTGCCGGCACCAGATAGTCGCGATGGAAGGCCTGGCTCAGTCCTGTCACATGTGCGAGGGCGCGGGAAGTGAAGTCAGGCAAGTGAGCGGGTGCCTCGCCGCGCTCTAAAGCATCAATATCAGCGGTGCGATGTCGATGCCGCAGCTCGATTTGCGGTTCTGGCAGGATACGTCCCAGGTTAGGTGCTATCGGGTCCATGTGGTGTTCCTTGCTGGGCGAATGGCCGAGGTTTGCATGAAGCTCTCGGCCAGTTGACCGAAATCCAGCAGCCATTCGGCAAATGCCTGGCCGTCC